>Ga0307995_1000064_pt1 | contig 71064 bp, 69 predicted proteins | sample EllFjometagen262_FD_203132 | JGI IMG/M metagenome (GOLD analysis project Ga0307995, IMG submission 203132) | Marine microbial communities from Ellis Fjord, Antarctic Ocean - #262 | ecosystem: Environmental > Aquatic > Marine > Unclassified | place: Southern Ocean | collected 2014-11-02 | reverse complement strand
GTTTTACGTATTTTACTAGCTAAACGGCTCTAAATATCCAAGTTTTCCGCGGCTAGTGCGTTATCTTCGATAAATTCCCGTCGTGGCTCTACTTGGTCGCCCATCAACGTATTGAAAAGCTGATCAGCTCCGATCGCGTCTTCGATAGTTACCTGTAACATTCTTCTAGTTTCGGGATTCATCGTAGTATCCCAGAGTTGATCTGGATTCATTTCTCCCAGACCCTTATAGCGCTGTAAATAATGGCCCTTCATGGCGTCATTAGTTAGCCATTCTATGGCTTCGGCGAAAGAAGAGACTTCTTCTGTTTTTTCGCCTCGCTTAACAAAGGCCCCTGGTTCGATTAGACCTTGCAGGGTTTGCCCGAGATCAATAAGTGCACGGTACTCACCAGAATGAAAGAAGTCCCGGCTGAACCCAAAAGACTTTTCCAAACCATGGAGGTTTAGTTTAGCTTCTGGCAGAAACAGTTGCCTCTCTTCGTCTTTAATGGCTTCAATCGTATAGTTAGTACTTACATGCGGGTGTATTTCGGAGAATTTTGTAGACAATTCCTCGATCCATTTCTCCACTTCTGCTGCAGATTTAAGGTCATCCTCAGCTAAGCTTCTAGTGAAAATCATCGCCTCTAGAATCTCGGTAGGATAGAGCCTCGCTAACCTGCTAATAATTGCATAGCTGTTGTTGTACTTCTTCACCAATGACTCAAGTGCATCATCAGCAATTCCTGGCGCATCCGGATTCACATGTAGGCTCGCTCCATCGAGAGCAATTTGGGTTTGGTATTCGGCTAACTCGATATCGTCTTTTAGATATTGTTCCTGTTTGCCCTTTCGAATCTTATAGAGTGGTGGTTGCGCGATGAAGATATGGCCGCGTTCAACCAGTTCACGCATCTGCCGGAAAAAGAACGTTAGTAGTAGAGTCCGAATGTGTGAACCGTCAACGTCAGCATCCGTCATAATAATAATACTGTGGTAGCGCAGGTTTCCTGGCTCAAATTCTTCGTTGCCTATTCCACAACCTAGCGCCTTGATCAATGTCCCGATTTCGACGGAACTGAGCATCTTATCGAAACGCGCCTTCTCTACGTTTAGAATCTTGCCCTTCAATGGCAAAATAGCCTGATTTTTACGGTTTCTGCCCTGTTTTGCAGAACCACCCGCCGAGTCACCCTCCACTATGTAGATCTCGGAAAGTGCGGGATCCTTTTCTTGGCAGTCGGCGAGTTTGCCCGGCAAGCCGGCAATATCCAATGCGCCTTTTCGTCGAGTCATTTCTCTGGCCTTACGCGCCGCTTCCCGCGCACGTGCCGCATCTAGCATCTTCCCAACAATAAGTTTTGCGTCTTGAGGATTCTCTAGGAGATAGTCACTAAAGTGAGATGCCATCTCCTGTTCAACGACGGTTTTCACTTCGGAGGACACCAATTTATCCTTCGTCTGCGAAGAAAATTTGGGGTCCGGTACTTTCACCGAAATAACCGCTGTTAGGCCTTCTCGAGCATCATCTCCAGATGTGACAACCTCTTTGCCCTTCCTGCTTGCCAACTCCTTGTCAATATAGCCTTTCAGCACTCGGGTTAATGCGCCCCTAAATCCGGCGAGGTGGGTTCCGCCATCCCTTTGAGGGATATTGTTTGTATAAGGAAAAATATTTTCCTGGTAGGAGTCATTCCACTGCAGCGCAACTTCGACCGTAATGCCGTCTTCTTCCCGCGTAGAGCTGAAGTAAAACGCCTTATTTACAGCAACCTTATTCTTGTTCAGATAATCAACAAAGGCTCTTAACCCTCCTTCATATTTGTACAGGTCTTCTTTACCTGAGCGTTCATCGGTAAGGCGAATAGCGACGCCGGCGTTAAGAAACGCTAACTCACGTAGCTTCTTCGCTAAGATGTCATAGTGAAATTCAACATTCGAGAATGTATCGGTAGAGGGCTTAAAGTGGCACTCTGTGCCAGTGGCACTAGTCTCGCCGACCACGGCAAGTGGAGCAACAGGCACACCGTGCACATAGTCTTGCTCATGAACCTTACCATCGCGCCGGATGGTCAGTTTTAGTTCTTCAGACAAGGCATTTACTACCGAGACTCCCACGCCGTGGAGACCCCCGGAAACCTTGTAGCTGCTGTCATCAAATTTTCCGCCTGCATGCAGAACCGTCATGATCACTTCTGCCGCAGACACTCCTTCGGCATGCATTTCCGTCGGTATACCGCGGCCATTGTCAGATACTGTGACCGTTTCACCGATGTGAATGGTCACTTGCACTTCGTCGCAATGCCCTGCCAGCGCCTCATCTACGGAGTTATCAACTAACTCGAATACCATATGGTGCAAACCGGTACCGTCATCGGTATCCCCGATATACATTCCTGGTCTTTTCCGAACAGCGTCCAGCCCTTTTAAGACTTTGATACTATCGGAATTATATTCGCTGTTAGGCTCGTCACTCATACTTCTACTCCGGGGCGTTGTTAGCAGACACTATCGCCTGCCTTCCCCTTAATATCGGATAATTTGGCTAAAAATCAAGCTGTTATTGTACCACGTTCCACGTGGAACGTTGCCAGTTTGGGCTGACCAGGGAGGCTATCTAAGATCCCTGTAATCTCAACACAGGTAACGAAAATCTGGCATCCCATGCTCACAAGCTGCGAAAGAATGGCCTCTCTATTGTCGTGATCTAGCTCAGAAGGCAAGTCATCAACTAGGAAAATACACTTCCTATCGAGAGCCTGGCTAAGAAGCAAACCCTGGGCAATCTTCATGGTGCTAACCAGTATTTTCTGCTGGCCCCTAGACAAGATATCGACGGCTTTATTCTTCCCGATTCTGAAACTGAGGTCAGCCCTATGTGGTCCGCTCTGAGTTGCCCCATGACGGATATCAATATCCCGGTTCTCCACCAAGATATCTTCGAGTTCTCTCCCAGCTTCCCAGCCGCTCTCGTAGTCGATCTGTAGCGTCTCAACATTCACGCCATTCATCTTTCGATATAGCTCCAGGAACAACGGCAGGAAAACCTTGAAATACTCTTCCCTAGCCCTATGCACTTCTCTTGCAGCTAAACAAAGCTCAGAATCCCAAGCTTCTATTTGACTAAGATCTGGAGAGCGCTGCTTCAATAGTAGGTTTCTATTGGCAATGGATTTCTTAGAGCGCCGCCAATTTTCTACAAAGCCATGTTCCACGTGAAACACACCCCAGTCGAGGAACTGCCTTCTCGACTTAGGCCCGCCTTCTAGCAATAGAAAAGAGTTCGAGTCTAGTATCTGACAAGGCAGCTCGCGAGCAACATTCTCCCAGTTGGCCTGCCTTTCAGATCGAAACTTCAAATGATGCTTCTGCCTACGGGACTTACTCAGACCTATCTCTTTCCCACCACCGAGCCTGGCGAAAACTATCGCCTCATCTTGGTCAGTATTAATCAAGGGCTCTAGCTTACTAGTCCGGAAGGACCTGCCACTAGCGAGCAAATGAATAGACTCCAAGATGCTTGTCTTTCCCGAGCCATTCTCGCCATGGAGAATATTAACAGTTGGAATAGGCTCTATTTCAAGGCCATGGATATTGCGAACCGCTGTAACCGAGAGCTTCTCTATAATACTCATAGGTAGGCAAACCGAGGTTGTGCCTTCAATACGCCATAGGTATCTATAGCCGCATCGGCATTACTACATACAAAGCATCACTACCTTCTTCCGCTTCGAGCAATGCACTGCTATTGGGATCTGAAAGCGTAATTCGTGCCCGCTTACTATTAAGGGTCGAAAGGACATCGATCAGGTAGCTAACATTGAAACCAATCTCCAAGGAGTCTCCTTCATACTCGACAGATACAATCTCCTCGGCTTCCTCCTGCTCTGGATTGTTAGCAAGGATCTTCAATTCGCCGTTAGATAGCAACACGCGTACACCGCGATACTTCTCATTAGACAGTATCGATGCTCGAGAAAAAGCCTGGCGTAACTCCTGACAGTTACCATGAAGAACCTTATTTCCACCCTTAGGTAGAACTCGATTGTAGTCGGGGAATTTTCCGTCTACCAATTTCGAGGTAAAAGTGAATGCTGGCACAGTGGCACGAATATGGTTCTGACCAAAGGTAAGCGATATTTCTCCAGAGTCATCTGTCAGCAGGCGGGCCATCTCCATGATTCCCTTTCGGGGCAATATGAGTTGCTGTGGCTCGGAGATAGGGTTGTTCATATTAAGCGTTTCCATGGCCAAGCGATGACCATCGGTGGCAACGACTCGCAGATAGTCACCCGCTACTTCAAACAACATGCCATTAAGGTAATAACGCACATCTTGCTGGGCCATAGCGAAGCTTGTGCTGTCTAGCAATTCCCGCAATTTACTCTGTGCCATGGTAATAGAAAACGTATCAGGCTCTTCGTCCACTCCGGGAAACTCTGAGGCTGGCAGGGTAGTGAGTGTAAACCTACTGCGCCCAGACTTAAGGGTCACTTTATTCTCTGTAAGCGATAACTCGATAATAGCGTCGTCAGAAAGGGATTTACAAATTTCCAATAGCTTGCGCGCCGGCACCGTAACAGCACCTGGTGTATGCGCTTGATCGACAGTCACTCGCCCAACCAATTCGACTTCGAGATCAGTGCCCGTGAGTGATAGCTCACTCTCTTTCAAATCCAATAGGACATTGGAGAGAACTGGAAGTGTTTGTCGTCTCTCGACAACACCACTAACTAATTGCAGCGGCTTCAAAAAAGCCTCTCGTGAAATAACAAAATGCATTTCTTTGCTTTCCTTATCTATCTAAGCTGAGATCTTTTAAACTCAGATACTATCGCTTGAGCATTAACTCGATAGTGATCTAAGCAAATTATTATAGTCTTCTTGTATATCTATAGAGCTGCCGCGAAGTTTCTTAACCTGCTTGCAGGCATGCATCACCGTTGTATGGTCTCTGCCACCAAAAGCATCACCAATTTCCGGCAAGCTATGATTGGTTAATTCTTTGGAAAGACACATAGCTACCTGACGAGGCCTCGCCACCGATCGATTGCGGCGTTTCGAGAGCATGTCTGCCATCTTAATCTTGTAGTACTCAGCAACGGAGCGCTGAATATTATCGATAGTCACTAACTTATCTTGCAGTGCAAAAAGGTCGCGAAGTGCTTCCTTTATAAGGTCTAGATCAATTTTCTGACCGGTGAAATTAGAATGCGCTATAACGCGCTTCAATGCACCTTCCAACTCTCGAACGTTAGAGCGAAGGCGCTGCGCTATGAACATAGCAACATCATTCGGCAATTCGATGTTTGATAGCGCCGCCTTGTTCATAAGGATTGCGGCTCTAGTTTCCAGCTCTGGTGGCTCGACAGCAACCGTGAGTCCCCAGCCAAACCTAGACTTTAATCGTTCTTCCAGGCCGTTAATCTCTTTGTGATAACGATCGCAGGTCAATATGATCTGCTGCCCACCTTCTAGCAAGGCATTGAAGGTATGAAAGAATTCTTCTTGGGATCTCTCCTTACCTGCGAAGAACTGAATATCATCGATCAACAGCGCATCTACAGAACGATAGAAGCGCTTAAATTCATTAATAGCATTCAATTGTAGAGCCGTTACCATGGTGGCAACGAAGGTCTCAGAGTGTAGATAGACAACCTTGGCACCCGGCTTTTTAGCCACCATATAGTTACCGATCGCATGCATTAAGTGAGTCTTACCTAACCCTACACCCCCATAGATGAATAGGGGGTTATAGGCATAACCGGGATTTTCCGCTACCTGCATTGCGGCCGCTCTGGCGAGCTGATTAGACTTGCCTTCAACGAAATTATCGAAAGTGTTTTCAACATTCAGGGCGCCCCTATGCCTAAGCTTGCCCTCGATAACAATGTCGACATTGCGTCTAGCCGACTCCACCGCCTTCCTCGAATTTAGCGCGATCACTGGCGCTGCACTCCCCGGAGCCTTTAGCTGATCATTTGTATTGGCCGTCTCTCTAACTCTCTCGCTTGCTGCAGGCTCACCAGACTTTGCGGATTGCGGCGCTACCTGCGCAACTCGCTGAGATGCATCACCACTAAATACTTCCAGTTGTATCTCCAGTGAGGCCTCTCCCGACTCAGATACAATTTCTGCAATTCGCGGCAAAAACTTTCCTTTCACCCAATCTAAAATAAATCGATTTGGAGCAAGGATGCGCAGGACAGACGAATCTAGTTCTACGTGCAGTGGTCTTATCCAAGTATTGAATTGTTGAGAGGGTAATTCTGCTTTCAAGCAGTCGATACATTCTTGCCAGATCGTCACAGCCACGTTTTCTTGCCCACATGAATTATTATTTTTCAAAACAGGCGGCAATTCTATCGACTCAAGCAAGAGTTATCCACTGTCATCTAAACTAAATAGCGGCTTTATCAATATAATATAATCATATATATATCAAAGAGTTATATCATATTTTCTGATAAAACCGAGTGCGAAATCACTTCCATTCACAGCAAACCTTGCAAGCTGTTGATAACAAAGCTGTGGATAACATGTTATTAAATTCTGGATGAAGTTGTACGCGATCGTTTTAGTGAATATTCTGCATGCCTAAGTTCAGCTCATCTCCTCGATCTCCTTTGTCGATCCTTTATTCATGCCGGTATTACGTTGCATATTGGCATTAAACCCTCTAGAATTCGCGGTCCTATTTTCGAACCGTTTCGTTCGGTTTGTTATTGCAGAATCGGATGAATTGATATGAAAAGAACATTCCAACCAAGTGTATTAAAGCGAGCCCGAACTCACGGTTTTAGAGCGCGTATGGCGACTAAAGGCGGCCGTCTTGTTATTAAGAGACGTCGTTCTAAAGGACGCGCCAAACTATCAGCATAAGTTCTGTTTTCTCTGCTGTTCGATGATTAACTAATCACAAGAGAAGAGAGAAAGAAGCGTGGCTGAATTCGGCTTTCCTAAAACCTCTCGGCTATTAAACGCCGCAGACTATAAAGCTGTATTCAGTAATGCTCAGCTCAAGGTCTCCTGCCGCCATTTTCTGGTGCTAGCTAATAGCAATACTAGATCCAGCGCCAGATTGGGTTTGGTTATCGCTAAGAAGAACGTCGCACTAGCTGTCCAGCGAAACCGGATAAAGCGCCAACTACGAAACACGTTCCGTCACAAAGCAGAGCTATTAGACAAGCTAGATTTAGTCGTGTTGGCTCGAAAAGGTGCGGATAAGCTAGACAATAAAGAGTTAATCGAGACGATCGATTCTTTATGGCAGGGCCTACACGACAAGATGAAAAGGGCTGCAGCGAAAAGCCAGGACGACAGGTAAAAAGCTATCATGTTGGACAAACTACTAATTCGACTTATCAACGCTTACCAGTCTAGTTTGAGCTTGCTCATTGGCAATCAATGCCGCTTTTACCCCACCTGTTCCCAGTACACCAAAGAAGCAATTGAAATTCACGGCTCACTGCGAGGTTCTGCACTAGGTATTCGTCGCATCTGCAGCTGCCACCCTTTTCACGAAGGGGGTCATGACCCCGTTCCCGAGAGTTCGGACCCTAGGGTCAATGGACAGAGTAAGTAGACACCATGGATTTAACTAAATACGGCCTCTATACGGCTTTGGCCATTGTCACCTATTTAATGTTGTTGCAGTGGCAGGAAGACTATCCCCCCACTATTGATGACGGTAGTTCATCTCGCGTTGAAGTCCCACAGATACCCAACACACAAAACGGTTCTCAGGCGGGCAATGATCTGCCTAGTGATATTCCAGCGGGCGCGCCTCCTGTTGCTACAGGAAATGCCTCTGACACGCCTACGGTCGCGTCTATCAGCAACCCAAGCGCCACCGGCACAACTAACACTGCAGACCTAATCTCTATTCGCACCGACACTTTTGATATTCGCATAGACCCTGTCGGTGGAGACATCGCCTATCTCGCGTTACCCCTTTATCGAAAACAGATAGATGTTGCAGATGACCCCTTTGTTCTCCTAGACAACCAGCTAGGCCGCGAATATATAGCACAGAGCGGCCTCATCGGAGAGAATGGCATCGACAGCGATGGTCGCGCCATCTACAGGGCAACGTCTACTAGCTATAGCATGAGCGAGTCTTCCGACAGCCTGAATGTAGACCTAACGACAACCACTGCCGGTGGAATTGAAGTAATAAAGCGCTATGCTTTTAATCGTAACAGTTACCTTATTGATATTAGCTTCATCGTCAATAACCGCTCTACCGAAAACTGGCAGGCCAACGCGTTTGGACAAATCAAACGAGATGCCTTCGATGACCCAAGTGATGCCGGCGGTTTCGGTAGAACCTATCTTGGCTTCGTAACGACCATGAGTGATGACCCCTATATTGAAGTCGAGTTCGACGATATCGATGACAATGGTAGCGACACAATAGAGACAACTGGCGGCTGGGTAGCATTTAGCCAGCACTACTTTATCACCGCGTGGGTGCCCGATGCAGAATCTCTAAACCGTGTTACCACAAGAAAGAACGCTAGCAATCAGTATTACGGGGAATTTACCAGCAGTGCATTTCAAGTAGCAGCAGGCGAGAACGGCACTCACACGATTCAATATTACGCTGGGCCGAAAGACCAATACGTTCTGAGAGATATCTCTCCGGGGCTCGACAAGACTATCGACTATAGCTTCCTCTTCTTCATTGCTAGCCCTATCTACTGGCTGCTCTCTAGAATTAATTCTGTAATTGGTAACTACGGCATCTCGATTATCCTATTAACCCTGGTGGTTAAGTCAGCCTTCTATAAATTATCGGAGACGCAGTACCGTTCCATGGCTGGAATGCGCAGACTGATGCCAAAGATGCAGCAGCTCAAGGAGAGCTACGGCGACGACAAGATGAAATTGCAGAAGGCCACCATGGACCTTTATAAGAAGGAGAAGATAAACCCCTTCGGTGGCTGCCTCCCAATGCTCGTGCAAATGCCAGTATTTATTTCTCTCTATTGGGTACTTCTCGAGAGCGTAGAGCTGCGCCATGCTCCATTCATGCTTTGGCTGACCGACCTCTCTGTTCGTGACCCTTTCTTCGTCCTGCCTCTGTTGATGGGTGCGACGATGTATTTCCAGACCACCCTCAGCCCCGCGCCTGCCGATCCTATGCAGGCCAAGGTGATGAAGATGATGCCGGTAATGATGACCCTATTGTTTCTCTGGTTCCCGGCTGGATTGGTACTGTATTGGTTAACAAACGGTGGTTTGGGCATACTGCAGCAGTGGTACATTACAAGAAAGATCGACGCGGCTTACGCGGCGAAAAAAGCCTAGCTCGTCCACACCGGTTGCTTCAATGATTGAAGCAACCGGTGGCAGGTACTTCAAATTTATAGAACTTCTGCTATGAACATGTTTGCCGATGCCTATGTCCCCAGTCGAAACATTCCAAGTAGAAACTGATACAGTCTGCGCTATTGCGACTGCCCCCGGACGCTCGGGCGTCGGCATCGTCAGAATATCTGGCCCTCTTTCCCTTTCCATAAGCAAACAGATCCTCGGTTTTTCCCCTACCCCACGCCACGCCCATTTTTGCGATTTTCTCGATGCTACCGAGATGACTATTGACCAGGGTATTGCTCTCTTCTTTAGCGCGCCGAATTCCTTCACTGGGGAAGATGTATTAGAGCTACAAGGGCATGGGGGCACCTACGTACTGAGAGAGTTACTCGATCGCGCCGTGCAACTGGGTGCAAGACTCGCGAATCCAGGCGAGTTCTCCGAGCGCGCCTTCCTGAACAACAAAATAGACTTACTCCAAGCTGAGGCTATTGCCGACTTGATTGAGTCCAATTCAAAACAAGCCGCGAAGTCCGCGCTTCGAACTCTGCAGGGTGAGTTTTCCAATAAGATAATAAATCTGGTGCGGCTATTAATAGAAGCAAGAGTACACATCGAGGCCACTATCGATTTCTCAGACGAAGACATAGATTTCGTTAGTGACAATAAAGTTGGAGATTCGCTAAGCGCTATTCTCGAGTCGATAGAGGCAACCCTAACCCAAGCTAAACAGGGCGCACTATTAAAAGAAGGCATTAATGTGGTTATCGCAGGCAAGCCGAACGCGGGTAAGTCCAGTCTTTTAAATGCGCTCTCCGGCGTAGATAGCGCGATAGTCACCGATATCCCTGGCACCACAAGAGACCTGCTGTCGGAAGAGATCAACATAGACGGCCTGCCTGTACACATCATAGATACTGCCGGAATACGGATTAGTGACGATGTCATCGAGCAAGAAGGCCTGAGACGCGCCCAACTAGCTATGGAGCAAGCAGATCAGTTACTACTAATAGTGGACAAATTCGAGCTCGAGCAAGATGTGGAGAAGCTGTTAGCACCACTTGTATTACTAACTGATAAGTCTATTAAAGAATTAGACTACTTGCAGAACACCGCAATTATTTATAACAAGATTGATCTACTAAACAGTGAAGTACCGTGTCTATCTACGATCAACTATCTCGATTATTCCATACCGACCATTAGTCTCTCTGCGAAAGAAAGTGTCGGTATCGATTTGCTTAAAGACTATATAAAGGAAGCGATCGGTTTTAACGCTACAGAGGAAGGGGTTTTTATAGCCCGCGAGAGGCACCTAACGGCGTTAAGCAATGCAAAACAACTCGTAGAAGCGGCATTGAAGTTACTAGCAACGCACTCTTCGTTGGAGCTAATCGCTGAAGACCTGCGCTTCGCTCAAGTACAGCTAGGAGCAATAACCGGCGAATTTACCAGCGATGATTTGTTAGGAGAAATATTCTCCAATTTTTGCGTTGGTAAGTGATTCATAAAACTTATTCAGTACTGAAAATGCACCGATTATAAAGTGTGTATAACCAGAGGGATTTTCGGGATAACAGATGAATTGTTTTGTACTAAATTGTATCGTTTGCCAAGTAGCCCAAACAATACAGAAAGGCTAATAGGCTATTGTTGCTCTATCCAGTGCTTATCTACCAAGTTTTCATTGCTTTAAGTAATTGAAAATTATAAATTTAATTTAGATATCAACAGAAAACTCTGTAGCTATTAATATCAACATTAATACTCTATCTATACATATAACTAATAAATAAATACATACCTAAGTATTAGATGATTTTAAATTAAACTATAACTATCAGTTTAAGAATTAGGCTATATACTTGCCAGCCTTTCAAATTGGTCAGTTAGATAAAACCTAGGACATCGTGGAATACAGCAAAGCATATGACGTGATCATTGTAGGTGGAGGGCATGCCGGTACCGAGGCAGCCCTAGCTTCCGCACGTCAGGGCGTTTCTACTTTGTTGGTTACTCACAGCATAGAAACCTTAGGCCAGATGTCTTGCAACCCGGCGATTGGAGGAATTGGCAAGAGTCATCTAGTCAAAGAGATCGACGCTCTTGGTGGAGCGATGGCGAAAGCTGTGGATTTAGCTGGCATACAATTTCGTGTCTTGAATGCGAGTAAAGGGCCAGCTGTCAGAGCTACGCGGGCACAAGCTGATCGAGTTTTGTACAGAGCGGCGATTCGCGAAATGTTGGAACAGCAAGAGAACCTCTCTCTTTTTCAGCAAGGTGTGGATGACCTCCTTATCGAAGACGGAGCAATCTGTGGCGTCATTACACAGATGGGAATGCTCATCAGAGCGACTAGAGTTGTGCTAACTACCGGTACGTTCTTGGGTGGAAAAATACACATCGGCCTGGAGAATAGTTCAGGTGGTAGAGCGGGAGATCCACCTGCAATAGCACTTGCTAATCGATTGCGTGAATTACCCTTTCGGGTCAATCGCCTTAAGACAGGAACGCCACCGCGACTCGATGCAGACTCTGTCGATTTTTCGGTTATGCAAGTTCAGGAAGGCGATACTCCTCTACCGGTAATGTCTTACCTAGGAAAACAGTCGGATCACCCTGAGCAAATTAATTGTTACATCACTAGCACCAATGAAAAATGTCATGATGTAATTCGTGGTGGGTTAGATCGGTCGCCTATGTACACGGGAGTTATCGAGGGAACCGGGCCACGCTACTGTCCATCGATTGAAGACAAGGTGATGCGCTTTGCGGATAAATCGTCTCATCAAATATTTGTCGAGCCGGAAGGCTTGAACACAAAAGAACTATATCCAAACGGTATCTCTACAAGCTTGCCATTCGATGTGCAATTGGAAATGGTTCGAGAAATTAAGGGCTTCGAGAACGCACACATAACACGCCCAGGTTACGCGATTGAATACGACTTCTTCGATCCGAGAGATTTACATTACTCTCTAGAAACTAAATTCGTCAAAGGGCTCTACTTTGCCGGCCAGATCAATGGAACAACTGGCTACGAAGAAGCTGGTGCACAGGGGCTCATGGCTGGATTGAACGCGGGTTTAGATGCGCGAGGTCTAGAGTCTTGGTGTCCACGAAGGGATGAGGCCTACATCGGTGTATTAATCGATGATCTAATTACTCTGGGTACGAATGAGCCCTATCGGATGTTTACCAGCCGAGCGGAATATAGGCTAACCCTGCGCGAGGATAATGCGGATCTGCGCCTTACCGAGCATGGTAGAAAACTGGGCTTGGTTGATGATGAGCGTTGGGCATTTTACAGCGAGAAGAAAATTCGCATCGAAGAAGAGCTGAAATTTTTGCGAAGCACCTGGGTGCAACCCAACACGGATCGAGCTGAGCGTATAAACCACCTATTGGAGAAGCCAATTTCCCGCGAATACAGTCTAGCCGATCTACTAGCTAGGCCTAGAGTCGAACACGGCCCCTTGTTAGCTGCGTATAACGGTACCCAGGACTCTCCGGACGGAGCGCCAGAGAACGTTAAGGATGCCATTGAAACCCAATCTACACAGCAGGCAGAAATACAGATCAAGTACCAAGGCTATATAGATCGACAGGAAGAAGATATCGAGCGCCTGAAGAAGCAAGAGAACACAAAGCTTCCTGCTGATTTTAACTATCAGCAGATGCAGGGTCTTTCAAATGAATTGAAGCAGAAATTACTCGAAGCTAAACCAGAAAATATTGGTCGAGCTTCCCGCATTCCGGGCATTACTCCAGCAGCAATATCACTCTTGCTAATCTATCTGAAGAAACACCGGGCGGTAAATCGCAAGGCTGGCTAGGCCCACGGAAATAACGGATGATAGATTCAACTCGAGAGGAATTACAGCGTGGGATTTCATCGCTGTCGCTAGACTGTAATGAGGAAATGCTTTCTTCCTTACTGGGCTATATTGAATTGCTCAAAAAATGGAATTCTGCCTATAACCTTCTTGGCGGCAATGAATTGGCTTCGTTGGTTTCGAGGCATATTCTCGACAGCCTCTCAGTAGCTCCTCACTTGGAAGGTAATCTAATAGTCGATATTGGTGCCGGGGCGGGACTGCCAGGGATTCCCTTAGCGATCTTGAATCCCGAGAAACAGTTTGTATTGATCGACTCCAATGGCAAGAAAACGCGGTTTATGTTTCAGGCAAAAATCCAGTTAGGATTGGACAATATTGCTATCGAAAATTGTCGGATAGAGCACTATCAAAGTACCCAGCAAATTGATATGGTGATGTGTCGAGCGTTCTCTACACTAGCGGATGCCTTGACGATGCTGCAGCCAATATTCTCCGACGAGTGCAAATTATTGGCGATGAAGGGGCATTATCCTGAGGACGAAATAGCGCGATTACCAGATGGTTTTGAGCTATCGAAAAGTATCAAATTGGATGTGCCTGGCAGCGAATCGCAGCGCCATCTGATCGAGGTAATGCGAAAAAAATAGGGACCTCAATTTCAATATTTCCACACACTCGTCCGAATAATCAGTGGAATTTTGATACAATGTCTAAGAGCAGTAGCTTAGAATAATAGTCAATATTAAAAGCTAGGAAGAAACCAGTGGCCAAAGTTCTCGCAATAGCAAATCAGAAAGGCGGTGTAGGTAAGACTACGACTTCTGTAAATCTTGCTGCGTCATTAAAATTTACTCGAAAAAATGTGCTACTGATCGATCTGGACCCACAAGGCAATGCCACTATGGGTAGCGGAGTCGACAAGTCCTCATTAGAAACATCAATTTATGATGTGCTGATGCAGCACGCGGGATTTGATGAGGTCGTTCAGCGACCCGAAGCTTCCGGATACGATTTGCTGCCGGCAAATGGCGATCTGGTCGCAGCCGAAATAGAGCTGATAAACGAAGATAACCGTGAACTCCGACTCCGCCAAATTATTGAACAAGTCCGTCACCGCTATGATTATGTGGTCATCGACTGCCCTCCTTCATTAAATATGTTGACGATCAACGCGATGGTCGCAGCCGACGGTGTAGTTATACCCATGCAGTGTGAATATTATGCGCTTGAAGGCTTGTCGGCCCTGATGGATACGATTAACGCGATACGAGATACTCTGAATCCGGACCTAAAGATCGAAGGAATCGTACGCACCATGTATGATCCGCGAAACAAACTGACCTCAGAGGTTAACGGCCAGCTAATTAGCTTTTTTGGAGATGCTGTCTACCGCACGGTTGTGCCGAGAAACGTTCGTCTAGCCGAGGCCCCTAGCTATGGCAAGCCAGTTCTGAATTACGACAAGCAGTCCCGTGGAGCAATTGCCTATCTCGCGCTGGCTGGTGAAGTATTGAGACGCAACGATGAAGCAGCTGCAAGAGCCGCTGTTTAAGCTGTAGTCACACCTTTTGTTCAAACTTTTTTTGAAACTAGGGAACAAAAACCCGTTTACCTGAGCCCGAATGCAAGATGACTAATAAGAGAAAACTCGGTAAAGGCCTAGATGTACTGCTCTCCAGGGGTAGTACTGAAACCATGGCAAGCCTCCTCGGTAAGCCTAAAGACCGTACAACACCCCCACCAGCCGCTGAAAAAGACGGCGATCTCAAGAATATTCCTATCGATTTAATTCAGCGCGGTAAATACCAGCCGCGTACTGATATGCACGAAGAGGCTCTGGAAGAACTAGCCGCCTCCATTCGGGCTCAGGGTGTGATGCAGCCGATTGTTGTACGCCCTATATCCTCAGACAAATACGAGATTATAGCCGGTGAGCGACGCTGGAGAGCCACACAGATAGCGGGCATGGACTCTATACCGGCCATCATTAAGCCAGTCGGCGATGAAGCAGCAATCGCTATGTCATTAATCGAGAATATTCAGCGTGAAAATCTGAATCCTATCGAAGAGGCGATGGCGCTTAAGCGCCTGCAGGATGAATTTGAGCTGACTCAACAAGAGGTTGCCGATGCTGTTGGTAAATCCAGAGCAACCGTGACCAATCTTATGCGGCTAATTGGCCTGAGCATCGATGTTCGGCGCATGTTGGAGCATGGGGATCTGGAAATGGGCCATGCCAGGGCCCTGCTGTCGCTGCCGGATATTCAACAATCCGAAGCCGCCAGATCGGTTGTTGGTAAAGGACTCTCTGTGCGTCAGACTGAGTCACTCGTGCGTAGATTGATTGCCGAGGCAGGCTCTAACAATGGCGCCACCACGAAGATGGTGGACCCTGACATCAAGAGTCTCGAAGAGAACCTAGCCGATAAGCTGGGCGCGAAGGTAATGATCCAGCACACCGCCAAGGGTAAGGGTCGACTCGTATTGAAATACAATTCATTAGACGAACTAGACGGCATTCTCTCCCATATCAATTGATAATCCGACGTAGTTGATTAGGCACTATAAAGCCCCTATAATGCGCGTGCTTTGGTGATCACCGCTGCGATTTTTTGGGTGTTTGATACAGGTGCCGATGGAGAGCGAAGCTTGAATAGCTAAGCCAAGATGTCTAATTTAAAGACCCCACCGGTGTATAAAGTAATCATTGCGCAACTGGCAGTGACGGCCTTTATAGCAGTAATTTCTCTGTTGATTTCAGGTATTGTCTTGGCCTACTCGGTACTAGTAGGTGGCCTGATAAGCGCTTTGCCCAACAGCTATTTTGCGCTACATGCCTACCGTTATCAGGGGGCAAGAAATGCACAGAACGTTGTTAAGGGCTTTATTCGCGGGGAGCTCGGCAAGATCATCATGACAGTGGTGCTGTTTGCGCTCAGCTTCACATTGATTACCAGCTTAAACGAATTAGCCCTAATACTTGGGTTCACACTGATCCATTTCGTAGGCGTAGTCATGTCGGGGTTCATTAGTTATAGCCCCTCACAGAACAAAACATAAGTACAAAACGTAAGCTTCGATAAGCTTAGAGAATATAAATGGCAGAGTTAGCAGACGCGGCACACGCAGCCGCTGAACATGGCGCAGAAGGCCAGACTGTTCAGGAATACATTACCCACCATTTATCCTATTTGACCTACGGAAAGTTTCCAGACGGTCACTGGGGTCTTGCTCACACGCCTGAAGAAGCTGTTTCAATGGGCTTCATGTCGATACACGTCGACACCATGGGCTGGTCTCTGTTCATTGGCGCCGCCTTCCTACTCTTCTTCCGCTATGTTGGTTTGCGCGCGACCTCCGGCGTGCCAAGCGGCATTCAGAACTTTGTCGAGAGTATCTTCGAATTCGTAGAGTCCCAGGTTAACTCGGGCTTTAACTACAAGAATCCTCACGTGGGGCCGCTGTGCTTGACGGTCTTCGTCTGGATTATATTGATGAACATGATGGACCTGGTGCCGGTTGATTGGCTGCCAGAGATCGCGATGGCTGTAGGTGGCCTGTGGGGCTTGGAGCATATGTCCTTCAAGGTCGTGCCGACAACAGACCCGAACATCACCATGGGTATGTCGATCAGCGTCTTCTTTCTTATTCTTTACTACAGCGTTAAGAACAAGGGCCTTGGCGGCTTTCTAAGTGAGCTCGCCTTCCACCCCTTCGGTAAATGGATGTTGCCGTTTAACCTTATTATTGAAATACCTACCCTATTTGCAAAGCCGGTGTCGCTAGGACTGCGACTGTTCGGAAACCTGTATGCAGGGGAATTGTTGTTCTTGCTCATTTCCGGGCTGCTGGGTGCTTATCAGTTACCTGCGCACTTTGTCTGGGCAGTGTTTCACCTATTGGTTGTGCCGTTGCAGGCATTCGTCTTCATGATGCTGACTATTGTGTATCTGAATGCGGCGCATGAGCCGGTAGAACACCACTAAACAAATTTTTTACATTTTATTAAGATTGATCTGAACTAAAGAAAACCTGGAGGAAAAGATGGAATTGATATTAGCGAATACGGTATTGGGCGTACTGCTTGTACTGGGAATGGGCGCACTCGGAACCGCGATTGGTTTCGGTATTCTAGGAGGCAAGTTTCTAGAAGGTTCTGCTCGTCAGCCGGAGCTAGCTCCTAAATTACAGGCCAGCATGTTCTTGGTAGCCGGTCTTATCGACGCGGTAACTATGATTGGTATTGGTATCGGCATGTGGTTTACCTTTGCTAACCCTTACCTGGGTCAGCTTGCAGGATAAGTTAGACATCTAATAGCGGGAGATCGCGGTGGATATTACATTAACTATTATCGGGCAATCGGTAGCGTTCTTCGTTTTCTGGTGGTTCTGCGCGAAATATGTCTGGCCTCTATTCATGAATATCATGGAAGAGCGTCGGCAGAAAATCGCAGACGGCTTAGAAGCAGCGGCTCGAGCTGAGAAGGATCTGGAATTAGCGCAGGCTAAGTCTACGGATCAGCTTAAGGTAGCGAAGGTTGAGGCAGCTGGCATTATCGACCTTGCTAACAAGCGCGGCTCACAGATTGTTGACGAAGCAAAAGATAAAGCCAAAGAAGAGGCCAAGCGAATTATTGCTGGCGCTCAGGCCGATATCGAACAGGAAGTAAATAGAGCGAAAGAAGCTCTACGCGCCCAGGTATCTGCGATAGCAATCGCTGGTGCCGAGAAGATCCTGGAAGGCTCGATCAATCAAGCCGCCAACGAAGACATGTTGAACAAATTAGCTTCCGAGCTTTGAGAAACTAGATAGTGGCAGAACTAATCACATTAGCAAGACCCTATGCTAAGGCGGCGTTTGAAACGGCCTTAGCCGATAGCGCGCTGGATAAATGGTCCAGCATGATCGCTCTATCTGCGGCCGTGGCCGAGCAGTCTGGAGTGAGCAGCATACTGAGTTCCCCTTCGTTGTCGTCGGAGCAAATTGCCGACGCCTTCATTGGTGTATGCGGCGATGAACTCGATGAGAAGGGCAAGAATTTTGTAGGCCTACTCGCTGAGAACAAGCGCCTAGTTTTGCTGCCAGAAATTTCTTCACTATTTGAAGCGCTGAAAGCACGACAGGAAATGTCGGTCGATGTTGAGATCACAACAGCTTTTGAAATTAGTTCAGATGTTTCAAACAAGCTAGCGCAAGCTCTCAAAGATCGTCTTAAGCGCGAAATCATATTAGCAACCAATGTCGACCAAAGCTTGATCGGCGGCGCGGTCATTAGAGCGGGTGACAATGTCATCGACAGCTCGGTGCGCGGTAAGTTATCTAAATTAGCTGAATCAATGAATTCCTGAGCAGGTCAGGAACAAGGAAATAAGCATGCAACAACTGAATCCATCCGAAATCAGTGACATTATTAAACAGCGGATCGACAAGCTCGATGTGTCTGTTGAGTCAAAAAACGAAGGCACTATCGTCAGCGTATCTGACGGCATTATTCGTATCCACGGCCTAGCCGATGTGATGTACGGTGAAATGATAGAGTTTGAAGGCGGCGTATACGGAATGGCGCTTAACCTTGAGCGAGACTCTGTAGGCGCCATTGTTTTAGGCGACTATCTCTCGCTGCGCGAAGGTCAAACGTGTCGTTGTACGAAGCGAATTTTGGAAGTCCCGGTTGGCCCTGAATTAGAAGGACGTGTTGTTGACGCACTAGGCAAGCCTATCGACGGTAAAGGTCCGGTTGAGACAACCATGACCGACGCGGTTGAAAAGATAGCGCCGGGCGTAATCGAAAGGCAGTCAGTTGACGAGCCTGTTCAGACAGGATTGAAATCAATCGACTCCATGGTCCCAATCGGAAGGGGCCAGCGTGAACTTATTATTGGTGACCGTGAAGTAGGAAAAACAGCAGTAGCGATCGACGCGATCATCAACCAGAAAGGCAAGAATGTTAAGTGTGTCTACGTAGCGATAGGCCAGAAGGCCTCATCTGTAGCTAACGTGGTAAATCGCTTGGAAGAGCACGGCGCCATGGAATACACCATCGTCGTAGCGGCGACGGCATCTGATCCAGCCTCTATGCAATTCATCGCGCCTTACTCAGGCTGCACGATGGGCGAGTACTACCGTGACCGCGGCCAAGATGCATTGATCGTCTATGATGACCTAACTAAGCAAGCATGGGCCTATAGACAGATCTCCCTGTTACTGCGAAGACCGCCAGGCCGTGAAGCCTATCCCGGCGATGTTTTCTACTTGCACTCCCGTCTTTTGGAGCGTTCATCGAAAGTGAACGTTAACTACGTAGAGAAGTTCACCAACGGCGAAGTGAAAGGGAAGACAGGTTCTTTGACGGCATTGCCGATAATCGAGACTCAGGCTGGCGACGTTTCGGCGTTCGTACCAACCAACGTAATTTCGATTACAGATGGCCAGATATTCCTGGAAACAGACCTATTTAACTCAGGCATTCGTCCTGCGATGAATCCGGGTGTCTCGGTGTCGCGTGTGGGTGGTGCTGCACAAACTAAGATTATTAAGAAGCTGGGCGGTGGTGTACGTATCGCACTGGCTCAATATCGCGAATTGGCCGCCTTCGCAGCGTTCGCTTCTGACCTTGATGATGCGACTCGAGCACAGCTAGAGCACGGTCAGCGAGTGACAGAATTGATGAAGCAGAAGCAGTACACGCCAATGTCTATTGCGGAAATGGGCATCTCTATTTACGCGGCGAACGAAGGTTATCTGGTCGATATCGAGCTGAACAAGATATTGGACTTCGAAGCAGCACTGCTGTCTTACATGAATAGCGAGCATGCTGATCTGATCAAACAGATCAACGATACCGGCGACTACAACGACGACATTGGCGCCCAGTTCAAAGCGGCAATCGAAAAGTTCAAGTCCACACAGACTTGGTAGTCGGCAAGACAAATAATACAGAGGCTGTAAGCAATGGCTGGCGGAAAAGAAATACGCACCAAGATTTCGAGTATTAAGAGTACTCAGAGTCTCACCGGCGCGATGGAAATGGTAGCGGCAAGTAAAATGCGTAAAGCTCAGGAGCGCATGACACTTGGCAAGCCCTATGCTCATCGTATCCGCTCGGTGATCGGCCATATAGCCAATGCAACGCCGGAATACAGACACGCCTATTTCGATACCAGAGATATAAAGCGCGTTGGTTACATTGTTGTCTCTTCAGACCGCGGCCTTTGCGGCGGTTTGAATATCAATGTATTTAAAGCAGCAGTTGCTTCGATGAAAGAGTTTAACGACAGCAATGTTGAGATCGACTTTTGTGTGATTGGTAAGAAGGCTGCGCGCTTCTTTAACAACTACGGCGGCAATGTGGTTGCTGCGGTTGATAGCATCGGCGATGCACCGGAAGTAGCCGATGTAATTGGTTCTGTTCGGGTGATGCTGGAAAAATTCGAAAATAACGAAATCGATCAGTTGATGGTTGTTAGTAATACCTTCATTAACACCATGACGCAGCAGCCGACTATCGAGCAGTTGTTGCCATTGCTTCCTTCGGAAGATGAAGACATGCAACACCATTGGGATTATTTGTATGAGCCCGATGCGAAAGAGTTGCTAGATGGCTTGCTTTTAAGATATATCGAATCACAAGTTTTTCAGGCGGTAGTTGAGAACAATGCCTGTGAGCAAGCCGCGAGAATGGTTGCAATGAAGAGCGCAACTGATAACGCAGGCGATATCATTGATGACTTAGAGCTGATCTATAACAAGGCTCGACAAGCGGCAATTACCCAAGAGCTATCTGAGATAGCTGGCGGAGCTGCAGCAGTATAGGTAACAGGAATTAGCGGTGCTGACATTCAGCGTCATTAAAAAGAAATTTAGATAAAAAATTAAGAGATTGAGGAACCGGACATGAGTAGCGGCCGAATCGTACAAATCATTGGCGCTGTAATCGACGTAGAGTTTGGACGCGATGGAGTACCTTCTATATATGACGCGCTAGAAGTCAGCAACACAGACATCGTGCTAGAAGTGCAGCAGCAACTAGGCGATGGCGTAGTTAGAACGATTGCGCTTGGTAGTACTGAGGGTCTGAGTCGTGGACTTGAGGTTACAGATACCGGCGCCCCTGTTTCTGTACCTGTCGGTGTTGAAACACTTGGCCGCATCATGAATGTACTAGGCCGGCCAATCGACGAGCGTGGGCCTATCGGCGAAAAGAAGCGTATGCCGATTCACCGCAAGGCGCCTACGTATGAAGAGCTAGCTAGCTCTAACGAATTGTTGGAAACAGGCATCAAGGTAATCGACTTGATCTGTCCTTTCGCAAAAGGCAGTAAGGTTGGCCTATTCGGTGGTGCCGGTGTAGGCAAGACGGTAAACATGTTGGAACTCATTAACAACATCGCAACAGAGCACAGTGGTTTGTCCGTGTTCGCCGGTGTTGGTGAGCGAACTCGTGAAGGAAACGATTTCTATCACGAAATGCAGGAATCAAACGTAATCGACCTAGAAGGCGAATCTAAAGTAGCGATGGTCTACGGTCAGATGAATGAGCCTCCTGGTAATAGACTGCGTGTTGCTCTAAGCGGACTCACCATGGCGGAAGACTTCCGCGACGAAGGCCGTGACGTACTACTTTTTATCGACAACATCTATCGTTACACACTAGCGGGCACAGAGGTGTCAGCACTACTTGGCCGTATGCCTTCAGCGGTGGGCTATCAGCCTACTCTTGCTGAGGAAATGGGTGCGCTCCAAGAAAGAATTACATCTACAAAAGATGGCTCTATTACGTCAATCCAAGCGGTATACGTACCTGCGGATGACTTGACTGACCCATCACCAGCAACAACCTTTGCTCACTTGGATGCGAAAGTTGTATTGTCTCGTGACATCGCTTCACTGGGTATCTACCCGGCGGTGGACCCATTGGATTCTACTTCGCGTCAGCTAGATCCACTAGTTATTGGTAACGAGCATTACGACACGGCGAATGGCGTGCAAACAGTTCTGCAGCGCTATAAAGAATTGAAAGACATTATCGCGATATTGGGCATGGACGAATTGTCCGACGAAGATAAGCAGACGGTTGGTCGTGCGAGACGCATTTCGCAGTTTCTATCTCAGCCATTTACCGTGGCAGAAGTTTTTACTAACGCTCCTGGTAAGTACGTTTCTCTTAAAGACACAATTGCTGGCTTTAAGGGAATCTTAGCGGGCGAGTATGACTACCTCCCAGAGCAGGCATTTAGCATGGTAGGTTCTATCGAAGAAGCTATTGCTAAAGCGGAAACTTTAAAGTAATAGTCCCTTTGTCCTTAATCACTAGAGACAATAACGAGTAATTAAATATGGCTATGACAATGCACTGTGACATCGTAAGCGCCGAGAAGAGCATCTTCTCTGGTCTCGTTGAAATGGTTGTTGCTGCAGGATCTCTTGGAGATCTTGGTATTGCTCCAGGGCACGCGCCCTTGTTGACTGCATTAATTCCAGGTCCTGTTAAGCTAGTGCTTCAGGGCGGAGAAGAAGAAGTCTTCTATGTTTCTGGCGGATTTCTGGAAGTGCAGCGCGGCATAGTTACTCTATTGAGCGATACGGCGCTTAGAGCCGACGATCTAGATGAGGCGGCGGCGCAGCAAGCAGTGGAAGATGCTGAGAAGGCGATAGCAAATCAGGGTGCGGAATTCGATTACTCGATTGCTGCGGCTCAGCTTGCCGAGGCAGCGGCTCAGTTACGGGCACTGCGTAAGATCAGGAAGTAGGAGCTGATCTATCAGCCCTACAGTGTGACAAGAACTTAAAAAGGTAGCGAGAGCTGCCTTTTTTTTTGCTATTCTTTTGGTCTGGGCTCGTTGTCGCTATCGAGAAGGCTATTATCCTAACTAGTTTTCACTCAACGTAGTTCCTATAAGCGGATTAAAAATGAATTTAGATATCGTCATTCTTGCAGCGGGTCGTGGCACAAGAATGAATTCAAACATTCCCAAGGTATTACATCAGATCGGCGGCGATTCAATGCTCGGTCATGTGCTCAGTGCCGCAAGTAAGCTGGAATCCGAACAAACCCATATCGTTGTCGGATATGGCGCAGAGCAGATCAAATCTGAATTCAGTTCAAAAAGCGAATTGCAGTGGGCCCTCCAGGAGCAACAACTAGGCACAGGCCATGCTGTCATGCAGGCTATGCCGAGCATCGACACCGCAAAGCCAGAGAAACGAGTGCTTGTACTGTATGGCGATGTACCACTTACCAACTCTTCTACGCTGAATAAGTTGGTGCAACAAGCGAACGAAAATACGCTTTGCATACTTACCCTTGTCACTCAAAACCCAAGGGGTCTTGGCCGAATCGTTCGCGACGACTCGGGCGAGATAACGGCAATCGTCGAGGAAAAAGATGCCAGCGAGGAACAAAAGCAGATAAAGGAGATTAATACTGGCATCATGGTTATTCCCGCGGCGAAGTTGAATACTTGGCTGAACTCTCTGGGAAACGACAATGCCCAAGGCGAATACTATTTGACTGATATCGTAGCGATGGCCGCAGCTGATGACGACTGCGCCATTTCCGCAATGGTTATTACTGATGAGAACGAAGTACAAGGCGTAAATGATAAGGCGCAATTAGCCGGCCTAGAGAGACAATTCCAAATGAACAGTGCCGAGAAACTTCTTAAAGCAGGTGTCTTATTACGTGACCCATCGCGCATCGATATCCGCGGTAAAATGGAAACGGGTAGCGATGTAGAGATAGATATTAACGCCATATTCGAAGGAGAGGTGAGCTTAGGAAATGGCGTAAAGATTGGCGCCAACGTAATTATTAAAGACAGCAAGATAGCCGACAACGTCCACATACTTCACGGCACAAATATCGACGGGGCTGAAATTGGAGAGGGAGCTAGTGTTGGTCCCTACGCTAGAATTAGACCTGGCACTATATTGAAAGAAAATACTAAGATTGGCAACTTCGTCGAAACGAAGAACGCAATTATCGGTAAAGGATCGAAGGCAAGCCATCTCGCCTATATCGGCGACGCCGAGCTTGGTGAGAACGTAAATATTGGTGCTGGCACGATCTTTTGTAATTACGATGGCGTAAATAAGCACAAGACGATTGTTGGAGATAATGTTTTTGTGGGGTCGAATAGCGTGTTGGTGGCGCCAGTTACTCTCGCGGATAATACATTTGTCGCAGCTGGTTCTTCGATAAACAGCGATGTACCTGCCGACAGCCTTGCAGTTGCAAGAGCGAAACAAAGAATCATACCAGGCTGGAAGCGGCCAACTAAGAAATAGAATTAGTCTATTATTTAAGCAGTAACTAAAAGAGAATTCGGACCATGTGTGGAATCGTTGGAGCAATAGCGGAAAGGAATGTCTCGGGCATATTGCTCGAAGGGCTTAAGCGATTAGAGTATCGTGGTTACGATTCCGCGGGCATGGCAATCATCGGCGGGCCAAGCAACAAGGTTATCAATGTTAAGGCTGTTGGTAAGGTCAACAAACTTGTAGAGGCCGCGGGCAAGACCAAGGTAAAGGGTCAGCTGGGTATTGCACATACGCGCTGGGCGACCCATGGTAAAACTACAGTCGCTAACGCACATCCGCATACTTCCGGCACTGACATCGCCATCGTACACAACGGCATCATCGAGAATCATGAACCGTTGCGCGAGAAGCTCATCAAAGCAGGCTATGTATTCAAGTCCCAAACGGATACGGAAACAATAGCGCATCTGATTCACCAAGCGAGAAATAAAGGCAAGACAAGTCTTCTCGATGCAGTAAAGAAGATAATTAAGAAACTCCATGGCGCCTACGGCCTCTGCGTCATCGACCGAAACTTGCCTGACCAAATCATAGTTGCCAGATCAGGAAGCCCCCTAGTAATAGGAATTGGTATCGGCGAGAATTTCGTCGCATCTGATCCGCTAGCATTGGGCCAAGTTACCGATAGGTTCGTGTATCTGGAAGAGGGCGACATCGCCCAAGTAGGCCGAGAGTCTTATGTGGTCTGGCATGGAGATAAGAAGGTACACCGCAAGGTAACCACCATACAGAGCAAGGCGGCGGACTCGGAGAAGGGTGAGTACAAGCACTTCATGCTCAAGGAAATACACGAGCAACCCAAGGTCTTACAGGACACACTCGATGGCAGAATCAGCGAAGGGAAAGTACTCGAAGAAGCATTCGGGCTAAAAGCGAAAGCCATTTTCGATAAAGTTAAGAACGTACAGATAGTTGCCTGCGGCACAAGCTTTCATGCAGGGCAGGTAGCGAAGTATTGGCTGGAGACGGTAGCCAAACTACCTTGTCAGATCGATATCGCCAGCGATTACCGCTATAGAGACATCATTGTTCAACCAGGCACACTGCTCATTACGGTATCACAGTCAGGCGAGACAGCTGACACGCTAGCCGCCCTACGATTTGCGAAGACAAAGACATATATCGCTAGCCTAGCAATATGTAATGTAGCTACAAGTTCACTGGTGCGTGAGTCCGACCTTTGTCTATTGACCATGGCCGGTCAAGAAATTGGGGTAGCTTCAACCAAGGCCTTCACGACGCAGCTGGCCGTGTTGTTAATCCTGTCGATCGTGCTTGGTCGAAGAACTGGCCTGAGTGCAAAACAAGAAACTAAACTCGTTAAAGACCTAGCAAGATTGCCCCGCCTGATCGAAGGAACATTGGGCCTAAGCAAAGAAATAAAGAAGGTTTCTAAGCAGTTTTCAGATAAACATCACAGCCTATTTTTGGGGCGCGGCATTCAGTATCCTATCGCCAAGGAAGGGGCGCTAAAACTAAAAGAGATTTCTTATGTCCATGCCGAAGCGTATCCCGCCGGTGAACTAAAGCATGGGCCCCTTGCACTGGTTGATGATCAAATGCCAGTCGTTGCCGTTGCACCTAACAACGATCTTCTGGGAAAATTACAGGCAAACCTATCTACCGTAAGTGCGCGTGGCGGCAAGCTCTATGTTTTTGCTGATGAGAGCATCGGCTACAAGAGCGAAAAGAGTTGTAAGGTAATTCACGTGCCCAATTGCCCAGACATTCTCGCGCCTATCGTATTTACAATTCCGCTGCAGCTGCTGGCTTATCATGTCGCAGTCACGAAGGGCACTGATGTCGATCACCCTCGAAATTTGGCCAAGTCAGTAACTGTCGAGTAAGAGCTTACAGAGTACTTAGAGTGTTAAAACAGCAAGGCGTGCTCGAGTTGGATTATAAAGAAGAGTAATTCTAATCCGAATCAATATCACGAAGAGCGCGCTGGCTCTTCTGCAATTTCTTTAGATGGTCCTTCAACAAGGGTTTGCGATGCCGAGCAACACCCGTAGCTAACACGTCGATAACAACCAGGTGGGCGATGCGCGAAGACACCGGCGCAAAGGCCTGGTGTTCCTCCTTCATATTCACATAGATGGGCAGGCTGCATTGTTCGCTCAATGGCGTATTCTCTGGTGCGAGACCGATAACAGTCGCGCCCGCTTCTCGGGCTAGGCTCACACTCTGCAATAGTGCACGGGTTTGTCCCGATTGAGATATCGCCACTACAACATCGTCTGCACCTAGCGATATCGCAGACATATGCTGAATGTGCGGGTCCGTGTAGGCCGCCGATGATAGCTGTAGGCGGAAGAACTTGTGCTGCGCGTCGGCGGCGACGGAGCCAGAAGCGCCAAAGCCATAGAACTCAACGCGATTCGCGTTGTTAATGGTATTGATGGCGGTTTCCAACACGTCAGGGTCTAGCTGGTCCCTAACCGTCAAGAGGGAACCGACCGTCGTATCGAATACCTTATTGCGCAGGTCTTCAACCGTGTCTTTATCATCCACTGCGAACTGCGTGTAGACGCCGCCTAGGCCTAGTTGTTGAGCAAGCTGCAGCTTGAAGGAGAGAAAGCCGTCAAAGCCAATGGCTCGGCAGAAGCGAATCACGGTGGGCTCGCTGACATCGGAATTAGCTGCGAGGTCGACAATGCGCATCTTGATGACATCATTGGCGTGTTGTAGCACATAGCTGGCTACTTTAGCCTCAGACTTGCGCATTGCAGAACCACTGTCGGCTATACGCCGTATAAGATTGGGAGAATCCACTCGTTGTCCGCCTAATTTTCTAACGCTTACCGTCAGTCTCGAAATAGGTTTTCCATGCTACTCAATTTACCAGGCTATCGCATCTGTTTGTATCGCGAAAACTTACTCTCAGAAAATCGTTAAGCGACTCTCAAATCTCACTAGTGCGACTTTTCGAGGTAACATGTAACACATGAAAGTGCTTGATCTAAAATTTGTAGACTCCATCGCTACCATCGGCGCAAAGGATTGGAACCGGCTCACGGGCGTAGAGAATCCATTTACTCGCTATGAGTTTTTATGGGCTCTAGAGAAGACGGGCTGTACCACAGCCAAGACCGGCTGGGCCCCACATCACGTGGCAGTCTATAGTGGCCCAGAGGAAGATGAGGATCGACAGCTAGTCGCTGTTATGCCTCTCTATCAGAAAACAAATTCCTACGGCGAATACGTATTCGACTGGTCTTGGGCGAGTGCTTATCAGAACTATGACCTTAACTATTACCCAAAGTTTGTCAGCGCAGTGCCATTCACGCCTAGCCATGGCACACGACTATTTAAAGACGATTCGACAAATAGAAGTGACATAGCCAAACTGATCTTCGATGGACTGAAGAGGAAAGCAGAATCCATAGAGGCATCTTCTTGGCATATTCTTTTTCCAACCGAGGAAGAAAACCAGTTGTTCGAGACAATCGGTATTCCGGCGCGAACCGCCTGTCAGTTTCACTGGTTCAATCGAGGTTATACGAGCTTCGACGATTTTCTAGTGACGCTCAATTCGCGCAAGAGGAAAAATATCAGAAGGGAGAGGCAGAAAGTCGCAGAGCGGGGCACGAGATTTGAAACACTCAGCGGAGCTGACATTTCCCCCGAGCATTGGGACACGTTCTACCAGTTCTATCAAAGTACTTACATGATGCGTGGCATGCAGGGTTATCTGAGTCAGGAATTCTTCGCTGAGATCGGGCGATTGATGCCAGAGCAGCTGTTCATGATTGTGGCTCTGGATGGAGAGAAGATGATTGCCGCAGCACTATTCTTCAAGAATTCAGAGAAGCTCTTCGGTAGATATTGGGGTAGCGCGCAAGATTATCAATTCCTGCATTTTGAAACGTGTTACTACCAAGGTCAGGAATATTGTATTCAGCACAAGTTGAAAAGTTTCGACTCTGGCGCTCAAGGAGAGCATAAAATCCAACGCGGCTTCGAGCCGATAACAACCTATTCGAACCATTGGATTGCCAACGAAGGGTTTGCCCAGGCAATAAACAAATTTCTCGACGAAGAGAGACCACATATCGAACGCTACCAGACAGAGGCTGCCACGCTTCTACCATTCAAAAAAGAAAGTTGACCGAAGGCTTGAAAAGAGCTTTACACCCTACTATTCACGGCATTTAAGCCTCGATTCCCAGAATACTGTATATAAGCATATGGAATTAATGTTCCATATTACGTGACATTGAGAGCCGCCAGTATCACACTCAAGGTAGTGAGTGAAAGATTTGCCCCATAACTAATAACAAAAAAGGGGAATATCAATAATGAAGACCAGAGTTACCATCTTCTACGCTATATCAATCCTATCTCTGCTGCTGGTTGCGATTTCACCATCAACAACCAGCTCCTCGTTTGACGGTGTAATTCCGGACTTCAAAATTAATCATATCTTGATCGACTCAGCCGACCATCTCATGAATACCAAACAGTAATGGGCATGAACTTCGTGGTTTGTTCTGACTATGCCGACACATAAGAATTAGATAAAATCAGCAAGCGCCAAGGCGTGGATTATTATCAAGAGCGTTATGTGTCTGATTCAATTTTGCACCTAACCTAATAGGTCGAAGATATTGGCGCTAGTCCTCGTGCCCGGGCTATTGATAACTCAGCTTCTAATAGGGAGTAACGTTGGCGCAATATCGGTAGTTGTCGCCCTTACGCTAAGCGGCCTAGTATTTACGATACTGTTTTTGGCCTACCTCTTAATCAAAGAGAGAGAAAGCATAAGCGCCCAGAGTGTTGATACTAGATGGAGGAATGTTACGTCCGAAACAGTCCAATCAATTCATAAAGTAGGTACGCCTTGCGCAGCCCTTACTATTCAAGCCGTTGTATTCCTAGAAGCTCACTATCCTATATACCAACGTAAGCCTCGTTTTATATTTCCGTTGGCTAGGCCAATTTGATTACTTTGCATGAAGGAAAGATTCACAACGTCGAATCAACAACGAATAAACTCAAAATTGAAGCCTTTCTAGGGTATTATTTTGTGAGTGTCGCCCGTCACACCTGAAGGCCGGTCATCCGGAATCAGAGGCGGTTATTCGCTACAACTAAAACAGGATTACAATAATGCGCTCCCAGCCGATTGTTATTTCTCCTCTGAAAATGGTTTCTCTCGTCGCCCTGCTCTTCATGGGCCTCTGTAATAATCTATCTCTCGCCCAAGACATACCTTGGGCTGACAGCGCCGAAGAAGTGGGCATGTCCACCGAGCGGCTTGAGCGAATCAATACTGTAGTGGAACGTCACATCGCCGCAGGCAATATTCAGGGCGCAGTTACTGCCGTAGCGAGGCGCGGCAAGCTGGTTCACTTCCAGGCTCACGGACTGATGGACGTGGATAACAACCGGTCTATGCAGGAAGACAACCTGTTTATCATGATGAGCTCCACCAAACCGGTGTTGGGTGTCGCTGCCATGATGGTGATCGAAGAAGGCCTAATCCGTCCTACCGATCCAGTTACCAAGTGGCTGCCCGAGTTCGGAAACATGCAGGTGGCGGTCCTGGCAGATTCAGTAGACGAGAACATCAGTCCAATGCGGGTTGATCCCCGGGGCGAAATCCCAGAATATCGCCTAGTGCCGGCACACAGAGACATTACTATCCACGACCTACTCACGCATACCTCAGGCCTGGTCAGCGGCGGTCTAGGTAGCGCCGTCTCTGAGCGCGTCGGCCGCGGCCCAGGGACGACCCTAGGGAATACTGTTCCCAAATACGCGGATTACATTCTCGACTTCCAGCCCGGCAGCCGTTGGCAATACAGCGCCGCTACCGGGCTCGACCTTATCGCTCGCATTATCGAGATTGAGTCAGGTCAGCCCTTTGATGAGCTCGTTAGCGAGCGTATCTTTCAACCTTTGGGTATGAATAACACGTGGTGGAATGTACCGGCTGAGTATCAGGACCGAAGGGTCGTGATTAGTGGTCGCGATATGTCCCCCTTCTTCGATGTGCCACCCACCGGTTACTTCTCAGCCTCCTATGGACTGAGCAGCAACGCTGAAGACTACTTGCGTTTTGAGCAGATGTTAATGAATGGTGGGGAACTGTTCGGCAACCGCTTGCTCAGCCCGCGCACCGTTCGCATGATGGGTAGCAATCAGTCTGGTGATTTATATCACGGGATAAGTCGCAATATTCAGGGGCAAGGTTTTGGCTACACCGTGGCCGTGGCGTTGGATCCGATCAAGGCTAACCTGCGTCGCAGCGAAGGGGCGTTCGGTTGGGGTGGTGCGTTTGGCACACGGTCGTGGACTGACCCAGAGGAAGAATTAACCGCGGTGATTATGCTGCAGCAACCTTACAGACCTGCGCAAGATGATTTTGATAATGCGGTGCAACAGGCAATTATTGATTAGGGGAAGATTCTTGTGGCATCGTTCGGAACATAACAATCAAGTTAACAATGTGCACTACGGACTCTACTATTCAGGTGTTATGTGTATAGCAATTACTTATAAATAGGCTGAAAAATATTTTTGGCCACTGCGCGGAGATAGTATGGAACTTATATCAATAGTAATTTTCATCGCACTAATAGAGTATTTGGTGTTCGGTGGTTTTGTAGGCAAAGCTAGGGCCACTTACGATATTCCAGCTCCCCTTACGACGGGCAATGAGATATTCGAAAGATATTTCAGAGTGCATCAAAACACATTAGAAAACTTGGTCATTTTTATTCCTTCCATAATTGGATTCGCTACCTATGTGCATATCGAAATCGGAGCTGCTCTCGGTGTGCTTTTTATTATAGGAAGAGCGCTTTATTTTAGAGGATATGTAAAAGATCCAAAATCACGAGCGATGGGCAGTCTGATAGGCGGGTTATCATTGATGGCGCTATTACTCGGTGGCCTCATCGGTGCAATAGTGGCATATTTTTAGACAGCAACAACTAGTACGGTATAGCAACACATAACAACTAAACAAGAAGCGAATCAAGATGACCGAACCATTCGATTTCAAGCCTGTCTTAGAAGGCTCTCGCGTAATTGTGCGCCCAATTAAGGAAGATGATTGGGAAGGTATGTTTGTGGCGGCGGCAAATCCAAAAGTTTGGGAGTTTCACCCCGTTACCGATCGTTATAAAGAGCCAGTATTTCGCGCCTTTTTCGATGATGCGATTGCTAGCGGCAGCGCGTTCGCGTTTGTTGATGGCGAGACCGGCAGAATAATGGGCTCTAGCCGCTACAACGGCCTCGATGAAGAGTTGAGCGAGGTTGAAATAGGTTGGACGTTTCTAGGCCATGATTTTTGGGGCGGTAGCTACAATGCGGAAATAAAGAAACTCATGCTAGAGCATGCCTTCAAGTTCGTAGATACGGTCGTATTTTGGGTGGGCGATACAAATATTGTTTCAATGCGTGCGATGGAAAAGATTGGCGGCGTGAAGCGAGACGAGATGATTGGTAGAGTTCTAAGCGGAATCAACTATCCGCATATTATTTACGAAATTCGAAAAGCCTAGGCGTTGCAAATTCTTGGGAAATAAAAAAGGCTTCTTACTCTGTTCGAGTAAGAAGCCTTTTTTATTTTGAGCTACTGCGAACTTACTGCTGTTTCGCTGCCTCTTCTGCTTCCTGGCGCCTAGCGCCGGCTAAGATGCCCGGCATCGCGTAGTTGCCTTCATGACAAGCATATTCGTAAAGCGGGCCTTCAGTTTCATGATAGCTCATCTCTGCAGTCCATGGCTGGCTGTAAAGATTGGAGTCGTCTACTGTAAATTGATAGACAATCTCGGTATCAGAATATCGGCTAAACCGTTCAGTAAATTTTCCTTCTGGCGAGATTGGAATAGAGCTCTGCGACATTTGTAATGGGCTGATGTTGACTGTTTCTACAATCAGGGTGTCGTCCTCGTACCAGCCGCGAGAATCACCAAACCAAGGTGAGTGACTTTCCGGGCGGGTGTTTGCCCTGGCTTCTTCTGCAGAATCGAAAAGAGGGATGATGCGAGCATCGTGCGCCATCTCAACGCTGATCACGATGTAGTCATCGGTCTGCACGAATTGATAAGTGCTGTTGTACAGTGTGCCCATCATGCCGGGGCCCGCTGTGTTTCCGAATCCGATCAGGCAGCGTTCGGCAATAGGTATTGCTTCTGGCCCGGATGTATCACCAACCCCCGTGAGATAGCGTGCACCGAAATTCGTTCTATTCAAATTGTATGTTGGGTTTTCCAATCGAGGGATTTGGCCGTTCTCGGGGTTTACGATTAGAGAGGTCCTAAATTCGCCCTTTACTAATGCGAGAGTTGAACCGGGGTCGGTCCAAAACATGTTGTATCCGCGCAATCCAAAGTCCTGACCGCCAACGGGTGGAGCGCCGGTTTCTGGGTCGATAGCTGGCCCGGATTCAAGATTCTCAGCCGGGATGCCAGCGATGCCCATGTTCGCTACGAGCTGTTCTGCCTCATCACTTGGCAGGACTAGTGTTTCAATCCCGCGCGGACGTGTAAGTCCCGTTCTAGAGGCGTTGGTCCAGATTCCGCTTAGCTGCGGTATATCTTGATCCTGAGCAACGCTCATGGGCGCGATTAAAGACATGGAGACGCCTGCAATCACTGAGCTGAGGATAATTTTTGTAAATTTTGACATGGTTGTTCTCCCAATTTTTTTGCCAACAGTCTTGGCAACATTCGAATTCGTCTCTGTGGCACTATGATAGTGGAATTAGCAGCAAATTACGGCATAAACAGATTGTTTTGCCGCCGCTCATTAGATTCATATCAAAGTTGGGGTGAGTTCTGTGCTGCGAAAAGGTGGGGGGCGCTTAGATCGCGTCGCTTACACTAGAAAGGTTGAAGCGGCCCTTGGCCGAGTTGCCCAGCCCAGAATCGTGACCGGGCGAGATCTTGGACGGTGCTAGATCGTATCCAGTTCTGCCGATTGATGGGCTGGTCTCTGCATCACTGTGCTTGCTGACCCTACATTAGCCGATTAGACCTTACAGGAAATAGCATAACTTACGCTGGAGTCTAAGCGAATGCGAGAGGGGGGGCTAAATACCGAGGTGAATTGCTTTGAGCAAGCTCTACGCTTACTTAGATTTCTTCCACACGAGGAGCTGATTGTTAGCGGGCATAGTATTGTCTTCGATGATGGTTAGGTTGGCTTTAGCTGCTAATTCACTTACCCATTCGAAATCCCGAACACCACTCAGCGGATCCCTGTTTTTCAGCCAACGATCGAAGCCTTCATTACTTTCAGTCGTAAATTCCCCTGCATATTTGAAAGGACCGTACACGGCCAGCGTTCCATCGGCTTGCAGAACTTCGCCTATTCCTTTGAAGAAATTCTCAACCGAATCGGTAGACATAATGTGCAAGCTGTTAGCGCTGAAAATTGCGGTAGGCCTGTCGTTACTCCAAGGAGAGTGATTTACATCGATGGTTATAGCCGCAGGAAGGTTGGCGAGTTTCGCGTTAGTAAGGCGTAGATTGAGACTATCTACGTTGCTCGGAATGTCAGAGGACTGCCAATGAAGGTTGGGTAGGTTCGTGGCGAAATGAACGGCGTGCTGACCAGTGCCGCCGGCCAACTCAAGCACTTGGTCGCCATTTTTAAGATGTCGTTCAAGTATTTCTAGGATGACCTGCTTATTATTCTCGCTGGCCTGGCTAAAAGGGAGCTCTGCCATGGTAATTATTGTGGGTCACGCAGAAAGACTGGCTGCATTGGCGTTGAGCCTTCTTCGCTATAGCGGTATCCCTCTACGTCAAACTCCCTGAGCTTCTCGGGGTTCTTGATTCTGTTTTGAATAATGTAGGCAGTCATGTAGCCGCGGGCTTTCTTCGCGAAGAAGCTTACGATCTTGTATTTCCCACTCGAGAAGTCTTTGAACACAGGAGAAATGATTTCAGCGTTAAGAGATTTTGGTTTGATTGCGCTGAAATATTCTTTGGAAGCGAGATTAATCAGAACTGGCTTTTTGTCTTGCCCGAATAATTCGTTGAGGTTTTCGGTAAGCTGGCCATCCCAAAAGTCGTAGAGATTCTTGCCTTTCTTGTTCTTGAACTTGGACCCCATCTCAAGCCTATAGGGCTGCATTAAATCCAGAGGTCGAAGCAGGCCGTATAGCCCAGACAAAATTCGCAGGTGATTCTGCGCGAAATTTAGATCTGCTGTAGAGAATTTTTCCGCTTCTAGACCGATGTAGACATCTCCCTTGAATGCGAAAACGGCCTGCTTAGAATTGTCTAAATCGAAAGGCGTATGCCAGTTTGCGTAGCGCATATGGTTGAGTTCACCCAAGTCGCTGCTGATGTGCATAAGTTCGGAGAAATCTTCCGGGCTTAGCTTCTGCAATTGACCTACAAGTTGTGTGGACTCTTCGAGATATTGTGGTTCGGTAAATTTTCGAGTGGGGGCTTTGGTGTCGAAGTCGAGAGACTTAGCGGGCGATACTACAATTAGCATGGTCTGATTACTCGTCTATTCAGTCGAATATTAGTCAAATGGGTAAGGGCTATTCCTGATCTTCGAATTCCAGCCACCACTCTAGTGGTGTCGTGCCGTCTTCGGGATCGTAAACGTTTCCATAATACCAAACTGTATCAGGATAATCTTTGACCACAGCGCTCAATAGCTCCTCGATGACTTGGAAGCCGATGGAAAAATGTATGCTGTAAACCAATGCGCGATCGGTTTGCTTGTCTAAGCTGCCTCCTAGCTTTTCAAGCTTCGCTGAAAGGTTTTCTGCCAACACATCTAGTTGATGCACGCGGAAGACGCGAATGGAAAGATTGCCGCTGCGACGCAGTAACTTATATTCTGCCGAAGAAACGTCGATGACCTTGAGTTTATCTCCAGCCGCCAGATTGCGAGCCAGTAAAGGGGAGCGGACGAGCCGCACCTCGTCTTCGGTATCCTCGACCAATTCGACTTCGAGGCTCTCGAAGACAGGGTCGCCGTTGGGATTGATGCCCGCTAGGAATGGGAGCTCGAAAATGTCGGCTGCTACGGGATCAGTAGGAGAACTCAATGCTTGTACCTTGGCTAGCCCTGTGGATGAAACTGCGTTTAGTAGGTAAGCTTGCTGGCGAGAAGGCACAGCTAGGCGGCTACGGACGACAATGATAGAGCGACTACAGCGAATTGCCACTATTTTAGTTAGGTTTCGACTGCCGATTTTCGTCTTGGGCGGATTTTCTCTGGTGGCGCTTGTTCTCAGTGTGTTGGATAACCCACTGCTTGATAACGATGCGCTTCTAATGCCCGCTATTCTTGGGTTCTGTTGGGCACTGATGCTCTATAGCGCTGGCGAGCTCTTTCAGGCGGTACCGGATAAGGCCGGCAGCGAGGCCACCTTCCGCAGGCGAATGGGAGTGCGTGTGAGAAGAGGGATGTTGTGGATTCTGGGCGTTCTCATGATGGCGAGCGCGGCTGCTCTGGTTATTCTTAGTTATCAACTTATGCGAGTGTGGCTATGAGTCTCGGCGCTAGCACTCTCATAGAGTCCTGTTATGTATGCAATAATGAGTGGATTAATTGAATCCAGTATCTAAATAGAGTCGAATAAGAACAACAGCGTACTAGCGCACCTAAACACCATGGAAAAACTTTCTCTTCTCATCGACGGGCTGTCGAACCGCCTAGGCCGAACTTTCTCCTGGCTAACTCTGACTATGGTGGTTGTTATGGCAGCCATCGTTGTGCTTCGCTACGTATTTCAAATTGGCTCGATCGCGCTGCAGGAGTCAGTGATATATATCAATGCTCTTATATTCACCTTCGGTGTTGCCTATACGCTTAAGGTGCAGGGTCATGTACGGGTCGATATTTTCTATAGTCGACTTAACGAAAAGAAGCGTGCTTGGATAGATCTATTCGGCTCGCTACTTTTTCTAGTTCCTTCTACCTGTTTTATTATCTGGATTAGTTGGGACTACGTTGCCGTTTCCTGGCGAATACGGGAAGGGTCGGCAGAATCCAGCGGCCTACCCTTTGTCTATTTACTGAAGGCCGTAATTCTTGTCTTGCCTGCCTTACTATTGCTACAGGGTATTTCAGAGATAGCTAAATTAATCTCTGTGATCAAACGGCGAGACTCCTAGTGGTCGATCTCATTCCCCTGCTCTTTTTCCTAGTAGTGTGTCTTGCACTGATGGCAGGCTATCCGGTTGCTCTATCACTTACCGGCGTGTCATTAGGATTCGCTGCGATAGGCACGATGATTGGTGTTTTCGACACGGCCTATATCTTACTTATTCCAAATCGTATCTACGGCTTATTGGTTAATCAAAACTTATTTGCTGTGCCGCTGTTTGTATTCATGGGAACGATGTTGGAGAGAAGTCGCATCGCAGAAGACCTACTCAAGAATATGGCTATCGTGTTCGGTAAATTCCCTGGCGGCCTCGGAATTTCAGTCATCATCGTTGGCATGTTGCTGGCCGCGAGCACGGGCATCGTCGGCGCCACTGTCGTTACGATGGGCATACTCTCATTGCCGACGATGATGAAGGCGGGATACAAACCTTCACTGGCATGCGGCACGCTTTGCGCGACGGGCACACTTGGTCAGATCATTCCGCCGTCTATCTGCTTGGTGTTACTCGGTGAAGTTATCTCGAATGCGTACCAACAGTCTCAATTGAATGCGGGCGTATTCGCGCCCGATTTTGTTTCTATCGGTGATCTGTTTGCCGGCGCCATAATCCCAGGCCTGCTGCTAGTCATTGCCTACGCAACTTATATGTTCGTCGTCGCAATTCTTAAACCCTCGCATGCCCCGCCGATGGCAGCCGATGACTTGGACGAGGGAGCGAATGTTTTCGCGGCGTTATTCAAGGGCTTGCTTCCCCCGGTGCTGCTCATGGTGGCTGTGCTGGGTTCCATACTTCTGGGCATAGCGACACCAACCGAGGCGGCTAGCGTTGGTGCGGTGGGCGCGATAATTCTGGCCTTGATTAAGAGAGCGTTAAACGTCTCTGTACTGCAGTCGGTAAGCATTGAGACTATGCGTGTCACCTCGATGGTATATTTGATTCTCGTTGGCGCGACGATTTTTTCGTCGGTATTCAGAGGCTTTGGTGGCGACGTACTGATTGAAGATCTGCTAATGAATCTACCCGGCGGGGTGATTTCGGCGACTCTCGTCGTCATGCTGCTGATCTTCTTTTTGGGTTTTATTTTAGACTTTATCGAGATCACGTTCATGGTCGTGCCGCTCGTGGGGCCGATACTGCTGGCTATGGGCGTCGACCCGATTTGGCTAGGAGTGATGATTGCGGTGAATCTGCAGACTTCGTTTCTAACCCCGCCGTTCGGCTTTTCTCTTTTCTACTTGAGAAGTGTCGCTCCACCTGAAATTAAGACCAGTGAGATTTATCGAGGCGTAATACCTTTTGTTATTATACAGCTCGCACTGTTATTGTTGCTTGCGCTGCAGCCCGGATTGGCGACTTGGTTGCCTTCGGTACTTTGATCGAGGCAGTCACGCTACGGTTTTCACCCGAATTAGGAAATTATTATGAGCAGCAATGAAGCCGGCCCTATCGGCGAACTGGCATTACAAACTCTCGCCATGCCGAAGGACACAAATGCGAATGGTGATATCTTTGGTGGCTGGCTAGTGTCGCAGATGGATCTGGCGGCAGGCATCGCGAGTAAGATGGCAACACGAGGTCGCTCGGTGACGGTCGCCATTCAGAACGTGCACTTCATCAGCCCGGTGCAAGTCGGCGCTACTGTTAGCTGTTACACGCAAGTTGTTAAAACAGGCAAGACCTCCGTGCAGATTAATGTAGAGGTTTGGACTTCCAACATCAGTATCGATGATAAGCCTAGTAAGATGGCAGACGGGCTGTTCGTATTTGTTGCGATCGATGAAGACGGTAAGCCGAGACTTATTCCCAGATAGGCAGCATTCTCTACGTGAATCTAATTGCTTGGTAACTTGCGTGCTTCGACATAGGCGTCTTCGGCAATGCTGTGATAATTTTCTACGCCTTCCTGAAAACTCTTATACGAATCATAGATGCGGCGCGTGACCTCATCGGTATTCGCGAGTTCGGCAACGACTTGGTTGGAAATATCCCGCAGCTCGATGAGCACGTCATCGGGAAGCTTTCTTAATTCTACGCCATGCTCTTCAACTAGGACTCGTAGCGCTTCATTATTCTTCGCAGTGAGTTCGTCCATCAAGAGTTGGTTCATTACCTCGGTGCCAGCCTTGAGAATCTCCTGAAGGTCTTCGGGGAGAGCCTCGAACGCGGACTTGTTGAAGATGGTTTCTAGCGTTGAGCCGGGCTCGTGCCAGCCGGGGTAGTAATAGTAGTCGGCAACGGTATGGTATCCAGCGGCCATGTCATTATACGGGCTAACAAATTCTGTCGCATCGAGTGCGCCGGTCTGCATGGCCGTGAATACCTCGCTCACCTGCATGGTTACCGGAATGCCTCCTGCGCGACTAAACACTTCGCCACCGAGACCTGGAATTCTCATCTTCAGCCCCTGCAAATCGTCTAGGGAGTTAATCTCTTTATTGAACCAACCAAACATCTGTGTGCCAGAATTGCCGCCGCGCATCGGAATCAGATTGAAGGGGGCGTAGATCTCTTGCCATAGCTCATTACCGCCACCATAGCTAAGCCAGGCGTCCATTTCCGTGCCTGTTAGGCCGAAGGGGATAGTGGAAAAGAAAGGCGTACTGGGAATTTTGCCCTGCCAATAATAGGCGCCGGTGTGGCCTATTTCGGCCACGCCTTGGGATACGGCATCGAATACTTCGAGGCCGCCGACCAGTTCATTCGCGCCGTATACCCGGATACGCATGCGACCATTACTCATCTTCTCGACGATATCGGCGAAGTGCTCGGGGGATGTTCCCAGTGCCGGCAGATTCTTCGGCCAGGATGTAATCAACTTCCATTCATAGACCGTTTGTTCTTGCACGCTGCCGCGTACATCAGAGCCTGTTGATTGAGACTCTCCACCGCAGGCAGTTAGGACTGAAAGGAACGCGGCAGTGTACAGTTTCTTAAAAGTCGGGCTAAATGAATTCGCAAATAACATATCTATTTCCCTGCTTGGCTGTGTCAACTCGCGAGTTACGCCAACACTTCCAGTTTGGCGTAGGACAGCACTAACCACTTACTCCCCACCGCATCGAAGTTTACCTGAACTCGAGCGTTGGGCCCTTGTCCTTCATAGTTTAGGATAACACCTTCACCGAATTTCCCGTGGACGACGCGCTGCCCCAATGACAGATCGGTTTCCGGGACCTCTATGTTTCCACTGAGTTTGCTACTAACCCTGCTGCCGATTCGTGTGTTTCCGAACGACGGCATACTGACGCTAGACTTCATTCGAATTTCATCGAGCAACTCGTTTGGAATTTCTTTAATGAAGCGCGAGGGCCGACAGAGATTCACCTCACCGTGCATCCTTCTGGATTCTGCATGACTCAAATACAATTTGGTTCTGGCGCGAGTTATTCCTACATAGCAGAGTCGTCGCTCTTCTTCGAGACCGGAAATATTATCCATAGACATTTTGTGAGGAAAGAGACCTTCTTCCATCCCCGCAAGAAATACGAGGTGGAATTCCAGGCCTTTTGCCGAATGCAGCGTCATTAGTTGGACGGCATCTTCAGATTCGTCGGCCTGCGCGTCTCCCGCATCTAAGGCCGCTTTGTCGAGGAATGCAGACAGGAAGGCGTTAGATTTCAGGTCGAAGTCTTCATCGATATCGGGGTCGTCGAAATTATTTGCGGCTGTTACTAGTTCCTCGAGATTCTCAATGCGTGCGCGAGCTTTCTCGCCGCCTTCTTTTTCGTGATGTTGAATCAGGCCGGTGTGATTAACAATGTGCTCTGCTTTTTCTGCCAACCCCAATTCACTACAGGCAAGACTTAGCTCATCTATTAGTTCTAGGAAGCCGAGCACGGCATTAGAGGCCCTCGATGTCATGAGCGATTCGTTTACACACTTGGCGCAGGCCTGCCAGAGGGAGCAGTTCTCTTCTCTCGCCACGACTCTAACTTGTTCGATAGTTCGGCCACCAATGCCGCGCGTTGGAACATTGATCACACGCTCGACGGCGGTATCGTCGTCTCTGTTTATTACTAGGCGCAGATAGGCCAGCGCGTTCTTAATCTCGAGTCGTTCATAGAAACGGTGGCCGCCGTAGATACGATAGGGCATGCCCATACGTAGGAGAGCGTCTTCCAGTTCGCGCGACTGCGCGTTAGAGCGATAGAGAATCGCCGCATCGGAGCGGCGGTTGCCGTTGTTAAACCAGTCCTGCACACGATCGACGATGAAGCGCGCCTCATCCTGTTCGTTGAATGCTTCATATAAACTGATCTGCTCGCCATCGGCTCCCTCGGTCCAGAGGTTCTTGCCGAGGCGACTTTGATTATTTGAGATAAGCTGATTAGCAGCCTTGAGAATCGTAGAGGTAGAGCGATAGTTCTGTTCCAGGATCACGGTGTCAGCATCACTGAAATCTACATTGAACTGCTGAATATTCTCGATCTTCGCGCCACGCCAACCGTAGATCGATTGATCGTCATCTCCAACCACCATCAGCTGATTCTGCGTTCCGGCTAGCACTCTTAGCCAGGCATACTGGATAGAGTTGGTGTCTTGAAACTCATCAACCAGGATATGTTTAAAGCGTCGTTGGTAGTGTTCCAGCACCTGAGGATTCTTCAGCCAAAGCTCGTGAGCTCGGAGCAAGATCTCTCCGAAATCGATCATGCCGCCGCGATCGCATGCTTCCTCGTAGGCCTTATAGACCTGGAGCATGGTCTTCGTGTAGTCGTCCTCGAAATGGTCGATATTGTCTGAGCGTAGTCCCTCATCCTTCTGTGAATTGATATACCACTGGCACTGTTTCGCAGGCCACTTCTCCTCATCGATCTTCAATGAGCGATTAATACGCTTGACTAAGCGCAGCTGATCGTCGCCATCGAGGATCTGGAAGTCTTGGACTAGGCCAGCCTCCTTCCAATGAGTGCGTAGCAAACGATGGGCTAGGCCATGAAAGGTGCCAACCCACATGCCTGCGAAGGAATTCGCCATCAGCGCTTCTATGCGGCCGCGCATTTCCCGTGCGGACTTATTGGTAAAGGTCACGGCGAGAATAGAGTAAGGGGAAGCCTGCTCGGCTTCTAACAGCCAGGCGATCCTGTGCACGAGCACGCGTGTCTTACCGCTTCCAGCCCCAGCAAGTACTAATAGGTGCTGCGACGGATTCGCTACTGCGTTTCTTTGCTCATCGTTGAGGGAGTCTAATATGTGGGATACATCCATGGCGCGTTATTCTATCAAAATGTCGCAGAGATTCTCCGCTTTATCTGAGTAAAATCGTCATCTAGGTGAGTTACAGCTGTCTTAGTGAAAAATGACGAAGTTTGATAGAATAACGCGCATACGACCGGCTTAGAACGGCCACGCGCTCTGGGATAAATCGATTCCATTGAGCAAACCGAACACGCAAGAACTAAAGGGGCTATCCATTGCATGGGTTGCCTGAGCTAACTAGGAGAAAGATATGTCTGTCAGATCGGACAATGTGCCATTCAATTGGGCGGATCCATTTGCGATGGAAGAACAATTATCGGAAGAAGAGCGTCTGGTTCGAGATACGGCGAAGCAATACTCGCAGGAAAAGTTGCTACCCCGCGTTCGAGAAGCCTATCAAAAAGAGGAAACTGATCCGGAGATATTTCGTGAAATGGGCGCGCTAGGCCTGCTCGGTTCCACCATCGAAGGCTATGGCTGCGCCGGTGTGAACTATGTCTGTTATGGACTGATGGCGCGTGAAATCGAGGCAGTGGATTCTGGCTATCGGTCGATGATGAGCGTGCAATCTAGCCTGGTTATGCACCCGATCAATACATTCGGCACCGAGGAGCAGAAGCAGAAGTACTTGCCGAAGCTGGCGACCGGCGAATATATCGGCTGCTTCGGGCTAACCGAGCCAGATCACGGCTCCGACCCGGGTGGCATGATCACGAGAGCAAAATCCGTCGCTGGCGGGTACTCTCTGACTGGCGCAAAGAACTGGATCAGCAACTCACCGATCGCCGATGTCTTCATCGTTTGGGCGAAAGACGACACTGGTACCATAACTGGATACATTCTCGACAAAGGCATGAAGGGACTAACTGCTCCTAAGATTGAAGGAAAGCTAGCTCTGCGCGCATCGATCACAGGCGAGATCGTGATGGACGAGGTTTTCGTACCCGAGGAGAACAAGCTACCTCACGCGAAAGGCCTAGCGGGTCCGTTTAGCTGTCTGAACTCTGCCCGACTCGGCATTGCCTGGGGAGCCCTGGGTGCCGCAGAAACTTGCTGGCATACGGCGCTGCAATACACGATGGATAGAAAGCAATTCGGCAGGCCGCTTGCGGCGAATCAGTTGATACAGAAGAAGCTGGCAATCATGCAAACAGATATCTCCTTAGGCTTACAGGGTTGCTTACAAGCCTGCCGCTTAAAAGATGAGGGCAAGTTGGCGCCACCACTTATTTCTCTTCTGAAGCGTAACTCTTGCCTGAAGGCATTGGATGCAGCTCGCGAGGCAAGGGATATGTTGGGGGGCAATGGTATCTCAGATGAATTTCCGGTGATGCGTCATTGTCAGAATCTGGAGGTAGTGAATACCTATGAGGGCACTCAGGACATTCACGCGCTAATCCTAGGTAGGTCACAAACGGGAATGCAGGCGTTCGTGTAATTACTAGCTAGAAACGATGGTCCAACTTCAATCTGTTAGATGAAGTTGGACCATCAAATAGCGCTAGATGAAGCTCAGTAACACGCCAATAAAGATCACTGCACCCACCCAATTATTATTCAGAAACGATTCGAAGCAGGGCCCGGGCAATCGATCCTTGATGAGATATTGCTGGTAGGCGAGGAGTCCGCTAGCTATTACGAGAGAAAGAAAGTAGCTAGCCCCTAGCTCGAACTGCCTGCCAGCGAAAACCATCGCAATAATAAACATTGCCTGCAGACTACCGATGATGATTTTGTCGGCATCGCCAAATAGTATTGCGGTAGACTTGACCCCTATTTCGATATCGAACTCCCTGTCTACCATCGCATACTGAGTATCGTAGGCTACAGTCCACAAACAATTTGCTACGAATAAAAGATAGGCAGGCTGTGGAACCTCCCCGGTTGCTGCGGAGAAAGCCATCAATATCCCCCAAGAGTAGGCGATGCCCAATACCAGCTGAGGTAAGTTCGTGAATCGTTTCATGAAGGGATATACCGCTACCAATGCAACGGCGGCAAAGGAGAGAATGACGGTTCGTTCATTCGTCAGTAGGACTAAACCGAAGCTGATTAGGGATAGCGTCGCGAAACAAAGGAAGGCATCCTTTCTTGTTAGCGATCCCGAGACTAGCGGCCGTCGCTCGGTTCTAGCTACTTTTCCGTCTATCTTATGGTCGGCAAAATCATTTATGCAGCAGCCGGCTGAGCGCATGAGCGCCGTGCCTACGACAAAGATAAACAGCAATGAAAATCGGGGAAGCCCTTCTTCGGCGATCCACAGCGCAGAGATCGTTGGCCAAAGCAGTAGATAGATACCGATAGGCTTATTGGCGCGCGTTAGTTCCGCGAACGCCGGCAGCTTGGTATAGAGTTTCGGAAATCGAGACCGAAACTGCGAAATTATTCTGCCGCGAATTTTTTTTAAACCTTCCATGAGGAATTAATACTTAGCTACAGCGTAGGGAGCCGCTAGCATAGAAGACTTTAGGGTGAGAGTAAAAATTAGTTTGGGGGAGAGTGCTACGGCGCCTTATGGAAGCAAGCAGAAGCCGGTTGACTAGACATTGGCGTAGTGGACGTTGTCGCCCAACCAACGCTGAATCAATGGGTCGATTATTTCAGGATATTTTTCAAGAACCATCTCCGAAGCCTCTTTTACATTATCGAGTAGGTCGGCATCGCGGCTGATATCGGCTACCTTAAAGCTCATCAGTCCAGTCTGTTGAGTGCCTAGGACCTGGCCGGGTCCGCGTAGCTCGAGGTCCTTCTCAGCGATGTAGAATCCATCGGTACTCTCGCGCATTACCGATAGGCGTTGCTTGCCAGCCTTAGACAGAGGTGTCTGATACAGCAGGATGCAGTGGCTGTGGGTCGATCCCCTGCCGACACGGCCGCGCAGTTGATGCAGTTGCGCTAGGCCTAGGCGCTCAGGATTCTCTATTACCATCAGGCTGGCATTGGGCACATCGACACCAACTTCAATAACGGTAGTCGCTACCAGCAACTGCAGGTCTCCCTGTTTGAAACGCTGCATGATTTCGACTTTCTCTTGCGGCTTCATGCGCCCGTGAATAAGCCCAACCTTTATATCGGGTAGCTGTGTGGTGAGCTGTTCAGCAGTCACTTCTGCTGCCTGACATTGCAGTACCTCGCTCTCCTCGATCAAAGTGCAGACCCAATAGGCTTGGTTATTTAGTTTGCAGGCGCTTTCGATGCGTTGCATAACCTGATCTCGGCGATCGTTGGAAATGATTGCAGTATTCACCGGGATTCGCCCTGGGGGTAGCTCGTCGATTATCGAGTTGTCGAGATCGGCGTAGGCGCTCATAGCCAATGTTCTAGGTATAGGAGTCGCGGTCATGACTAGCTGATGTGGGTTCAATGCGTGTTGATTTGCCTTCTCGCGCAAGGCGAGTCGTTGGTGTACTCCGAAGCGGTGTTGCTCATCTATGATGACAAGCCCGAGCTTGCCGTAGATTACTTCGTCTTGAAAAAGCGCGTGGGTTCCGACCAGTAGTTGGCAGTCTGCATTGGCTATTGATGCAAGTTGTAGAGTGCGGGCTTTTCCTTTTGTTTTTCCACTCAGCCAGCCAACGTTGATTCCTAGCGGTTCGAACCACTGCCGAAAATTGGTAAGGTGTTGTTCTGCCAACAACTCAGTAGGTGCCATTATTGCTACCTGATAACCCTCGGCAATTGCATGCAGTGCCGATAGAGCAGCAACCACAGTCTTGCCCGACCCTACGTCACCTTGCAGCAGTCTAAGCATGGGACAGGCGCGCGCTAGATCGTTGGCGATCTCTTTGTAGGCGCGCTGCTGACCGTTAGTCAGAGTAAAGGGTAGTGCCTTGAGGAAGTCTGTCACCAACGCGGGAGAATCACCAAACTTTGGAGCACTCTGCTGCTGCGCAGCTGATTTAAAGCGGCGCATGCACAGGCGGTGAGCGAGCAACTCTTCGAAAGACAGACGATGTTGGCCCGGGTTCTTACCTTCGCTTAACCAGCTCAGCGGAGCCTCCAGTGGAGGTCGATGAATCAGCCTTATCGCATCGATAAGAGAATGAAGACTAAATTTCTTAATCAATTCATCTGGCAATAACTCTTGCAGGGCGGAACCAACAACAGAATTATCGTTGCCATTAGCAGGTAAGAAAGCGAGCGCCTGATTTGCGATGCTACGTAGTCGAGTCTGCCCAAGGCCTTCGGTCGCCGGATAGATGGCGGTAAGGCAGTCTTCGACGACTATGTCTTCGTTCTCACGCACGACTCGGTACTCGGGATGAAATAGCTCGAGCCCAGATCTACCACGTCGCACTTCGCCATAACAGCGGACTTGGCTGCCGACAGCGAGGGAATTTTTCTGCGCGTTACTAAAATGGAAGAAGCGAAGTGTAATGAAGCCGCTACTGTCTTTAACGGTGGAGCGAAGACTTCGGCGGCGACCAAACTGTATGTCGGTATTCAGGATCTCGCCTTGTATCTGTACGGTCTCGCCGGCACTTATTGAGCCGATGGCTGCGACTCGAGACCTGTCCTCATAGCGAAACGGGAGATGGAAAAGCAGGTCTTGCAGGTTATGGACGCCAATTGCGTTTAGTTTCTTCTCAAGCGCGGCGCCGACGCCATTCAACCGAGTGACGGAGACCTTGTCTAATTGTTGGCTGGCAGCATTCACAGTGTGTAGTGTCCGATTTAGCAGAGAGCCCGCTACTCTCTACTGAGAGATCGATAACGCCTAGACAGGATCAAACTAACCCATTTCGGCCCAGACCAACAAAGTATATGTGTTTTTATACAGTAGTGCCACGCAAGCGCCAAGCCATGGCAGTCTCAGCACTGTCTAATAGGCGCAATAAGGGGAGCTACAGAGCCAGAACGGCGTCGATCTCAACTTTAGACCCTTTGGGCAGGGCGCTGACTTGTATCGTAGCGCGTGCCGGATAGGGCTCTGAGAAATACCCAGCCATGATTTCGTTTATCACAGCGAAGTCACCAAGATCGGTTAGATAGATGGTCAGCTTCGCGGCATTACTCAAACTGCCGCCGGCAGCTTCTGCGACAGCGATCAGGTTCTTAAAAACCTGATGGGTCTGTGCTGCTACGTCATCGGAGACAATCTCCATGCTCTGAGGATCAAGCGGAATCTGTCCCGACAGGAAAACTAGAGGGCCGGCTTTAATCGCCTGGGAGTAGGGGCCGATTGCTGCGGGCGCCGTATCGGAATGAATTTGTTCTAGTGTGGTCATGATAATTTCCCGGTTTATGCCTAGTGACTGCCAACGATATTCTTGATCGTCTTACGTACCTTGCGGCTCTTAACTCGAGTCACTTTCGCGACTGCCTTGATGAGTCGCACGCGTTTCATGACGCGCGCCAAGTGAACTCGATTATGAACATTGAGCGAGAGATTTACGATACTGAAGCGAGCATCTCTCTCGACGGTGGAAATTTTTTCGATGTTGGCTTCAGTTCCGGTAATCGTAGTCGCCAGCGTTGCGATAATGCCGCGCTCGTTTTCTAGCTCGACGCGTAGCTCAACAGAGAACTCGCCTTGAACGTCAGGATCCCAGCGTACCGATACGCATTTCTCTGGGTTGTCTCTAATGTCGGCGATGTTATTGCAGTCATCAGTGTGAATTACCATGCCGCGGCCGGAACTGATATGGCCCACTATTGGGTCGCCGGGTATGGGATGGCAGCACTTCGCATAGTTCATTATCATACCTTCAGAGCCACGAATATCGAGCGAACCTTGCTTGTCCGATTCTTTCTGTGCGTCGTAGGCAGAAATATTACCCTGTGCGGTCAATCGCTGTGCAACCATGTAGGACATGCGATTGCCCAAGCCAATTTCTTCTAACAAATAATCCATGGATTTGAGTTTAGTTTGCTGCAAGATCGCATCGATATTTTCCTGCGCGATGCTGTCCAACTGATCACCGAAGCCTGCCAACGCTTTATTCAGCAGACGCCGTCCGAGTGCGACCGACTCGGAGTGTTTCTGATTCTTCAAGTAGTGACGAATGTTGCTGCGTGCCTTGCCGGTAATAACGAAACTCAACCATGCGGGGTTGGGTTGTGTGCCCGGCGCGGTAATGATCTCAACGGTTTGACCGCTCTCCAGTGGCTCACTTAAAGGAGCGAGGCGGCGACTAATTCGACAGGCGACACAGGAGTTACCGACATCAGTATGGATCGCATAGGCGAAATCTACGGCAGTAGAACCTGCTGGTAATTCGAAAATTGTACCTTTCGGTGTAAAAAGGTAAATCTCGTCGGGAAAGAGATCGATCTTTACGTTCTCAATAAACTCTAATGAGTTGCCGGCGTTCTTCTGCATGTCCAGCAAGCCATTCACCCACTCACGTGCGCGAACATGTGGATTGTTTGGCACATCCTCGCTCGACTTATAGAGCCAATGTGCAGCGATGCCGTTGTTCGCCATCCCTTCCATCTCTTCGGTGCGTATCTGGATTTCTATGGGCACACCGTGCATGCCGAACAGAGTAGTGTGAAGAGATTGATAGCCGTTTGCTTTCGGGATCGCGATATAGTCTTTGAAGCGACCTGGAACAGGTTTGTACAAGCTGTGTACGGCACCTAGAACGCGGTAACAGGTATCCACGCGATCGACGACGATGCGAAACGCGTATACGTCCATGATCTCCGAGAAGGACTTGCGCTTGCTGCGCATTTTCTCGTAGATGCTATAGAGGTGTTTCTCGCGCCCGGCGCAGCGCCCGGGCAGCCCTTCGCGCTCGAGGCAGGCGGCAATAGAAGTCTCGATCTTGGAAAGAATTTCTTTTCTGTTGCCGCGGACGTTTTTTACAGCAGCCGAAATTCGGCGCGCACGCATCGGATAGAGCGCAGCGAAGCCTAGTTCCTCGAATTCGATTCGAACGGTATTCATTCCCAGCCGATTGGCGATGGGGGCATAGATATCTAGAGTTTCTCTTGCGATGCGTCGGCGTTTGTCTGGAGCAAGTACATCCAGCGTACGCATATTGTGCAGGCGGTCGGCGATCTTAACCAAGATTACGCGCAGATCCTTCGCCATGGCCATCGCCATTTTCTGAAAGTTCTCTGCTTGCGCTTCGGCGCGGCTGCTAAATGTGATCTTGTTGAGTTTGCTAACACCGTCTACGAGGTCAGCAACGGAATTGCCAAACTGCGACTTAATTGCTGTCTTGGTAATGCCGGTGTCTTCGATTACGTCGTGCAGCATAGCGGCCATCAGGCTCTGATGGTCCATGTGCATTTCGCTGAGAATGCCGGCTACTGCTAGGGGGTGAGTGACATAAGGGTCGCCACTACGACGGAACTGGCCTTCGTGGGCTTGTTCCGCATAGAAATAGGCGCGACGTACGCTGTTGACCTGATCCTTACCGAGATAACTGGTGAGGCCTGAGGCTAAAGAGTCGATCGTGTCTAGTGCTGGGACCTGCAAGACTCGACTCCTTAGTTACTAGATTGATGATTAGGCTTCCGCAGCGGGGGGTTCTTTCTCTTCCGTTTTGGCGGGCTCTTCAGCTGTTTCTTCGGTTGCAGCTGCTTCGACAGTCTTTTCAGCCTCAGCTTCCGCGGTGGCTTCCGCGACCTTTTCTACAGCCTCAGCCGCTTCGTCAGCCAATTCTTCCAGCTCTACGCTAGGTGGCTTGGCGATCAGGATGCTGGCATCGATTAGGCCTTCAGCGATTTCTCTGAGTGCTAGCACGGTAGGCTTGTCATTATCGACGGAAACCAACGGATCTTTGCCGCCAGTTTGAAGCTGACGTGAGCGTTTGCTGGATACCATAACCAGTTCAAAGCGGTTATCAACGTTTTCCAAACAATCTTCTACAGTGATTCTAGCCATACCAAACCCTTAATGATCTACATGTTTACTGGCGGCTGAGTGCGGGATACAAGCAGTATCGGGCAAGGCCACCGTCGCTCCTAGGAGCATATTTAACGAGGACCGGGGATTTTACTGAATTCTGGCGCAGAATGCATACAATTCTTGAAAGCAGACGAGTTCAGGGTGCAAAGATACCTAGAACTATTAACGCAGAGCGAGGCTAGAGAAGAGCGCTGCCTGGTTCGTTTCCTGATATTTCATAGTCAGTCTGCATGATCTGATGATGGCGCAGAGGTCCTCTAGTGCCGTGTTGAAGTCGTCGTTAATGACAACAAAGTCGGCCTCAGCGACGTGGGAAATCTCCGCAACCGCTTCACTCATGCGCTTCTCGATGGTCTCGGTGTCGTCCTGAGCCCGGTTCTGAAGACGAGTCTTTAGGGTTTCCAGAGAGGGCGGCAGGATAAAAATAGAGCAGGCATTCTGGTCGAGATTACGTACTTGAACCGCACCCTGCCAGTCGATCTCGAGAATTACGTCGAGGCCGGCTTCTAACTGCTCATTCACCCACAATTGCGAGGTGCCATAGTGATTACCGTAGACTTGAGCGCTCTCAAAAAAGTTGCCCGCCCGCAGCGTCTCCATAAATGTGTCTTCATCCACAAAGTGGTAGCTCACGCCGTCTTCTTCGCCGGGACGGCTTGCCCGAGTGGTATGAGACACGGATACGCGCAATTGCTGCTCACGCTCGATCAATGCCTTAACCAGGCTGGTTTTGCCTGCACCGGAAGGTGCTGTCACGATGAATAGTGTGCCTCTAGACATGCAGCTTGGTCTCCGAAACTAGATTTAGTTCACTCATTATTATTCGACGTTTTGAATTTGCTCGCGCATCTGTTCGATCAACACCTTCAATTCCACCGCGCTCAGCGTAGTTTCGACGACGATGGATTTTGAGGAGAGTGTATTGGCCTCGCGATTCAGCTCCTGCATGAGGAAATCGAGGCGCCGCCCCTTTTGGCCCTTCGCTCCCAATACACGCTCTACTTCGTTCAGATGAGAGTCTAGTCTATCTAGCTCTTCCTCAACATCGGCCTTCTGAGCGAGCAAGGACACTTCCTGCTCCAGACGCGTGGGCTCGAGCTCTACCTGTAGCTCGGCCAAGCGATCGAGGATGTTCTGTTTCTGTTTTGCTAGAATTTCTGACATCTTACTGCGAACGCTAACCACTATATCGCGGACGGAGTCGATGCGCTGCTTGATAAAGCCCTGCAGCTCTGCTCCTTCGCGCTCTCTCGTCGCCACCAAGTCATCGAGTGCGGCGCCGAATAAACTAAGCGCCTGTTTCTCGATAGATGTCTTATCGAAGCCTTGTTCTTCAATGACGCCCGGCCAGCGCAGCACTTCCATGTTGCCCAGACTGGAGGAGGTGCCCGTAATCTGTTCTATCTCGAGGTTTGCCTGAACCAGTTGACGGATTAACGCTTTATTTAGATGCAGATCAGAAGACGCTTTTGTCTCTGACTGAAAGCGCAGCGCACACTCCACCTTGCCACGGGTGAGGCGTTTACGTACCGCCTCGCGCACGCTATTTTCCAGCGCTCGAAACGATTCCGGCAGGCGTACACTGGTTTCCAGATAGCGATGATTCACAGATCTAATTTCCCAGGTAAGTGAACCCCATTCTTGGTCTAGCTGCTGCCTAGAGAAGGCAGTCATACTTGATGTCATAGTCTAATATCCGAATATTGAGGCGAAACCTATTGGCGATATTTTAACCTAATCACAGTGTACTTTGTTTGCATTTTTTGACCTCGCTAGAGCGTGACTTGTGACTCGCTATAACAATCAATATCTAGGATAATTTACCCGCAGCAAGTCACGCGCTTGCAGACATCAACCCACAGGAAAATTATGACTGAACTAATTAGACCAAGCCAACGAAGCGCCGATCAATTGCGCAAGATCTCCATCAGTAGAAACTACACGAAACATGCGGAAGGCTCTGTATTGGTCGAGTTTGGTGATACCAAGGTGCTATGTAATGCGAGCGTAGAAAAGTCGGTCCCACGCTTCTTGAAAGGTTCTGGCAAGGGCTGGATAACGGCCGAATACGGCATGTTGCCTCGCTCTACGAACACCCGTATGGACAGAGAGGCTGCAAGGGGCAAGCAGTCTGGCCGTAGTCTCGAAATTCAGCGGCTAATCGGTCGCTCGCTTCGAGCAGCGATAGACTTGACCCAGTTGGGCGAGCACACAATCAAGATCGACTGCGACGTGATACAGGCCGATGGCGGAACCAGAACAGCATCGATCACTGGCGGCTGTGTCGCGATGATGGATGCGATCAACCACATGATCGCGAATAAAATGGTGAGCGGGAATCCAGCGAAGCAGCTAATCGCATCCGTGTCAGTTGGGATATTCCAGGGGCATGCGGTACTAGATCTCGACTATGATGAGGACTCGAATGCGGAGACCGACATGAACATCGTCATGACCGAATCGGGTGGATTCATCGAAGTGCAAGGCACTGGTGAAGATGGCGACTTTAGTCATGATCAATTGTTAGAGATGCTTGCTCTCGGCAAAAGCGGCATACAGGAATTGGTAGAGAGGCAGAAGCAAGCGCTTGCCTAAACTAGAAGCTTAGTTTAATTCTTACAAACTATTGAGAACACGATCCGGCGAAATGGGGCATTGATGCAAGAATTCCAGGAAAACTTTCTAAACTTCGTGATTGAGAATGAGATTCTGCGCTTCGGAGAATTTACTCTGAAGTCTGGACGGGTCAGTCCCTATTTTTTCAATGCTGGACTATTCGATACTGGAGAGAAACTATCCTTCCTAGCTAGGTGTTACGCCGATGCGATCGTCGATGCAGGGATCGAGTACGATGTTTTATTCGGGCCGGCATACAAAGGCATTCCTCTGGCCACAGCGACTTCGATGGCGCTGGCGAATAAACACAACGTGAACAAGCCATACTGTTTTAATCGCAAGGAAGCGAAGGCGCATGGGGAGGGCGGCTCTATAGTCGGTGCGCAGCTAAGCGGTGATGTATTAATTGTCGATGATGTTATTACGGCCGGTACGGCGGTAAGAGAAGCGGCAGAGATTATCAGCAGTAATGGCGCCCATCTAAACGGCATTGCCGTCGCTATGGACCGACAGGAGAAAGGAACAGGCAGCCTGTCGGCAATTCAGGAGATAGAGCAGCTTTACCAGATAAAGGTTGTTAGCATAATTAGCTTACAGGACATCGTAAACTATTTGACGGCATCCGAGAATGAACAGCTGCAGCCTTATCTTGAAGCTGTCGTGGCCTACCGAAAAGAGTACGGAATATCTGTCTAGCGGGCCTGGATACTAGTTAAACAGTAGCCTCAGTTTCAGTTGTGGAGGCATAAGGCTCTAACAAATTTTTGCTTAGAAAGTCCCACTGAGTGTCCCAATTGTCCAGCGGCGAGACTTTGAATTCGCTGCGAACAAACTGCGCCAATCTGCCTTCGGTCGATGCGAGCAACAAATTAGCGAGAACCGTTGGAGAGATCGTCGTTTTCAGGTTTTCCCGAATCTGAGCCTCACGCAATACCTGCTTAAGCTGGGCTTCCAACCTATTAAAGAATTGGGCGATGCGTTCGCGCAGCCTTTCTGTTTCTCCTGCGAGAGCATCCCCGGTCAGTAACCGCGTCATTCCGGGGTTTTTGTCGCAGAATGTGAGTAGCAAGAGGAGAATATTATGGCAGCGAATTTCTGCGCTTTCTTCTTCATTGATTATTCTGGTGATTCGCGCGAACAGGGTATCCTCGATGAACTTGATTAGTCCTTCGAACATTCTCGCTTTGCTTGGAAAGTGTCTGTACAGGGCGGCCTCAGAGACTCCGACCTCTCTGGCGAGGGCGGCGGTCGTAATTCGTTGGCCCGGCGCTGCTTCCAACATGCGCGCGAGCGCCTGCAGAATTTGGTCTTTTCGAGAAACTTTGTTGGTTTTGTCCATGTCTTCTTATTGGCCTGGCTAGTTCTTATCCAATCCGCTCTTGGATATCAATGTGCCTACCCCTTCGTCTGTAAAAATCTCTAGGAGTACCGCGTGTTCTACTCTTCCGTCGACAATCGTGGCGCTGGTAACACCTTTCTTAACGGCGTTCAGCGCACACTCGACCTTGGGGAGCATTCCTCCCTGTATTGTTTTATCGGCAATAAGCGTATCAACTTGCTTAATGCTAAGGCCGGTTAGCACATTTCCCTTCTTATCTTGAACGCCGGCTATATTAGTAAGCAGTATTAGCTTCTCTGCGCCGAGGACGCTAGCAATTTCGCCGGCCACTGAATCGGCATTGATATTGTAGCTGGCGCCATCGCTGTCGGTGCCGATGGGCGCGATTACAGGAATAAAGTCGCTATCCTTCATCACATCTAGGATCTCTGTGTTTATGCTAACCACTTCGCCAACATGACCGATGTCGATGGCCTCATCCGCAGGCTTCGAGCCTTTGCGCTTGATCTTTAGCTTCTTCGCACGAATCAGGTTTCCGTCTTTGCCACTGATGCCTACCGCTTTACCGTGATTTTTGTTCAGTAATGAGACGATCTCTTTATTTACGAGGCCGCCCAATACCATTTCAACCACATCCATGGTCTGGCTATCGGTAACCCGGAGCCCATCGACGAAGCTAGACTCGATATTGAGCCTCTCTAGAAGACTCCCAATCTGAGGGCCGCCGCCGTGTATGACGATAGGATTGATTCCAACCAGTTTCATCAGCACGATATCGCGCGCGAAACTCTGCTTCAGCTCTTCGTCGATCATGGCATTGCCGCCGTACTTAACTACCACAGTGCGGCCCGTAAATTTCTGTATATAGGGAAGCGACTCGGTAAGAACCTTGGCGATATTTTTTGCATTACTTAGTGATAGTGACATGTCTTTTCATTCCGTAAGCTCGAAGACTGTGTGTGGCAATCACTCAAGCTTTAACTGTTAGTTCTTTATAGCGTCCTAAAAGCCTATTTCTAAATTCTTATCTGCGCTAAGAATAAGATTTCTAAACTGTTCTTGGATCTCATTCATCCTTATCCGCGTGTCTGCTTCGAATCGAAGTAGCAGTGCAGGGCTAGTATTCGAGGCGCGAACCAGGCCCCAGCCGTCGGTATATTCTACTCGAAGTCCGTCTAATGTGATCAACTCGGCCGCCGGGAAACTGGCTAACTCGAGTAAGCGATCCATCAGCAAGAACTTACGCTCCTCTGGAACCTCAACCTTAATTTCAGGTGTACAAAACCCTGTGAAGAACTGATCGAATATTTCGTCACTCGATTGCCGGGATTCGCTGAGTATCTTAAGTAGTCTGGCAGCGACAAAAAGACCGTCATCGAACCCAAACCAATTATCTTTTATGAAGATGTGTGCGGCGAACTCACCTCCAAGAATGGCATTGGTTTCCTCCATCTTCTGTTTCATGAAGGAGTGGCCGCTGCGGTGCATTACTGGAGACCCGCCAAACTGTTCAACTAAGGCAGCTAGTTTAATTGTGCACTTCACATCAAAGACTACAGTTCTGCCCGGATAGTTCGGCAAGATAGACTGCACGAGTAGCATCAACATGCGGTCGGCATCCACGAACTTTCCGAGATTCGTTATGAGTCCTACCCGGTCGCCATCGCCATCCAGTGCGATTCCTATATCCGCATTTTTCTCCAGCACGGTGGAGGCGAGTACAGCTAGGTTTTCAGGCACTGTTGGGTCGGGATGATGGTTTGGAAAACTTCCGTCGATCTCGCAGAAAATTGGATGCACATCGCAGCCCAGTTCCTGAAATAATGTCGGCGCGATCTTTCCGGGTACGGCATTACCGCAGTCGATTACGACCTTGAGCGGCTTGCTTAACTTAATGCGGCTACAGATGTCGTCTATGTAACTACGATCGACTTCGAGCTCCGCGAATCCGCCGCTACCTGTTCTTAACTGATCGTTTTCAATACGTGTTCGAATTGTCTGAATCTGATTGTCGGCGAGACTGGTCTGATTGAAGACAATTTTCAAGCCGTTGTAATTCGCCGGATTATGACTGGCTGTTAACATAACGCCGGAAGTGTAATCGGTCGTATAGGTTGCGAAGTAGAGAAGTGGTGTTGGCACGAGACCAATACTTATCACATTACAACCGCTACTTTGAATGCCTTCGATCAATGCGATAGACAGGGTAGGGCTTGAGAGTCTGCCGTCATACCCAACTAGTAGTGATGTAATGTTCTGGTCGAGAGCCTCACTACCTATCGCCTGACCGATTCGCTTTACACTTTGGGTGGTGAGCTGTTGCTCGGCGATACCGCGAATGTCATAGGCTCTAAAAATAGAGGCCGGTATAGGTTCGGGGTGAGTTTGTGTTGCAACTTGCGTCATGTTCGTCGCCGATAGATTTGCAGATGAGTAGTAATGGCTATCGTTCGTTCAGAGCTGTAGCGATGAGTTGCAACATGCTTCTTGCAACTACATTCTTGTTGCCTTCTTTTAGTTCAGTTTCGCTCGTTTCAGTTAAAGCTGTGACGACGATGGAATCGCTGTTAAAGGTTTCGGTCGCGTTATTTGCAAATAGCATATCGAGGCCCTTGCGCTTCAATTTATCTTTCCCGTTGCTGACGATGTCATTTGTTTCGGCAGCGAAACCTACGACAAAAGGTTTGTCATCGAGCTGGGCAACCTCACTGATGATGTCTGGGTTCTTAATCAGCGTGAGCTGCATCTGCCCGTCGGACTTTTTAATTTTTTGTGTTTGGATCTCTGCAGGCCGATAGTCGGCTACGGCAGCAACGCCGATAAATACGTCGCAATCTGTTATAGCCTCGTGAGTCGCCACGAGCATCTGAGCCGCACTGATCACATCGATGCGTTTGACGCTTTCAGGAGTGGCTAGGTTAACTGGGCCGCTGATTAGGGTCACTTTTGCTCCCGCTGCGACTGCCTCGGCAGCCAGTGCGTAAGCCATCTTGCCGGAGCTGTGATTGCTTATGAATCTTACCGGGTCGATTGCCTCTCGAGTCGGTCCTCCAGTGATGACGAATCTCTTGCCGGCGAGTTCGCCCGTTTCAAACAAACTGGCACTGAGCTCCAATAATTGTGCGGGTTCCAGCATGCGCCCTGGGCCTATGTCACCGCAGGCTTGTTCACCTTCTGCTGGGCCAAAAATATGGTATCCGCGATCAACCAGCACATTCAGATTGCTCACCGTGCTGTCATCAGCCCACATCGCCTGATTCATCGCTGGTGCTACAGCAATCTTCGCTGATGTGGCGAGCACCATAGTGGAGAGGATGTCATCTGCTTGACCCTGGCTGATGCGAGCAATGAAATCCGCTGTAGCAGGCGCGATTAAGACTAAGTCCGCCCAACGAGCTAATTCAATATGACCCATGGCCGCTTCAGCCTCGCTATCTAGCAGGTCCAGATGAACGCGCTGGCCGGATAGTGCCTGCATCGTAAGCGGCGTAATGAACTGGGTTGCTGCTCGTGTCATGCCTACTCTGACCTGGGCACCCGCCTTGATTAGCAGGCGCGTAAGTTCGGCACATTTGTATGCCGCGATACCGCCGGTAATGCCGAGTAAGATGCGCTTGTTAGTAAGGCTTAACATGGAGGCCCAACAAATATAGGTAGCTCAAGGGATAGCTAGACTAGCAGCTAGCATTGGGTTAATCAATTTGACGGCAAATTAACGCTTCCGCCGATTGCCGTCTATTCTTATATTAGCGTGGCGGTAGTGGTTAGTACGGGAAGTGCCAAGGATGACGAATGTAATGGAGGGGTTAGCCTAATGAGTATGGCGGGTTGGCCACAGGGCGAGCGCCCTAGAGAGAAGCTGTTCAATAAAGGCGCTGCTAGCCTGTCTGACGCAGAGCTGCTGGCCGTAATGCTGCAGACAGGCACTAGGGGGCAAGGACTTCGCTGGATATTGCTAGAGGCATGCTCAGCCGCTATGGGGGCTTGGTTGGTCTCCTGGCCGCAGATCGCGCCAGCCTCACTGAGAATCCTGGAATCGGCGTAGCTAAGGCGGCACGATTTGTAGCAATGAAGGAGTTATCACAGCGCCATATGCTGGAGGGTATACAGTCGAAGGATATTTTGACCAGCTCGGCGGCAACTAGAGACTATCTGCGGGCAAAATTTAGAGACTGTCAGAGCGAGATATTTAGCTGTCTATTCCTTAACAATCAACACTATGTTGTGAAACTGGAAGAGCTCTTTCGTGGGACTATCGATGGAGCTGCTGTCTACCCTAGAGAGGTAGTCAAACGCTGCCTACACCACAATGCGGCGGCGGTAATACTGGCTCACAACCATCCCTCAGGCATAGCGGAACCGAGTCAGGCAGACATAGCCATAACCAACAAGCTACGCATTGCATTGGAGACAATTGATGTGCGCGTATTGGATCATCTGGTGATTGGTAACTCGGTGGTGGTTTCGTTTGCAGAACGCGGCCTGTTGTAGGAAGGCCAGCCATAGGCACTGATTAAGCGAGAAGATGACCCGGTCTTGGCCCAAAGTTTGGCTGAGTATAGCTAGCGTGAACAACGCAGAATTCTCATTATCTTGCTATTGGCAGATCGTTCTGGTATAAAACGCAGCTCATTTTTGTGCCTAGTTCTCTGTTGATCCTAAGCGCAAGAAATAGCCAAACAAGGCAGCTAACTAGCTAACACAAACGAGGCAGCAAAATGTCCAGGGTCTGTATGGTGACTGGTAAGAAACCAGTGACAGGAAACAACGTTTCCCACGCAAAGAACAAAACACGGCGTCGATTTTCGCCAAATATCCACTCTCATCGGTTCTGGGTAGAGTCTGAGAAGCGCTTTGTTAAGCTGCGCTTGTCGACCAAGGGTATGCGGATCATCGATAAGAACGGCATAGACGCAGTACTAGCGGATATTCGAAACAATGGCGTTCGCGTATAAACGCGTCAGGCCCAAGCTAGCAATATAAAGGCAACGATTATGAGAGATTTAATTAAGCTGGTTTCTAGTGCCAAGACTGGTCACTACTACACCACTGATAAGAACAAGCGGACTATGCCGGACAAGATGGAAATCAAGAAATTTGATCCAGTTGTTCGTAAGCACGTGGTCTACAAAGAAGCTAAAATCAAGTAGACCATTTTGGGATAGATTATCTATTCCCAGAATCGATAAAGCCGGAATTTTCATCTGAAAACTCCGGCTTTTTGTTGCTTGCATGATTTTGAATCAGGGATTTATCGCGCTAAACGGTCATGCGCTCTCAAAATCAGGACTCCACGTGATAACGAGGTTGGGCGTACTGAATCGGAAGACATACCAGGATAGAAGAGATGCCCGCTCCCAAAATCAGAATTCCACCGGATAACGGGGAACCGTCCTAGCTTCAGTGCACTATCTAAGTTTATTTTCCTTTACTAAGCCGCTTCGTCAGCTTCTCTGTGCTGGCAACCAACTTCTTGTCTGCCACAAACTCTTTCTTTACTTTACCGACAGTGGTTGAAACAGTGCCATAGCGCTTCAGTTTGAACAGCTTGGCGATTGACTGCAGAGTGACAGCCGAGAGCTCCTGACACAGATACATGGCTACCCAGCGCGGCACGTTCTTCGAGCCTGGGCCACGGGCGGCTTTATAGATACTCGTCTCAGAGACTTTAAATTCTTTAGCCACTGCGCTGATGATCTGTTTGCAAGAAGGCCTCCACTTAGCATTCGCGCCTCGGGAAATACCGCGAGCGGCGGTGGCAGATTTCTTCTTCTGCGCGGCCTTACGAAACTTGTCATCGCCAAGTAGGGAAGACAGATTCTTCTTTCCGTAAAAATGCGCTAATTCATCCGTAACGCCTTGGGCGACTAATTTCTTGTAAGCGATGGGGCGCTTTGCCGGGGTAGTGTGTAACTGTTTAAGCGTTTCGTCGCGATTGAACCAGATTGGTGGTTTCGCCTTGCGGGTGAAATTAGTATAGCTAGACCATGGGTAACTGTTTAGCTCAGAGGCCTTAACGCGCGTATGAATATAGCTTGATAGTGGCAGCAGGTATTTTTCGGCTTGAACTAGCACGGCCTTGTAACGGCCTCTGAAAAGCGATCCATCGCTGCCCTTCATTTTTTGATACTGCTGGGTGTATAGGCCATCGACCTGGCGCATGAAGCGGCTAAGATTCGCCTCTGGAGTCTTCACTACGAGATGATAACCGTCTTTAAGTAGGCAGTAGGCATGCACCTCTACATTGAGTCGAGAACAGGTTTCGCCTAAGCCTTCGAGGAAAGCTTCATAGTACTTCGCGGAGGGGAACACACGTTGTTTATCGAGGCCGTGATTGGATACGTGATAAACAGCATCGGGATATTCAATTCTTAGTGGTCTGGCCATCTTATTGTTCTCTTTATTATCAGGGATAGAATTAGAGCTGACCCTCTATGGGGTAGGCGTAGTGTTAACGCAATTGCCTTAGCGCGTCAACAGTGATGCGATTGATGGAATGGAAATTTACTCAAATGGGGCACAGAATAGTTAGTACGGGATTGTGTCACTGTAAAGGCAATGTTTTTTACTAATTGTTCCACGAGAAAAAGCGCTTCATGACCCCTTGAATAGTTGACTACTTTAGTCTGAATTAGAAACGAATTGGTAATGGTAGAAAACCAGAAAGACCGTAACTAGGGACGAATTGCCTTTACTACTACTCGCTTCGGAGCAGGAAGGCCTTCTATTGTGAGCTGCGGATTATTTTCATCAAGTGCGTCTTCGAGAGAATCAAAGGGCATCCATTCGGTTTTACGTTGTTCCTCTACAGTAGTAATTGACTCGTCGATAACCGAAATTTGTTCCATTCCGCAGCGAGCGAGCCATTGTACTAAAGTGGGAATACTCGGGACGAACCAGACGTTGCCCATGCGCGCGTATTTCTTCTCCGGTGTTAGGCTGTAACCTGCCTCGCCATCGACACAGATCGATTCAATCACCAGTTCGCCTCCGGGCCGTAGGCAGCTTTTCAACTCCAGAATATGGTCGATCGGCGAGCGCCGGTGATAGATCACTCCCATCGAGAAAACAGTGTCGAAGTAGTTCAGCGACGGAGGCACCTGCTCCAGCGTGAGGGGCAGTACAAATATGGGAGACTCGGTTGCAAAATGTTTTAGTAGCCAGAACTGCGCAAGATAGGCGATATGTGGATCGATACCCAGCACCATCTCGGCGCCTTCCTCTAGCATACGAAATCCGGAGTAGCCGTTGCCGCTGCCGACGTCGAGTACACGACGCGACTCTAGCGGTGAAATTTCTTTCACTAGGCGGTCCCATTTCAGATTGGATTGCCACTCTGTATCTATATCTATGCCGAATAGTTCAAACGGCCCCTTGCGCCAAGGGATAAATTCTAGAAGTTGCTCTTGCAGTTGAACGAGAGTCTCCGGGTCGCTATCACTGGGACTGCCGATTCGAACCTTGCTGCCAAACTGAACTGAGCTCGGCTGGATCTGGGGCAGTTCGGATAGCAATTTACGCCATCTTGGGAAATCGCCATAGCGAATCTGTTGCAGGAACTCATCCTTGGTAAAGGGAAGCAACGCATCCAGCGGTGACCCATGAATCAGTTCTTGCAGAGGCTTTAGATTCATAAGGGTTTACTTAAACGCAACCATGGAGGCAAAGTTAAAGCACTGGAACCAAACATCGACAGACTGAAAGCCAATCTTCTGTAGGCGGTCTCGATGTACGTCTAGGGTCTCCGGGAGCAAGACCTTTTCCAGTGCCGCTCTCTTCTGACTTATTTCTAATTTGCTATAGCCCATGTTCTCTTTAAAGCTGTGGTACATCTCAATAAACAATTGATTGAGCTTCTCATCGGGAAAGGTAATCTTCTCCGAGACGATCAAGACACCGCCCGGCTTCATTCCTGCGTAGATTTTACTTAGTAAGGAGACTCGCCGGCTAAGAGGGATGAACTGAAGAGTAAAGTTCAGTACTACCACCGAGGCATTTGTAATTTCTGAGTCACACAGGTTTTCACAGCGGCACTCAATCTTACTGGCGAATCGTGGCAAACTTTCTAACTTGGTTTGCAGGCGCTCGATCATGGCAGCAGAATTATCGATCGCAATTGTGGAGAAGTCTTGGCACCTTACTCGATCCACGGCGGCGAGAGTCGCGCCTCCTAGGCTGCAGCCTAGGTCATAGATCCGGCTGTGTTCCTGACAATACTCCTCTGCTAAGCCACCAATCATGGCTATGATCGTGCTATAGCCCGGAACCGATCGATTGATCATGTCTTCGAACACGGAGGCGACATTTTCGTCGAATACGAAATCACCTGGAAGCTTCGTTTCTGCGAATATTCGATCTTTATTTTGGGTGGGTATCGTCATTGCTATTTGCTTAGGTAAGTTGCCTGTTTGAAAATTGGATTCGATCGCCTAGCTCGCCTTGTTAAGAAGACTTAGCGCTATTCTACGCAGCCCTTGGCCGTAACTCGAATAGAATTCGAGACGCTTTTCATTCTAGCTGTCTATCTCTTCCTAACCAGTGCATTATCCTGTTATCTAACTCTTATTCTAACCAGTTCATTACCCTGTTATCCATGTCTCATTCAAATGTTAATGCTTCATCATTTCTTGTAGATAATTATGGCTTGTTCGACAATCTACAAATCGGGAATGGTGTCTTGGATCTCGCCTGTGGCAAAGGAAGGAACGGTTTATTTTTAGTTAGCCATAATGTTCCGGTACTATTTGCAGATAATAATGAAGCCCAACTACAAACCGTTGCGCCCGAGCTCGAGTCAGCAGGGACTAGCGCGAAGAAAGGCGCGTGTTGGTTGATAGACTTTGAGGCTGAAGTGAGTGAGGGCAGGAATCCCCTAATTGGCAAAAGTTTCGATGCCGTCATAGTATTCAACTATCTGCACAGGCCGCTTTTTCCTTTCATTAGAGAGGCGATTCGACCAGGTGGCTTGATTATCTATGAGACGTTTACGGTAGATCAGAAACGCTTCGGTAGGCCGAGTAACCCAGATTTTCTCTTGAGGCATGATGAGCTGGCTCAGGCCTTTGCAGGATGGGAGTTTATTGAGAGATTTGAAGGCGAAGTCTCAAATCCAGAACGAGCGATAGCAAGATTAATAGCCAGAAAGCAGGCTAAATAGTGAGTCTAATGAGCAAGGCAAAGATACTACCCTTAATTTTTGGCGGCAGAAGCAAGGCTGTGAAGCGACCGTATGAGTGCGAGATAGTACGCAGTAAGCGGAAGACGCTCGCACTGTATATCAAGCAGCAGAAAGTAGTAGTGCGCTGCCCGCTGAGTGCATCTAAATCGGAGGTCGAGGAGTTCATTACCTCGAACCACGGTTGGATAGAGGGTCGGCTATTCGAAGAATCTCTGCGCGAGAAGCAGGCATTGAGGGTGGAGAGAGGCGCTAAGATTTTCTATCGGGCTCGTGAGCGCACCATTGTCTTCAAGGAAGGGCGCAAGCATCGAGTGATGGTAGCTGGTGATGATTTTATTATTCAGGGTCATAAGCTGACCCCAGCTAAAGCGAAGATACAGGTAGAAGATTTTTTAATCGATAAGGCGAGTGAATACATCTTGCCCAGGGCCCGAGGCCTGGCGCGTCATCTAGGCGTCGAACACAAGATTACTGAAATTAAGCTTAGGAAGACCAAGTCCAAGTGGGGGCATTGCACGTCAACGGGGGTGCTGCAGTACAACTGGATGATTATGTTGGCGCCCTACAGCATCATCGATTACATGATCACTCATGAGGTCTGCCACCTGTTGCACATGGACCACTCGCAGCGATTCTGGAATCGGGTTGAATCCATCTGCCCGGATTGCGACCACTACATCAATTGGCTTAAAGAGCACGAGCACCGACTCTGGTTCTAGCTTATCCCTTTGCTTGCGTCTATGGACCGAAATCTGAGGTCCCATACCCCATGACCGAGGCGCTGTCCTCGCTTCTCGAATTTTGTAACGGGCCTATCTGGCTTCGGCCAGTAGTTCTGTGCACCTAGGATGTTTTCCAAGCTAGGGTTTGCCTCCAGCACTTCCATCATGTGTTCGGCATAGGCCTGCCAATCTGTGGCGAAATGAAGCTCCGCCGCCGTATTTAATTTCTTAAGCAGTAGCTCGATGAATTCCGGCTGCACTAGGCGTCGCTTATTGTGCCGTTTCTTGTGCCAAGGATCGGGGAAAAATAGTAATAACCTGTCGATGCAATTATCGGGCAACCCAATTTCCAGAATTTCTCTGGCGTCATGGCAGATTAATTTGATATTAGTGAGCTTGTTTTCGACTATGCCATTGAGGAGCTTGCCGACGCCGGGCTGGTGCACTTCGATTCCAAGGAAGTTTTGATCAGGGCTTTGCTTCGCCATCTCTAGGAGCGAGTCACCCATCCCGAAGCCGACCTCTACCGTAAGCTTCTGTGGTTTCTCAAACAGCTTAGCGGGGTCGAGAGATTCGTTGTTGAATTCGACAACGTAGCTTTCCCAGTAGCTTTCGATTGCTTTACGTTGCGCATCGGTAAGTCGTCCGGAGCGAATAACGTAGCTGCGGATCGGCCTCTTGCTTTCGTCTGGTATTGAATTAGACACAGGGTTGTATCGACTCTTCGATTGATTGCTATTTCAGTTGTTTCGTTTAGCTGGGGAATTGTTGCTTTGCGGCGAACCATACTATGAGCGCCCATGCTGTTAGAAAGCAGAGTCCACCTAAAGGGGTAATCGCACCCAGCCATCGTATTCCAGTAATGCTTAGCAGGTACAGGCTGCCGGAAAATAAAACAATGCCAGCCATCATCAAGTAGGCGCTGCTGCGCAGCAGACTCGATGCTGGGAAATTAAGCGTCATCAATCCGATGCCGAACAGGGCGAGTGCGTGATACATATGATATTGCACGCCGGTTTGAAATGTATTGAGCAATTCTGGACTTAGTCTATCGCGCAGCATATGTGCTGCGAATGCGCCGATTGATACAGCCAGGAAGCCATTAACTCCGGCCAGGATGATAATAAGTTTGCTCATGGTAGTCGCGCTCAGTGATGCTATCGGTGACAGGTCAAATTGAGGTCAAAAAAAAGCCGCGAGAACTCGCGGCTTTTTTTTGTTCATTGCTTAGGCTGCCATTTTTACTTTGATCTTATTCATCGCATTTTTTTCGAGTTGACGAATTCGTTCAGCAGAAATGCCGTAGCGATCGGCTAACTCATGCAGCGTAGCTTTTTTATCGCTTAACCAACGGCTGTTTAAGATATCTTTACTGCGATCATCTAGTTCAGACATGGCGCAGTGAAGACTGTTATTCGTTACTTCTTCCCACTCATCGTCTTCTACATTGGTAGCGAGATCAGACGCCTGATCTTCTAAGTAGTAAGCCGGTGCTTTGTAGGCTGCTTCATCGTCACTGTCTGAGTCGGCATCGAAGGCGGCATCGTAGGAGGCCATTCGACCTTCCATCTGCCTAACGACTTTGGCATCAACACCAAGGTCTTGTGCCATTGCTTCGGCTTCTTCATTGTTCAACCAACCAAGACGCTTCTTAGAGCTGCGTAGATTGAAGAACAATTTGCGCTGCGCTTTGGTGGTAGCGATTTTAACAATGCGCCAGTTGCGCAGAATGTATTCATGCATCTCGGCCTTGATCCAATGTACGGCGAAGGATACGAGGCGAACACCCACTTCTGGATTGAATCGCTTAACAGCCTTCATCAGGCCAACGTTACCTTCTTGGATCAGGTCGGCTTGAGATAAGCCATAACCGGAATATGTTTTGGACATGTGCACGACGAAGCGCAAGTGTGCAAGAACCAGTTGTCTGGCCGCATCCACGTTGTCTTCGTAGTAATATTGTTTGGCAAGCTCAAGCTCCTGCTCAGGCGTTAGCATAGCGATGCCATTAACCGAGGAGATATAAGCAGTTAAATCCTGACCCGGTGTTGTGGGGTCGAAAACTTGTAAACTGTTAGCTGTGCTCATTTTGTTCACTCTTTCCTCAATAATTCAAAATCTACGATAGATTACGAATTGATACCCTATTTTAGCATTCAAACATTCCCTCCGCCAATAATACTGTTTCTCTAAGCACCCGTGATTACGGGGCATTGCGGAGGATTCAACGCTAATTTTCGCGGCGCCGGCCCAATAGTTTCGAAAAAGCGTAGAAATAGTCTTGAAACTAAAGGAGAGAACTACCTTATAACGTGGGGCTGTGTTTCAGCATTTCAAGGGCAGTGAACAAGAAATTATTGGGCTCTACCCAGACCTAGGGGTTGATGGCGCGGATATGGCGCAAACTAGCCATGAGTGCTGCTGCCCAGCCAATGGCAGCGCCGGCGACGACTATGAGCAGTGCACTCATGATTCCGAAGCTACGTAGCTGAAAGTCGCTCTCGTACAGCTGCATTAATACCTCTAGGTTTGAATTAAAGGTAGTTAAAACAATGGCCTGCATTAATGAAGCGAGGATTCCACCGCCAAGTCCATAGAGGAGGCCTGTGTATAGAAAAGGTCTAGCGGCATACATGTCGCTGCCACCTACCAACTTAATCACTAGTATCTCGGCTTTCCGGCTCTCGATTGCCAATTTTATGGTGTTGCCAACCACAAAGAATAGTCCAAGAATTACGATCACTGCGAGCACACTACCAATCGCGCTGACCAAGTTCGATATCGCCGCCAATCTTTGCAGCCAGAGGCTGTCTACCTGAACCACATCAACGTGGGGTAGTTCTTGTAGCTGTCTTGCCAGTTCATCTACAGCCAAAGGCGAGACATCGGCAGGGGTAAGGACAATTGCACCTGGCAAGGGGTTGGCAGTCATCTCGATGAGTAAGCCTTCCAGGCCGCTAGCTGCACTAAACTCATCTAATGCCTGAGAAGATGAGATATAGTGTGTGTCTTCAATGTCTCTCCTAGTCAGTAAGCCATCACTAACTTCTTGGCCATCCGCCTCAGAAACGCCTTCTTGCAGATAGAGAGTCACCTGTGCACTGTCTTGAAAGCCAGCTAGAAGGCTGGTCAGGTTACTGTTTAGGCCGAATAGAAGGGCGGGGAGCAGCAGCGCTACGGCGACTACAAAGAGAGTCACCAGGCTAGATGCCGGCGTTTGCAGAAGTCGACTAGCGCTACCACTTGCGATGCGTCGGTGGAGCTTTATTAGATCTACAAATGATTCGGTCTGTCCTGCGCGCGTGTTGCGCCTCGGCCGAGATTGAGCCGGGTTTTCAGTGCGGCGCTTAGTGGCACTCACGCCAGGGTCCTCGGTTTCTGGTCGGCCAAGAGCTTCCCGCCGTCGAGCACTAGCGTTCTGCAGTTTAGGCGCTCTATGAGTGCCGCATCATGACTCGCAACCAATAGGCACACACCGACGCTCTGAAACTGTTGGAAGACCTTCATTACCTCTGCCGACAGTGCTGGGTCCAGATTTCCAGTGGGCTCGTCGGCCAGGATAATACTAGGCCTATTAACGACCGCGCGAGCGATTCCTACGCGCTGCTGTTCCCCCCCCGAGAGCGCTTCGGGAAAGCTCTTTTCTTTCTTCAGCAAACCAACTTTGTCGAGAGCGGCTCTAACGCGCCGGGCGGCATCATTCGGTTGATAGCCACAAATTTCTAGAGGAAGCGCAACATTGTCGTACACACTGCGATCGTGGAGAAGCTGGTGGTCTTGAAAAACGGTGCCGATCTGGCGGCGATGGCGGGCAATTTGCTTTGCAGAAATTCGATTTAGATTTACGCCGTTAGCAATTAGCTGTCCTGAGCTAGGCGTTTCCATTGCTAAGATAAGTTTTAACAGAGTGCTCTTGCCAGCCCCAGAGTGCCCGGTAATGAAAGCGAATTCGCCGCGACTAACTTCGAAACTAATATCAGACAGCGCTTCCTGACCATCGGCATAACGTTTGCTGACGCTATCAAACTTGATCATTCTGCTGGCCTGGTAGAGAGAAGTCTAAATTAACAAGAGGGCTCAATCAGAGAAAAGAGCATCGACATAATCTTTCGCCTTGAACGGCCTTAGGTCATCGATCTTTTCGCCTACACCGATGAAGCGAATTGGCAGGGATAACTTTTTGGCAAGTGCGAACACCACGCCACCCTTCGCCGTTCCATCAAGCTTCGTAAGAGCGATACCAGTTAGGGTCGTTGTTTTATGAAAACTCTCGGCTTGGTTGAGTGCGTTCTGGCCAGTGGTTGCATCGAGCACCAATAAGATTTCATCTGGTAGGCGCTCGTCCTGCTTCTTCAATACCCGAACGATTTTCTCTAGCTCGTTCATGAGATTATCTTTCGTGTGTAAGCGCCCAGCGGTATCTGCGATTAGCACATCGACGTTCTTCGCCTTCGCAGATTGATAGGCATCGAAAATTACTGAGGCACTATCGGCGCCGGTGGCTTGGGCCACCACGGGAACTGAGTTTCTCTCGCCCCATACCTGTAATTGCTCCACTGCGGCGGCTCTAAAAGTATCGCCAGCGGCCAACATGACATTCAATCCCTGCGACTGATAAAGCTTCGCGAGCTTACCAATAGAGGTTGTCTTGCCAACACCATTAACCCCTACCATTAAGATGACAAAAGGCTTGGATTCCGATTGTATGACGAGAGGCACATCTACCGGCTCTAGAATATCGGTGAGTTCTTGTCGGAGGGCTGTCATGAACTGTTTCGGGTCGGCTAACTGCTTTCGCCCGAGCTGTTTTTTAAGGTTGTCGACAATTTGATCGGTTGCGTCGATGCCAAGATCTGCTGAGAGCAGCTGCGTTTCTATTTCTTCCAGGAGATTGAGGTCGATAGTCTTCTCGCCGAGAACAATTTCGGCCAGTCCATCGCTAAGTCTGCTGCGTGTGCGGCTTAAGCCATTTTTCAGGCGTGCAAATATACCGTCCTCGTCCTGATTGGCTGCGCCGTCAACGGAAGCAGACTCATTGGATTTGCCTTCTAAGGCTTCGTTGGACTTGGGGTCTTCAGATTTCTTTTTCTTGCCTAGGCCAAACATGATAAGAACACTCAAATAGGGTCGACTACAGGGCTGCTATGCTACCACAGCTGCGTGTTTCATCTAATACTACCGTGAGGGCTGAGATGATAGGCTTACGCTTTGGCTTAGCAGCAGATATGAATGTAAAACTATGGCGCAATCTACTATTCAAAAAAATAACAGCGTTCGCATCACCGCGGGGGAGTACAGAAGTAGAAAGCTAGAATTTCCGGATTTAGAGGGGTTGCGGCCCACAGCGGATAGAATTCGAGAGACGCTTTTCAATTGGCTGCAGGACAGTATTCAAGGAGAAACTTGTCTAGATTTGTTTGCGGGAAGTGGAGCGCTAGGCTTCGAAGCTCTATCAAGAGGTGCAAGCCAAGTTGATTTTATCGAGCAGAGCACAGCGGCAGTAAACTCGATGCGAGGCAATATCGAGCGATTAGACGCCAAACATGGCAACGTGTATTGTGCCGATGCGTTCGAGTGGCTGGACAGATATGCGCAAGACTCAAAGCGCTATGGCTTGGTGTTTCTAGATCCTCCATTCAAAGGAGGGACGCTCGCTCGCGCAATCGTTAAACTCGAGAGTGCAAACATATTAAGAGACGGCGGGCTTGTGTACATCGAAAAAGAAGCGCAATCGATCGATGATGACTTGCCTAGTAATTGGGTAGAAGTAAAAAGCAAGAAGGCCGGAGCAGTTCAATTCGGTCTATACAATATTTTGAGAAGCAGCGAATAAAAATGACAACTGGCACTTTAGAAAACGAATTCATTCCCACATGGTGGTTGCCGGAAGGTCATAGTCAAACCCTGTGGAGGAAATTTTCCCCTGCAAAAAGGTTGTGCATCGACGGCAACGAATCGAGCTTGACGGCAGCGACTATATCGATCTCGATTGGACAACTCTTGACCCCAAAAAATCCAAAGAGAATACGATCGTATTTTTTCTCCATGGCTTGTGCGGGTGTTCGAGGTCTTCTTACATTTTGGCCATGCAGTCTCTGTTGAATGATCAGGGTATCTCCTCCGTCGCGATGAATTTCCGTGGCTGCAGCGGAGAAATGAACAGACTCGCTCGGGCGTATCAGAAGACGTCAACGAAGTGTTTAGTAAGCTGGCGGTCGAATATCCTCAGCACAATTTTGTGTTTGTAGGTTATTCGCTAGGCGCGAATGTACTCTTAAAATGGCTAGGCGAGATTGAATCACACCCCAGCATTCGTAAAGCCGTGGCAGTGTCGACTCCTTTCGCATTGGAATTTTGCTCGCAGGCAATGTTGCAAGGTGTAAGTCGAATATACGGCCAATACTTTGTGCGCCGTTTGGTGAAAGACTTTCAGAGCAAGCAAGAGCACCTAGAGGCGTCTAATCCAGGACAGGCGACACGCATCGCAGAGCTAGGCGATACGAGTAATATTTCATCCATATGGGAGTTCGATGAGCAGATAACAGCACCCCTTCATGGATTCGAAGGAGCTGAAGACTATTACCGAAAATGCAGCAGCTCCGCTTTTCTTGGTTCAATAGCAGTCGATACACTACTGATTCAGAGTAAGAACGACCCGATGATTCCGCCCAAATCGATCCCAAATAGTGAGATGCTATCGCCTCAAGTGCAGATGCAGCTAACTGAGAAGGGCGGACATGTAGGCTTCGTTTCTTCAAATCCTGACAATTGGCTGGAACAGAGAATATTGAATTTCATGCAAGCGTGAGTGATCATAGGCGCGATCTCTTAGTTAGAGGCATAAGTTAGAGACATAAGCGTAAACCAGTATTGCAAACCAAGGCCATAGAGCCTGCCCACGATAAAAATGAGAATGTTATGATGAAAATTGCTGTCTACCCGGGGACGTTTAATCCAATCACCAATGGCCATATGGATCTAGCAGAACGAGCTTCCGGTTTATTCGACAAAATTATTGTGGCAGTAGTCGGTAAGAATCAGCAGAAGCCCAATGCGTTGCCGCTGGAGCAACGAGTGGAGCTCACTAAAAAAGTTCTGGGTCATCTAGAAAATGTAGAAGTTAGGTCATTCGATAGTCTGATAACGCAATTTGTTAAGGAGTGTGACGCCAAAATCATCCTGCGTGGGCTGCGCACCGTTGCCGATTTCGAGTACGAGTTTCAGCTAGTTGGCATGAATCGAATTTTGGAGCCGAGTATAGAAACTGTGTTTCTCGCACCTGCGGAACATCTTTCCTACATCTCATCTACGCTAGTACGCGAGATCGCAGCCTATGGCGGCGACATCTCTAAGTTCGTTCATCCGGCTGTAGCCGAAGCTATGAAAAATCAGCAACAGTCTTCGACTTAGCTAAGGTCTATTTTTGGCATTGGGAGCAGTACACCGTACTGCGCTGTCCTTGGCGTATCTCTTTTAGGGTGCTTTCACAAACATGGCAGGGTTCACCTTTGCGGCCATAGACGTGAAGCGACTGTGCAAAGTATCCGGGTTCCCCGTCGCTGCCCGTGAAGTCCTTGAGCGTTGTACCACCGA
>Ga0307995_1000058_pt1 | contig 75508 bp, 75 predicted proteins | sample EllFjometagen262_FD_203132 | JGI IMG/M metagenome (GOLD analysis project Ga0307995, IMG submission 203132) | Marine microbial communities from Ellis Fjord, Antarctic Ocean - #262 | ecosystem: Environmental > Aquatic > Marine > Unclassified | place: Southern Ocean | collected 2014-11-02 | reverse complement strand
GATATCAAGATTATCTTGCAGTAGCGTGTACTCGTCCTCGTCTAATAAATTAAACGGCAAGACATCAGCATTAAACGCGCTGCTAGAGTGCATAGTTCACCGTAAGACGCCCATAAAAACCACTCCATTGATCAATAGTATGCGGAACCACTATTGCCTGGTACACGTATATTTTGCACTATTTGCTGAATATGTTTAGGGGGTTCAGGTGTTAAATGAGCCACCAAATAAGCCACAATAAAGTTCAACACCATACCTACGGCACCAAACCCCTCAGGCGAAATTCCTAATAACCAATCCTGCGCTTCGCCTCCCATAAACTTAAAATAAACGATATAACAGATGGTGGATATCAAACCGACCAACATACCGCTAATAGCACCGTATTTATTCATCCGTTGGTAAAAAATGCCCATGATAATAGCGGGGAAAAATGAAGCGCACGCTAAGCCAAAGGCCAACGCCACCACCGCAGCCACATAGTCAGGCGGGTGCATCCCCAAGTACCCAGCAATGAGTACAGCCACCATGGCTGCCAAACGCGCAGCCAACAGCTCTTGCCGGTCAGTAATTTGCGGCCGAATGGTTTTTTTCAACAAATCATGAGACACCGATGTCGCGATAACCAGCAGCAGCCCAGCTGCTGTTGATAATGCAGCAGCCATTGCACCCGCAGCAATTAGGGCAATCACCCAGTTTGGCAACTCCGCTATTTCTGGGTTAGCTAACACCATAATATCCGGATCAACGTAAATCTCATTAGCAAAGGGCTGTACTTTTGGGTCGAACTCTCCGCTACTTGGGTTAACCACATGTCGTTGGTTAAAATAAAAGTTTCGTGCCACTTTATCTTCTGCAGCCCCCCAATATATGGGTTTATGTTGCCGACCAGTAAAGGCGTCACCAGCAGCATATTGGGTACGACCGTCAGAGTTATGATCGTACCAAGCAATCAAGCCTGCGTTCTCCCACTTTTTGAACCATTGGGGCATTTCTTCGTATGGCGTACCCGCATTGTCGGCGCCGTTAACAGTTTCAATGAGGTTGATTCGGCCAAAAGCCGCCACCGCTGGGATAGTAGAATAGAGAACTGCTATAAAAACTAAAGCCCATGCTGCTGATATACGAGCATCTCTCACTCTAGGAACGGTGAAAAAACGCACAATGACATGGGGTAACCCCGCCGTACCAAACATTAGTGCGGCAGTAATGAAAAACATATCTATTTTACTTTTACTACCTTCAGTAAAACTTGCAAACCCGAGCTCCGTCACTAAACCATCTAGATGGTCCAATACTGGCAAGCCATTATTTAGCGTTGCTCCTAAACCAGTTTGTGGTAATAGATGCCCCGTCATTGAAAATGTCAAAAAGAGCGCAGGCACTGTAAAAGCGAAAATCATCACACAGTACTGAGCAACTTGAGTGTAGGTAATGCCCTTCATACCCCCTAAAACCGCATAAACAAACACCACGGCCATACCAATCATAATGCCAGTGTCTATTTCAACCTGCAAAAAACGCGAGAAGACAATTCCAGTTCCACGCATCTGTCCTGAAATATATGTGAATGAGATAAACATAACGCAGACCACAGCCACTACTCGCGCCACACTAGAGTAATAGCGATCACCGACAAAATCGGGAATCGTAAATTTACCAAACTTTCGTAAATATGGCGCCAGCAATAGCGCCAAAAGCACATAACCGCCAGTCCAACCCATAATGTATCCACTTGCGTCATAACCAGCAAAAGAGACAATGCCAGCCAAGGATATAAATGACGCCGCGGACATCCAATCGGCTGCAGTTGCCATGCCATTAGCCAAAGGCGTTACACCGCCACCTGCCACATAAAATTCGCGCGTGCTGGATGCCCTGCTCCAAAAAGCAATGGCGATATAGATAAAAAAAGACCCTACCACAAACACGTAAGTGAGCTGTTCTAGGCTCATGTTAAATTCCTATTATTAATAAACGAGTGAATCACGACAAACATTACATGGACTTATTCATGCACATCAAACTCACTGTCGAGGCGACTCATGCGTACTGCGTAACCTATAGTCAACAGACAAAACACCAAAATACTGCCTTGATTAGCAAACCAATAGCCCAGTTTAAAACCAAATAGATTGAATTGATTCAGCTCATCTACAAAGACGATGCCACAACCGAAGGAAACCACAAACCAAATCACTAGGTAGGAAAAAATAATTCGCAAATTACGCCGCCAATATTCTTCTGCTGCATCACTATTTTGTTTCATAATATGCCTTTTTTATTATTTTTTTAGGGTTCCAATCATAACCATTTGAGACATTGAGGGCAACGGAATTGTCCACTAAACACCTTAACGAAAACTAATCACTAAACCATAAAAACAGTCGTTATACTTTAGTATAGAGACTTGTAGAAAAATTCATAGGTAATTGATTTTAATAAGCTTTACCAAAAAAGAGTTTTAAGGCATAAAACCAGCTCTCGTGTTATAAATACCCAGCGTTTATTTATTCGGTCTTTAGGCTATAGGCATAACATGCTCGACATATGGGTCATCCTATTCATTTCATTAGCTTACGTAGGTTTGCTATTCGGTATTGCATACTACGGCGACAACCGGCGTCAAGGAGGATCAAAGCTCCTTAGCCAACCCGTAATCTATAGTTTATCTCTAGCGGTTTATTGCACCTCGTGGACTTTTTACGGCTCAGTTTCAAGGGCTACCCAAGGCTGGGATTTTCTATCTATTTACCTTGGCCCCATACTCCTGTTTGTATTTGGCTGGGGCGTAGTCTATAAAATAATACTCATCGCCAAGCAAGAGAACCTCACCACAATTGCGGATTTTATCGCCTCCCGATATGGAAAAAGTCGCAGTTTAGCAATCTTAATCACCGTGATGGCCACCTTTGGCATACTGCCCTATATTGCCTTACAACTAAAAGCTGTGGCTCAAAGCTTTACTATTATGGTGTCCGGTGGTGGTGGCTCCGATTTTGGCTCTAGCAATACGGCCTTAGTAGTGGCCATGTTGATGGCGGCGTTTGCTATCTTATTTGGCACTCGTCAAATAGACACTAGTGAACACCACCGGGGCATGGTACTAGCAATTGCCTTTGAATCTATCGTTAAGCTTGTTGCGTTTGTGGCTGTTGGTATTTTTGTAACCTTTACTTTATTTGACGGTATCGGTGATTTAAGCAACCAAATAAGCCAGAGTGGTTTACAGCAACAACTAGACAATTTTAATCCATTGAGAGTCAGCTTTCTCACGGAAACCTTACTCGCTTTACTGGCTATGCTCTGCCTGCCACGACAGTTTCAGGTGGGTATAGTAGAAAACACTAACCCCAACGACTTACATACAGCACGTTGGTTATTTCCTCTGTATTTAATTATTTTCTGTATTTTCATGCTGCCTATTGCAGCGGCTGGAAACTTCCTTTTTAGCGGGCAAGGCATCGCCTCAGATACCTATGTATTAATGATCCCCCTTAGTCAGGGGGCTAATAGCTTGGCTACCTTAGCGTATATCGGAGGCCTTTCTGCTGCTACAGGCATGGTTATTGTTGCCACAGTGTCCATCAGCACAATGATTTGTAACGACATTATAATGCCTGTGATCTTCCACTTGTCACCCTTACAAGCGTCTGAGGATAAAAACATTGGCCGCTTATTACTTAGAGTACGTCGCGTGGTTATTGTTGCTATGTTACTGGCAGCTTATGGCTATTTTTTATTGATTGGTGACGGCAAGAGTCTAGTATCCTTAGGGTTAACGGCATTTGTTGCGGTAGCTCAATTCGCCCCAGCTTTAATTGGTGCCGTATTTTGGCGCCAAGGTAATCGTTATGGTGCATTAGCAGGCTTAGGTACCGGCTTCACCATTTGGATATACACCCTCATGGTCCCCAATCTCAGTGGCCTTGGATTCGATACCTTAAGCTTGGTAGAGCAAGGTTTATTTGGTGTAAGCTGGCTAAGACCCACGTCAATGTTTGGCCTTAACGGGTTTGACCCAATCACCCACGCCACGTTGTTATCCCTGAGCTTGAACATTGTGGCTTTTGTATTGGTATCTCGATTAACCCAAGCTCGCTTACAAGATCGCATCCAAGCTGACCATTTTGTCGACTTACGACTAAGTCATTCCACCACCAGTTCTGAAACTGATTTCGCTCACACCCGCTTTAGTGACCTTCAAACCCTGTGTGAACGATTTTTGGGATCAAATCGCACCCATGAAGCCTTTCACCAATTCGCCCGCACACAAAATAGAGACCTTAACCTGAATGACCCCATAGACCAAGCTTTAGCGACCTATGCTGAACGTTTGTTAGCAGGCGTCATTGGAGCGTCTTCGGCACGAATTATTGTTGCCTCCAGTTTGATGGGTACTGAAATGCACCTAGGTGATGTGGTATCAATAGCAGATGAAGCTTCAGCACTTTATAAGTTCAATCGCTCCATGCTGCAATCTACCATTGAGCATATTGACCAGGGTATCAGTGTGGTGGATAAAGACATGCGCTTAGTGGTGTGGAATCAACGTTATCAAGAAATGTTTCAATTCCCCGAGGGGCTAATTACCATCGGCAGACCTATTGTCGAGGTTATTCGGCACAACGCACTCAGTGGAGATTATGGAGAAGGAGTGCTTGAACAGCGTATTGAACAACGCTTAAATACCCTGCAGCAAGGCATTACCAATACCCATCTGCGGTACCGGGCCGATGGCGCAGTGTTTGAAGTGCGAGGCAACGCCATGCTAGGTGGCGGATATGTGAACACCTACATGGACATCACTAACCATAAACGGATCGAAGCAGCCTTAAAAGAGACCAACGAAACCCTAGAGCAGCGTGTAGAAGACCGTACCAAAGAGTTGGTAGTGGCAAATGATGAGTTGAGCCTTGCCAAAACTGGGGCAGACCAAGCCAACCAAAGTAAAACACGGTTTTTAGCGGCCGCTAGCCATGATTTAATGCAGCCTCTTAATGCCGCACGATTATTTTCTTCGTCTTTATCGCAGCAGCATCCTACGGGTAAACTTGCCAGCACCCTGCACCATTTGGACGATTCTTTAGTTGCTGCTGAGGAACTCATCGGCACTTTGATTGAAATATCTAAGCTAGATGCAGGGACTCTTTCGCCCAAATTTAGCCATTTCCCAATCGATAATATGTTACAAAAGCTGGCGGCTGAACTCACTTTATTATGCCAACAAAAAGGCATCCAGTTTAGCTACGTCCCTTGTCATGTGACGGTTCATAGCGACGAACAACACTTACGCCGCATCGTGCAAAACTTTTTAACCAATGCCATGCGCTATACACCAAAAGGCAAAGTCCTACTGGGCTGCAGAATAAAACAAACCATGGTGGAAATTCAGGTCTGGGATACGGGAATTGGCATTGCTCCACAAAAACTCAATGAGGTATTTGAAGAGTTTAAACGCCTAGATCACCCTGCCACCCAAGATGTAAAAGGCCTGGGTTTAGGCCTAGCAATCGCAGACCGTACTGCCAAATTACTCAACCACCCCTTATCAGTCAAATCCTGGCAAGGTAAAGGCAGTTTGTTTGGTATTGTTGTGCCAATCGGCGATCGCCAAAAGGTAGTCACTAAAGCGACTACACTTAGTCAGTACAGTGATGGTGGCAGCCTAAGAAATATGACAGTGTTGTGTATCGACAACGAAACATCGATCCTACTAGGAATGGAACAGCTGCTAAGTGGCTGGGGATGCACTGTAATAACCGCCCTTAATATGTCTCAAGCATTGCAAAACCTAGTCGACACAGACGCTCAACCCAATGTTATTTTAGCAGACTATCACTTAGACCAGGGCCAGACCGGTATAGAAGCTATTGCAAGGATAAGACAAGTTTATCAATGCCAGATACCCGCGATTTGTATTACCGCAGATCGCACCGAAGAAGTGGCCAAGTTGGTGGCAGATGAAGATGCTCTACTACTTAACAAACCTCTAAAGCCTGCGGCGCTTAGGGCCACCCTAAGCCGCCTAAGGTAAAGTTTACTTAACGGACTCATCTTGTGGGTGCTCAATGCGTAATCGGCTGGCCATAATCACTGCCTGCGTTCTGCTATACACGCCAAGCTTGCGTAATATTGCGGTGACATGAGCTTTGATAGTGGCCTCTGAAACACTGAGCTCATAAGCGATTTGCTTATTAAGTAATCCTTCCGTAAGCATTACCATCACCTTAAACTGCTGGGGGGTTAAGCTGGCTAGCTGGTCTGCAAATTTACTGTCTTGAGCATCCATTTCTTGGTCTGCTGCAGGCAGGTCTGGCGGCACCCATTGACCGCCATTAAGGACCACTTGAACAGCGTCAATAATATCTGTCATAGAAGAAGACTTAGGAATAAATCCCGCCGCACCAAAATGCATAGCACGATGAATTACAATTGGCTGTTCATTGCCCGAAACCACCACCACCGGCACGCTTGGAAAATGTGTGCGTAAGTAGATGAGCCCTGAAAAGCCATTGGCACCAGGCATATGTAGATCTAGCAGTACTAAATCTACCTCACTACGCATTTGCTGTTCTAAGTGTTGTAGGTGCTCTGCTTCTAAAACGTCAGCACCATCCACTTGAGTACCAATGGCCTGAGTTAAGGCAGCCCGAAACAACGGGTGGTCGTCGGCTACAATAATGGTGTAGGTATTAGACATAAACGCACCTCCTAAAACATGTAATAGACAATAATGTTATTTGTTACAGCGATTTTCAATCAGTTCAGTCACCACACCCGGGTCTGATAAAGTCGACGTATCCCCCAGCTCACCATAATCGTTTGCTGCAATCTTACGCAATATACGGCGCATGATTTTTCCTGAACGAGTTTTTGGCAAGTTAGGCGCAAATTGAATTAAATCCGGTGACGCAATCGGACCAATTTCGGTTCTAACCCACTGCCTCAGCTCCTTTAAGAGTTCAGGACTGTTATCAACACCGTCTTGCAATGTAACATAACAGTATATGCCCTGACCTTTAATTTCATGGGGATAGCCAACCACTGCTGCTTCACACACTGTCTTGTGGGCGACCAAAGCACTTTCTATCTCGGCGGTACCCATGCGGTGACCAGAAACATTAAGTACGTCATCCACACGCCCCGTGATCCAATAGTAACCGTCTTCGTCACGGCGTGCACCATCACCAGTAAAGTAATAATTTGCAAAGGTAGAGAAGTAGGTTTCTTCAAAACGCTTATGATTACCCCAAATAGACCGAGCCTGGCCTGGCCAGCTGTCTTTAATAACTAGATTACCTTCAGCGGCACCCTCTAGCTCAAGACCTTCATTATCGACTATTGCAGGTTGTACCCCAAAGAATGGCAAAGTTGCTGAACCCGGTTTAGTATCCACGGCGCCAGGTAACGGCGTGATCATATGCCCACCCGTTTCGGTTTGCCACCATGTATCAACCACGGGCACATTGCCTGTGCTGAAAATGCGTCTATACCAAAGCCACGCTTCTGGATTGATGGGTTCGCCTACACTACCCAATACACGGATGCTAGACACATCAGAGCCTGACAAAACATCATCGCCATGTTGCATTAAAGCTCGTATAGCTGTTGGTGCAGTGTAAAACTGGTTAACCTTGTGCTTTTCGATCACTTGCCCGAAGCGCGCATTGGTTGGGTAATTAGGCACCCCTTCAAACATTAGGGTGGTGGCGCGGTTCGCTAGTGGCCCGTAGACAATATAACTGTGCCCAGTAATCCAACCAACGTCAGCGGTACACCAATAAATATCACCTGGCTTGTAATCGAATACCATTTCGTGAGTCATAGCGCTCCAGACTAAATAGCCCGCAGTGGTGTGCTCTAAGCCCTTAGGCTGGCCGGTAGAACCAGACGTATAAAGAATAAAGAGAGGGTCTTCTGCATCCATCACTTCAGGTTCATGGTCGGTGCCGGCAGTCGCTACAATATCACCATACCAAACATCACGGCCTTCTATCCAATTGATATCAGCACCCGTGCGTTTAACTACAATCACAGTATCAACACAGTCAACATTAGTTAAACCGGCATCTACGTTAGCCTTTAGACCGATTTTTTTGCCCCCACGCAGGCCCTCGTCTGCAGTAATCACAATATTACTATTGGATCCTCGTACTCTGCCAGCAATAGCATCAGGTGAAAATCCACCAAAAATGACTGAATGCACCGCACCAATACGAGCACAGGCTAACATTGCCACTGCTGCTTCTGGAATCATTGGCATGTACAGGGTAATTACATCGCCTTTCTTTGCTCCTTGTGCCAACAGAGCATTACTAAACTGACACACTTCTTGATGCAATTCTCGGTAACTAATATGACGCGATTCGCTCGGGTCATCTCCTTCCCAAATAATAGCAATTTCTTCACCATGGTTTGCTAGATGTCGATCTAAACAGTTGGCTGCCACGTTCAATTGACCATCTGAATACCACTCGATAGACACGTCATTAGGTGTAAAACGGGTATTCTTTATTTTTGTAGGTGTTTTAATCCAGTCAAGCCGCTCACCTTGCTGACGCCAGAACTCTTCTGGGTCTGTAACAGACTGTTGATACATCGCTTCGCGCTTATTTTGGTTCAAACCAGAGGATTCGGCAATCGATGCATCTGCTGGATATGTCTTCACGTCACTCATTTAATGGTTCCTAGTTTTGTAGGGCAGAGGATTAACCTACCATTTATATCAAGTTAGAGAGCATATTAAAATACTACTTTGGCTTAATATTGACCCTCATCTGCTAAACTTACCTTGCCTTGCGTTAAGGCATACGCCATCATTTGTTATTATTTACTTAAACTATTCTCACTATTGCCTATGATCGATCTAAGTCTAGCGCTATTTATCGCTGTTGAAACCTGCCCAGAGCCGCCTTATTACCCTATTGTAGCAGCTTGGACTTTGCCCGACGGTAGCATTAAGTCCAGCCTTATTTTGGCGGATGACACCTGGCCGCCACACCTATGCTATAGCGATCATATCAGTGATGAAACCATCACCGCTTTAGGCCATTCCGTTAAAGACGTATTATTCGAGATGAATGACGACTTAGATGCAAGTCACGTGGTGGGTCACGGTGATTTTTCACCAGCCGAAGGCTTAGAGCATTTAGTAGATGCGCTGGATATTGAGCTATCGTTTGAGATTTCCACCAAACAGGAAGACATAAAGGAACTTCTTGGCGATGATTGGCGTGATGAGTTACAAGATTTAGCCCATGAAACAGGCTTAGACTTATTACAAGCTGAAGATCAGGTACGGCTCATGCAGCTATGTTGGGCCAGACGCAGTGATATACTCTAAAGCCGTTTTATTAAGCCTCCTGACGCTGCTAGTAAGTGGATGCAGCAGTATAGGTAACAATAGCGTTAAACCGCACACACCAGACAACGTCTGCGGTATTTTTGCACAGTTTGAAAGCTGGCAAACAAGCGCCAGTGCTTCTGAACAAGAGTGGCAAATAGACCAAACTATTAGTATGGCGTTCATCAACCATGAATCCGGTTTTGTTGCTACCGCCAGGCCTCCTCGGAAAATGGCATTCGGTATTATTCCAGGTCGCCACCGTTCCACCGCTTATGGCTACCCCCAAGCGATTAACGGCACCTGGACCTTGTATAAACAACTGACCGGTTACAAACTTGCTGAACGCACTAATTTTAACGACGCCATCGATTTTGTAGGCTGGTATAATAGCCGCTCTGTGCGCCTTAATAAAATACACCCAACCGATGCTTACAACCTGTACTTGGCTTACCATGAAGGCAACGGAGGCTTTGCTAAAAAGTCGTACTTAGCTAAACCTTGGTTAATAGACGTAGCCAAAGATGTTGCTACGCAAGCTCAGCGCTATCGCAGTCAACTTGATTTTTGTTCACCTCAAAGCTAACAACGGACTCATTCATGATCGTGCCATGGCAAAATATAAATACAGATACCTTAAACCATCTATTAGAAGAGTTCGCGAGTCGAGACGGCACAGACTATGGTGCTTATGAGACCAGTTTGGCAGATAAAGTGTCTCAGTTGAAAACACAGCTGCAGCAAAAACAGATTGTCGTGGTGTACAGTGAGCTCCATGAATCTGTCAACATAGTTCCTGCAGAGCAGTTTACTGGGTAACCTGCCGTTAGATACTTTTAACCGCCTTTACGAATAAGGTATTGATACTGAGAGTTTGCCTCTGTCTGCTCAATAAGTTCATGTCCTAAAAACAGGCAAAACTTAGGGATATCGCGAGTAGTAGAAGGGTCTGTAGCTAACACCTTAACCACATCCCCAGCTTTGATATCTTTAAAGGTGCTGTGCAACATCATTACAGGCTCTGGACAAAACAGCCCTGTGGTATCTAATAATTTGTCGATATTATGTTGGGTTTGCATCTCTATCTATACTCTATAATTGCCAAGTTTCAAATTCGGTAGTGATTTTTTTGATTTCATTTACACTTAAATTCCACTGCATTTTAACGCGCATTTAGCCCATTGCTCAATGTCTAATACCGACCGTTCAATAGCCTGGATTTGACTATAGTCTGCAGCTTTAAAAGGCTGAAAGCTATGATCCATATCACCAAGCCAGCTTAAAGTTATATGGGCTGGCAATTCATAACCTAGCACTTCCTCATAACAACCTAAGGCATCACGAGTACCCTGTATAATTATCCCTGGCTTTTGATTGGTTAATAGATGCTCTACTCGTAAGGTTTGTGGTTTCCGCTGGGGGTGAAACGGATAACCTAGGGCAAACCAACCCAAAGCGTTGCTCCGTTCCACTATCATACTAGCCACGCGGCCTCCCAAAGACTTACCCCCAATAACTAACGGACCAGTTAAAGCCAGTACGTTAAGTAATGCAAGAAATTCAAGTTCAAGCTTTGCCACTGCTGGAGGCGGTCGCCTGGTACCTGTTGCTTGCATCTGCTGCATGTAGCCAAATTCGAACAAATACACTGTGAAGTTTTTTGAACTCATTGCTGCTGCTACAGACTGCATAAACTCATGGTTCATTCCAATACCAGAGCCATGTGCAAAAACCACATTAATGGCACCCACACCATGCTTTTGTACCGGGCCAAAAATCGTTTCAATACACGCCATAAAATACCCTTAATTGATACAAATCAATTTTCCTAAGACAAGCCACTGTTATGATCAAAGTCACCCGTGATGGTGGGCTCTATTTGTCTGTTTTAAACCATGCTGAGCTATGATTTAACTAGACATAGTCGTTATTCTACAATTGTATCCAACCCTCAATTACGATATATTAGCAAACCTGAATTGTGCCTCAGGGCCTTAAAGAAAGCCCCTCGAAATTTCAATTTATATTAGTCAAAAACGAGAAGATTCTATGAGTAAAACCTCTCCCGATACTTATAACTATAAGGTCGTGCGCCAGTTTACCATTATGACTGTAATTTGGGGTATTTTTGGCATGAGCGTGGGGGTGTTAATTGCCGCTCAACTGGTATGGCCTGCACTTAACTTTGATACCGCTTGGTTAAGCTTTGGTCGTTTAAGACCACTGCACACTAACGCAGTTATCTTTGCTTTTGGTGGTAGCGCTTTATTTGCAACATCTTATTACGTTGTGCAACGCACCTGCCAAGTGCGCTTATTTGCAGAACCTTTAGTGAAGTTCACCTTTTGGGGTTGGCAAGCCGTAATTGTATCTGCTGCTATCACACTACCCATGGGTTTAACCTCAACCAAAGAGTATGCCGAACTAGAGTGGCCCATTGATATTCTTTTAGGCTTAGTATGGTTGTCATACGCGATTGTGTTTCTTGGCACGGTGGCCAAACGTAAAACCTCTCATATCTATGTAGGTAACTGGTTTTACATGGCCATGATCATTACCGTTTTGGTATTGCACGTGGTGAACAGCGCGGTAGTGCCAGTGTCCCTATTCAAGTCCTACTCTGTTTACGCTGGCACTGTGGATGCTATGGTGCAGTGGTGGTATGGCCATAATGCCGTAGGCTTTTTCCTTACTGCCGGATTTTTAGGCATGATGTACTACTTTGTACCTAAGCAAGCCGAACGTCCTATTTACTCCTACCGCTTGTCGATAGTTCATTTTTGGGCTTTGATTGCTACATACATGTGGGCTGGTGGTCATCACCTACATTATTCATCGTTACCAGACTGGACTCAATCTGTAGGCATGGTCATGTCTCTAATTTTGCTGGCCCCTTCTTGGGGCGGCATGATCAACGGTATGATGACTTTATCTGGCGCATGGCATAAGCTGCGTACCGATCCGATTTTACGTTTCTTGGTGGTCTCTTTGTCGTTCTACGGCATGGCCACTTTTGAAGGCCCGATGATGGCTATAAAAACCGTAAACGCTTTGTCTCACAACACAGACTGGACTATTGGCCACGTGCATTCAGGTGCATTAGGTTGGGTTGCTATGATCACCATCGGAGCCATTTACCACATGGTTCCTAAATTATGGGGCAAGGCGTCTATGTACAGCATTAAGCTAATCAATACGCACTTCTGGTTAGCTACGATCGGTACCGTCCTTTACGTTGTGGCCATGTGGGTTAATGGTATTCTGCAAGGCCTAATGTGGCGTGCGGTAAACCAAGATGGCACCTTAACCTACAGTTTTGTTGAATCTTTAGAAGCCAGTCACGTCGGTTATCTAGTCCGCGTTATTGGTGGATCTTTCTTCCTCACAGGCATGTTCATCATGGCCTACAACGTATGGCAAACAGTGCGCAGCGATAGCCGCACTCCTGTTTTGATCTCGCCTGCTGAATAAGGAATAGTCATTATGTTAAAGCACGATACTATTGAAAAGAATCTTGGTCTTATGGTCATTTTAGTCATCATTGTCATCAGTGGCGGTGGCTTAGCAGAGATTGTGCCTTTGTTCTTTCAACAACAAACCACTGTTCCTGTTGAAGGTTTAAAGCCTCTAACAGCACTTCAATTAGAGGGCCGTGATATTTACATACGTGAAGGTTGTCACGTTTGTCATACTCAACAAATTCGCCCATTCAGGGCCGAAACTGAGCGTTATGGCCACTACTCAGTAGCAGGTGAATTTGTCTATGACCACCCCTTTCTCTTCGGTTCTAAGCGCACCGGGCCAGACCTTGCTCGCGTAGGCGGACGCTATTCTGATGACTGGCATCGCGCCCATTTATATAACCCACGTGATGTAGTACCCGAGTCTATTATGCCTTCATACCCATGGTTGTTTAGTGACAAGGTAGATGGCGAAATCACACCTAAAAAAATGCGTGCACTGCGCAGTGTAGGCGTTCCTTTCACTGATGAGGCCATTGCTTCATCTAGCTCAGACGTTGATGGAAAACCCGAAATCCAAGCACTAATTGCCTACTTACAGCAATTGGGCACTGTGATGTCAAACAGGCGCTAATTATGTCTTACGAAACTTACGGACCCTATATCGTTGTCATAATGCTGTTAACCTTCATCGGTCTATTTATCTGGGTTCTCAGCCCAAAACGTTCAGCAGGGTTTAATGAAGCTGCTAATTTACCTTTCGCAGACGACGGTAAAGAGCTAAACCCCAATGGAGACATCAGACATGACTAGTTTTTGGAGTATGTGGATCATCGTTATCACCGTTGCGGTCATCCTTGGTTGTTTTTTATTGGTGGTCAATACACGCAAAAGTGAAGTATTTAAAGACACTACTACCGAGACCTTAGGCCACACTTTTGACGGGATTGAAGAGCTAGACAACCCACTACCACGCTGGTGGTTCAATATGTTTATATTGAGCATAGTATTTGGTATTGGCTATCTGTTTTTATATCCAGGTTTAGGCAACTACAAAGGTTACCTAAACTGGACCAGCCACAGCCAGTGGGAACAAGAAATGGCCTATGCTGAAAAACACTACCAACCTGTGTTCGCTCGCTATGCGCAATTATCTGTGGAGCAAATTTCTAATGACGAAAAAGCCCGCCAAATTGGCCAGCGTATGTTTGCTAACAACTGTGCACTTTGCCACGGCCAAGGCGGTGTAGGTGCCTTTGGTTTTCCTAACTTAACTGACACCGATTGGTTATATGGAGGCGAAGGTACTACCATCGAAGCCACGATCACTAATGGCCGAAATGGCGCTATGCCACCTTGGGCTGCAGTGTTGGGTGAAGAAGGCATCCGCAATGTCACAAGCTATGTATTGAGCTTGAGCGGGCAAGAAGTGAGCCCTAAGCATGCTGCCCAGGGCAAAGTGACATTTCAGTCTACCTGTGTGGCCTGCCATGGCAGAGATGCTCGAGGCAACACAGCTCTTGGCGCACCCAATCTAACGGATAACATCTGGTTATACGGCGGAAGTTTTGAAAAAATAGCCCATACCATTCGTCAAGGCCGTAGTGGCATGATGCCAGCGCACAACACCTTGTTAAACCAAGACAAAATTCACCTTATTTCGGGTTACGTCTACGGCTTAGCGCGATAATTTTGGACACCCCGGTGTCATACGGTCTTACCGCAGAAAATAATGAAGCAAATACCAATAAAACACATAGAGGTCGAAAAACAATATGTTGACCTCTATGCGACAAGAGAGGCAATTCATGTAAGGGCTTATAAGGGCTTTTACCGTAATTTGCGTATTCTTGCAGCTTGGCCTCTATTGCTTGCATACTTCTTAACACCTTTTATTACATGGGGTGGCCGTCAAGCTATCTGGTTTGATTTGCCTCAACGCCAATTTCACGTATTCGGTCTTACTTTTTGGCCCCAAGACTTTGCCCTACTCAGTGGCTTGCTCATTTTAGCGGCTTTTTTCCTGTTTTTTGTCACCGTGTTTGCGGGTCGTGTTTGGTGTGGTTATAGCTGCCCTCAAACTGTATTCACCTATGTTTTTATGCGCGCAGAACGTCTGGCCGAAGGTAATCGAAACGCCCGAATAAAGTTGGATGCGGAGCCTATGAGCTTCACAAAGTTTCGCAAAAGAGCGCTTAAACATATCTTGTGGTTAATCATTTCAGCAGCCACTGCATTGGCTTTTGTAGGTTACTTCACCCCTATTCGAGAACTCATTTCTCTCATTTACAGTTTTGAATTGGGTCTGTGGGAAATATGGTGGTTGGGTTTCTTCCTAGGGGCTACCTACATCAATGCAGGCTGGATGCGGGAGCAGGTGTGTACCTACATGTGCCCTTATGCTCGCTTCCAAAGCGTTATGTTTGATTCTAATACTTTAATCGTCACTTACGATGAAAGCCGTGGTGAACCACGAAGTAAAGGTTCTCGCAAAGAACTGGTGATCGATGATGAAACTCACGAGCCTCTAGGTGACTGTGTAGACTGCGGTGTCTGTGTCACTGTATGCCCTGTGGGAATAGATATTCGTGACGGATTACAATACGAATGTATTTCTTGTGCAGCCTGCGTAGATGCATGTAATGATGTGATGGTGCGTATAGATAAACCGACAGGCCTTATCCGCTATGCCACCGAAAATGTCATCCAAGGTGACGAATATCGCATAATTAGCCCACGCCTTATTGGTTATGCCATAGCTGTATGTGCAATTGCAGGATTATTGGCTTTGCAGCTATTCAACCGTCAACCTTTGGAGGTTGATGTTATTAGAGATCGCCAAGCCCTTTATAATGACCTTGGTTCTGGTGTCATTGAAAATACTTACCTGCTTAAGGTGTCTAACAAAGGCCAACAAAGCGTTATTGTGTCAATTCGTTTATCCGATGTAGAGTACTACACCTTCTTAGGCCCACGGCAGCTGAGCATAAAGGCTAATGCTACAGGTGAAGCGATGATAAGGATTCGCATGCACGTAGACGAGATTCACATGCCTAGCACCCCCATCACTTTTTCGGTAAGCTCCAGTGGTTATGGCGATCTAAAGATGACCCAAGAATCACGTTTTCTTGCGCCTACAGATCAACTTTTTTAATTGAGATTCATCATGCCCTTAACGTCCGAGAACACAGCACAGACCCACGATATTGGACCCTGGTATAAGCAGCCTTGGTTATGGTTTATTTTGGCACCTTTAATTGCAGTCTTTTTTTACGGCACGAGCTATGCCTACCTGTCTGTCGTCACTTTTGACGGCATGGTTAAAGACGATTATGAAAAAACGGCCAAACATTTCAATTTAGCTTCATCACGTTTAGATACAGCTGCTGCCATGAAGCTGAAGGCTCAGATCAACCTAGACACACTTACAGGAGATATCCGTCTAGTGCTTTCATCTGCACCTGCAGTAAATAGCCCCACACTGCTATTGGACATCGTACACCCTACTATGGCCTCATTAGACCAGCCAATCACCATGGCTAGGCGTCCTGATGGTTCTTATTACGGTTCTCTCAACAAAACTATAAATGGTAAACGATACCTGCACATTACAGGGCCAGACAACACATGGCGTTTAAGTAGCGAAGTGCATTCGCCTTGGCCCAATAACATTATTATTATCGCTCAATAAAAACTGACATTATCGTGAGTCAAAAAGACTGTTTTCACTGTGGCCAGGCTGTATCTCTATCAACACAATACGCCTGTGTGTTCAAGGGTATCCCCAGACCTATGTGTTGCATTGGTTGTCAAAGTGTGGCCCAGACTATCATCGATCAAGGTTTAGGTGATTACTACCAACACCGAGAGGTGTCTCAAGTCTCGTCTACCATGTTACAAAATAGTTTACCTATTCAGCTAGAACAAAACACCAACCAACACGCACAGTGGGACGCATTTGACGATGCCGATGTGCAAAGCACATTCGTAAGGAATGGGCATACTAACGGAGCAATAAACCACAAAGAAGCCGACTTGGTTATCGATGGTTTAACCTGCGCGGCGTGCCTTTGGTTATTACATCAGCATGTGCGAAAACTTGATGGCGTCATCCATTTCAACGTTAACCTCACTACTCAGCGAGCCTATATTCAATGGCAGTCAGAGCGCGTTAAACTAAGCCAAATTATGGCCTCAATCTCGGCTGTTGGTTATCAGCCCAGTCCATATCAAGCTTCTATTGCAGCTATACAAAAAGCCCAAGACAAGCGCCAAACTATTATGCGTTTGGGGGTAGCTGGCCTAGCTGCAATGCAAGTAATGATGCTGTCTTTTGGCCTTTATGCTGGGCAATCCCAAGACATGTCAGATCAACAGGTTCTATTCTTTCGTTGGTTAGCCCTGGGGCTAACCACACCCGTAGTTTTTTACGCTGCACAACCCTTCTTTAAGGCCGCTTACCGAGCCTTAAAAAACCGCCATCTGGTCATGGACGTACCCGTGGTGATTGCTATAAGCAGTGCTTATAGTGCCAGTGTGTGGGCCACAGTGACGCAAAGTGGTGAAGTCTATTTTGATTCTGTGTGTATGTTTACCTTTTTACTTTTATTTGGCCGCTTTGTTGAAGCCCAAGCACGCTATCATGCAGGGCACTCAGGCAACGAGTTACATCAGTTACTACCTCCCATGTGCACCCGCCTGAGCACCTTAGATACAGATCAAGTGCAACAGGTCGCGGTATCTAAGCTTGCCTGCGGTGACTACGTTCGAGTATTACCCGGTGCTACACTTCCTGCTGATGGCACCATCATTAGAGGTAGCACCCATATAAATGAAGCGGCCTTAAGTGGCGAGTTCATGCCTGTCACCAAACATCTTGGAGACAGTGTCACTGCTGGCACCATTAATGTTTCCAGCAATATTGATATTGAAGTCACTCAGCTCAACAGTAATAATCGTCTACAACAAATTTTAAGTTTAATACAACAAGCTCATAGTTTTCGTCCGAAACTGTCTAAAAAGGTAGATGGCGTAGCTCACTATTTTGTGTTCGCAGTGTTGATCGTTTCTGCCAGTGTTTATGGCATCTGGCACTTCATAGATGCCGACAAAGCCTTTTGGGTAACCTTATCAGTCCTGGTTATTACCTGCCCCTGCGCCTTATCTTTAGCGGCCCCCACCGCTACGGCTGTGGCGACGGGGAGTTTGCGTAAGCAAGGGGTATTAATGACCCGCGAAGATACCCTCGATCAGGTGGCTAAAGTAGACACCATCGTTTTTGATAAAACTGGAACTCTTACTACGGGAGCCATGGCCTTAGAGAAAACTATTGTTTTGGGCAACATGGAAAAGGATTTATGCTTACAATTGGCCTGTGCATTAGAGAGTCACTCCGAACACCCTATTGCACGTGCTTTTTATCAAGTTAAAAACACAATTAAGCCACATCTTACTGCTTGCGTTAATCACCCAAGTTTAGGTATAAGTGGTACATATCGTGGCTTAAATCTGCGTTTTGGGCAGGTAGACTTTGCCTGTGAACAAACTTCTTTTATTCAGCCTAAATCACCAAAAGAACCAGGGCTTTGGTTGCTACTTGCCGACGAAACTCAAGCGCTAGCCTGGTTCAAACTAAGTGACGCTCCCCGTAAAGGTTTACAAGACACCCTAAATGCACTTAAGCGTGCTCACTTCGAATTACACATCCTGTCTGGAGACCATAAAAGCAACGTAGCCCAATTTGCCCATGATTACGCTGTCGCTCACTGGCAAGGCGGCCAAAACCCCCAACAGAAACTTGATTACATAAAACTGCTTCAGCAACAGGGCAAAAAAGTCATGATGGTGGGTGATGGAATTAATGATGCGCCAGTAATGGCAGCAGCTGATGCCGCTTTAGCTATGGCTTCTGGCACAGACTTAAGCAAATCTAGTGCCCCAGCATTATTACTCAGAGATGACTTAAACTTGATTCAAGTCTTATTGCTTAAAGCCCAACAAACCCATACTATCATGCAGCAAAACTTAACTTGGGCATTGCTGTATAATTTCACCGCATTACCCCTGGCCGCAACAGGCATGATTCCCCCTTGGGGAGCAGCCATTGGCATGTCCATGAGCTCACTCGTCGTTGTACTCAATGCCACGCGCCTTAAGCCAGAAAAATAACCAACGAAATGAATAATAACAAGCACACAAAGGAACTCTAATGAGCGACACCACACTCGTAAGCGCAGAACAGCTCACTACACTAGTAGAAAAGGTGGTTGCTAGCCGCGGCTTTAACGCAGATGACCAAAAAACCGCAGGCTACCGAGCCACCTTTGCCATGCAACACGGCCTGGCCAACAGTGATTTATTAGAAAGCTCTTTGGCTGGTTTAGATTCCAGCATCAGTGCGCCTAAATTATTAGTAGAAAGTAAAGACAGCCTTATATACGATGCCCTTGGCCAACCCGCTTTAGTGCAATTTCAAGAAGCCTTTAAACATGCCGTAAACAACGGCATCAACGAAATTCGCATGCACAAAACAGCCTGTGGTGCTTTTGCAGTGCCTGCCATTGCCCATTACCTGGAACAACATGGTGCTAATGGCCAAAGTGTATGTGTCTACTTCAATAACTTAGAAGGTGGTATACGTCGTTTTGACCTCACTTCGCAAGGCCAGCTACGTGGGCTTTTACAACCTAGGGAACGTGATTTAGCGTGGAACGAGGTACGCATTACCATAGGCCCGGCTCCTGCAGATTGCAAAACTGTTGCTGGCACTTCTGACATAGAGGCCTACCGCACTCGCTGTGATACAAATGGCATAGGTGTTCGCACCACCCTATGGAACCGCATGCAAGAATTAGCAGCAAACCAGTAACAGGTGAATGTATGGATATGTTGTACATTTTAGTCCCCATCGCTATTATTTTGGTCTGTATTGCTGCATGGGGTATGCGCTGGGCACTAAAAACTGGGCAGTTTGACGATATGGACTCCCCTGCCAGTAGCATATTATTTGATGACGATGAACACCTTATTCCAGACGAAGCAAAAGCAACAGCTCCTGTAGCAAGAGATTAGCCCTAATGGAACCTAGTTTACTTGCAGCACTTCTCTTAGGCCTTGCCGGTGGTGGCCACTGTATTGGCATGTGTGGTGGTATCAGCGCCGCGCTCAGCCTGGGTGTTCCCCAAGGCCGCCGCGCTATATTCTATAGTCTAGGCTTTAACTTAGGTCGAATCTTAAGTTATGCCTTCATTGGTGCACTAGTCGGCTTTGCCAGCCAAATACTTCAACTCAACCAATACCTTGGCTTAAGCCTATGGTTAGCAGGTTTTATGCTAGTTTTGATGGGGCTTTCCATTGGTCAATGGTGGCAAGGAGTGCGCAAGGTAGAAGCCCTAGGAAAATTTATTTGGCGTTGGTTACAGCCTCTCACAAAGTCCCTTTTGCCTATTAAAAGCCTAACTCATGCCTTTGCCCTTGGTGGGCTGTGGGGTTGGCTCCCTTGCGGTTTAATATACTCTAGCCTTATTTGGGCCTCTAGTGCCGGTGACTGGCATAGCAGTAGCATGTTAATGCTGGCATTCGGTGTAGGAACATTGCCCGCAAACCTCGCTACAGGCCTCCTGGCGCAGCAACTCAGGGTTGTGTTATCAAAATCCATAAGTCAGCGTATTTTAGGTGGCAGTTTGATGGCATTAGGGTTATATACCTTGCCGGTGTGGAGTTAACTTAAAGGCGTGGATTTATTGGCGTGTATTAAGGCTCATGAATCACTCTCTAAATCATCAAGTTAATATGATGAATTAGGTGTGCTTTCAGGGTTTATTTCACCATAAACTTCTTCAGGATCGATGTCATTAATCAATAACACTTCTCTAACCGTTTGTATCTGATCCAGTGTTTTTTGGTATCCATCGCCATACTCATATTTAGTAACTTCAATGGGTTTGGGCATATAAGTAAAAGCCACTTTTAAAGCGTTTAAAGTAGATTCATTGGTTTTTTCATTCATTTCAATATTCCTCGTGTAATTGTTTGAGGTGCTTAAGCGAATTCGGCGCTAATCTCTTGCAACGCCTGTACCAAAGTACTGGGTTCCTGAGCAATATGGAGCTATTATCGGCTGGTTTTTGCTTGAAGTACTAGATCGGTAAATTAAGCAGTGCTAGGTCGGCTTCTTCACTAATTTGCTCATTACTCAACCGTTTCTTGCGTTTGAAGTTGTGTAACTCGGTGTCCATAAGGTGCGACGGCACAACATTCTGCAATGACTTAGTCATACTTTCTATACGGCCTGGGTAGTTCTTTTCCCAATCTTGCAGCATGGCTTTAATGTGCTGGCGTTGTAAGTTGTCTTGAGAGCCACATAGATTACAAGGAATTATAGGGTATTCCTTGAGCTGAGCGTACTCAGCTATGTCTTGTTCACGAGCGTAAGCCATGGGACGGATGACCGTATTTATCCCATCATCACTGAGTAAGCGTGCAGGCATTGCTTTAAGCTTGCCACCGTGGAACATGTTTAAAAACAAGGTTTCCAAGATGTCATCGCGGTGGTGACCCAAGGCTATCTTGGTGATCCCACGTTCTTCAGCAAAACGATACAAGGTGCCACGGCGCATACGCGAGCATAAGCCACAGGTGGTTTTTCCTTCTTCAATCACAGCTTTCACCACACTGTAGGTGTCGTGTTCGATAATATGAAAATCTGCGCCAACTTCGGCTAGGTACTTGGGCAATATATGTTCTGGGAAATCAGGCTGTTTTTGATCTAGGTTAACTGCCAGTATCTCAAAGTCGATAGGCGCACTTTTTTGCAGCTGCATCAATATGTCGAGCATGGCGTAAGAGTCTTTACCACCGGACACACACACCATTACCTTGTCGCCCTGTTCTATCATGGCGTAATCATCGATTGCACGGCCTACGTCACGGCGCAAACGTTTTTGTAGCTTCTGCTGACGTTTCGCAGTGTCCCGCACGTTAAGTTCTGCTTGAGTCACAAGAGTTACCACATTAAATCATCTGGAATAACAAAATCTGCATAAGGGTCATCTTCATCTGCAATAGCATCTGCGGCAGCCTCAGCACGAATAATGCAGGTATCTGGCGCACGCTCTTCAATACGCGCGGCTACATTAGCTGGCACCACAGAATAGTGTTCATCTAGGCCAATAATAACCAACGAGCCACGGCTTAATGCAGATTGCTGCATAGCATCAACGTATAGTTTTTTAATCACTTTGCCATCTACAAAATTATAGGTTACTTCACCGCCGGTTAAGTCTAACCGACAGCGTTCTAACATTTGTTTAACTTGAGCAACCACCGCACGGCCTTGATCTTGGGCGTCACGCTGGGCGTTGAGTTGTTTAGAACGGCTTGCTTGTGCTTGTTTTTCACTTAGGGCACGTTGCGATGCTGTTTCGCCCACGTCTACGCCTTTACGCACATCACGGGTTTGTTTCTTTTTAGCCTTAGTAGCTTGCTTAGATTGCTTTTCGTTGGCCAAACCGGCCTTAAGCAACTGATCTTGTAAACTGGCCATTAATGGCTTCCTTTAGAATAATAGTATGAGCCGTTTCGGCCAATTAATAATTTTACCATAGCTGGCTAGGCGTGTTGTTGAATTAGCGCCAAAAAGTCATCGCCATACCGGTCTAATTTCTTTTCGCCCACACCATGTACGTGGCTCATCTCCAAAAGAGATTTAGGTTTAGCATGCAGCATCTCTAACAAGGAAGAGTCGCTAAATATGACGTAAGGCGGTACTTTTTGATCTTGTGCTAAGGCCATTCGCAGTTCTCTGAGTAACTGCCATAAATCCATATCAACATCAGCTATTTGAAGCCGTGCTTTGGCTGCTTTTGGTGTCTTAATAGACACCTTGCGATCAAGGCGCAACTGCAACTTTGCCTCACCTTTAAGTAACGGTCTACAAGGTGGTAATAACCGCAAGCCACCATAGTTTTCTGGATCACTGGACACTAGTCCTAAAGCCAGCAGTTGCCGATACACCGAACGCCATTGTTTTTGATCAAACTCCTGACCCAATGCGAAGGTAGATATTTTGTCATGGCCTGCAGCTTTAATTTTGTCGGTAGGTTTACCCATTAATATGTCAATTAAATGAGCTACTCCATAGCGTTGACCACTACGGAAAATACAAGATAACGCCTTACGAGCCACTTCGGTACCATCAAATGTAGCCACCGGCTCTAAACAGTTATCGCAGTTGCCACAACTACTGGACGAGGCTTCATTAAAGTAGCTTAAAATGGCTTGTCGGCGACAATGGGTGATTTCACACAGGCCTAGCATAGCGTCTAACTTGGACTGTTCTGAGCGCTTGATGCCAGCGTCCATATCAGTTTGTTCCAGGCGCTGTCTTAGCCACATGACGTCCTGTAGACCATACACCATCCATGCATCTGCAGGTAAGCCATCGCGCCCTGCTCGGCCTGTTTCCTGATAATAAGATTCAATGCTTTTGGGTAAATCTAAGTGTGCTACAAAACGTACATTAGGTTTATCGATACCCATACCAAATGCAATTGTGGCAACCATTACCAGCCCTTCTTCATTGAGAAATCGCTGTTGATTTTGGGCCCTTTTTTCAGAGCCCAATCCTGCATGATAAGGCAGCGCCGGGACACCTTGATCGACCAACCAAAGGGCTATTTCGTCTACCTTTTTACGCGACATGCAGTAAACAATACCAGCGTTACCTTGATGCTGCAGTTGTATAAAATCCAATAACTGTTGCTTACCTTTTTGCTTTTGCATGATGCGGTAACGGATATTAGGCCGATCAAAACTACTAATGTACTGTTGCGCTTGGTTCAAGCCCAAACGCTTTACCATTTCTTGCTGAGTGGGCCGGTCTGCAGTGGCAGTTAACGCCATTCTGGGTATATGTGGAAAGTTTTGTTGTAAACACTCTAGCTGCAGATATTCAGGCCTAAAATCGTGACCCCATTGTGACACGCAGTGAGCTTCATCAATGGCAAATAACGCCACTTTACAAGATCTCAACAAATTCATACACGCGTCAGTCATCAATCGTTCAGGCGAGACATAAAGTAAATCTAGATCGCCATTCAATGCCTGTTGTTCAATTTGATTCTGCAGTTGCCAGTCAATACCCGAATGCAACGCCTGTGCATTCACTCCTAGTTGCTGCATGCTGGAGACTTGATCTTGCATTAAGGCAATCAAAGGAGAGATGACTACCCCAACGCCCTCCCTAAGTAGTGCCGGAATTTGGTAACAAATGGACTTACCGCCACCTGTGGGCATTAGTACTAATGCATCACCACCATCAATGACATGCTGGATGACGTCCAGTTGGTGACCACGAAAATGCTCGTAGCCAAAGAGGCTGTGTAGAAGTGTTTGGGGAGTATCATTCATCGCGCGCTATTATCCTTGAAGGAGGCGCTACTGTCACCCTTATAAAAGGCCTAGATGTGCACCAGAGACAAAAAAACAATTAGCGATACAGCGCAGCGTCCCTAGACCATACTAGGTACCTAGTTTGTTAGCTGTTAATGCCCGCCATGAGTTACAATAGGTTATATTTACTTGATAGAGTTACACCACATGTCCATCAGCAGCGACCCGTTAACAGATAGCCAAATAGACCAGTTAGATGCCTACCTTTTGTCTGACAAAGTACAAGAAGACGCATTAGATTACATTGCCCTGCATGGTTATCTTTGTGCTTTAGCTATTAGCCCGGCACCTATGCCAGAACATGAATGGCTAGAACAAGTCATGGCTGAAACACCTGTGTTAGAAGACAGCGCAGAACGCCAAGAGATGCTCAACTTAATACGCCAAGAATATGCATTTTTACGAGAGTGTTTGGAATCAGACCAAGACATTGACCTTCCATGTGACCTAACGCTGGAACTAGACCAAGAAGACGATTGTTTACTAGAGTACTGGTCTCAAGGCTTTATGGAGCTTATATTCAGCCAGGAAGACGTTTGGTTTGCTGAACAAGAAGAAGACGTTGCTGAATGCTTATTACCGTTCATGTTAGCGGCTAATTTAGATGAAGATAAAGAGCTTGAAGAATTACGCCTTCAGCCTGAATTTTGCCAGCAATTGTGTGAGCAAATTCCAGAATTACTGCAAGATTTGTATCTATTGTTCCGTGTACCTGCTGACAAGCCTAAGGGTGGCTACGCCGGTAAAAAAGCGTCAGGGCCTAGGAAACACTAATATGCCCTATGCCTGCACTGTCAGTTTGCCTGAGGCTAACAACCAGTTCTGATTACACAATTTAGTCAAAGCGTTGTCTTGATGGCAAGAGAGCAAAATACCTGTGCCACGACGATGCAGGTCTTGCAACATCTCTTCGATGCGCACCACTGATTCTGTGTCCAAGTTACTGGTAGGCTCATCAAGCAAAATTAATGCAGGATCTAACACTAAGGCCCTTGCCAAAGCTAACCGCTGGCGCTCTCCACCAGAAAGCAAGTGTGCTTGACGGTACTGAAGATGATCTAAGCCAGCCCAAGCCAACGCTTTATCTACCTTTGTAGTATTTTTCTCTCGCCTCATACGTAAACCATATTCAACATTGCTGCGCACATCCATGTCGAAGAGGTAGGTGTTTTGGTGTAGGTAGATGACCGCTTGCTGAAACTCGTTCTCCCCTGCCATTGGAATACGCCTAACCTGACCTGAGGTGGGTTTTTGTAGGCCTGCCATGATTTTCATCAAGGTGGATTTACCGACTCCGTTGGGCCCATGTAGGTGCACTGCATCAGTACTAATGAGTTGCAGTTTATCGATGACAAACAAATCCTCTTCACCGTATCGCTGACAAATATGAGTAAGTTCTAAGCGCATTAGGTGCCATGCCTCAGTACACGGCTATGACTTTGCATCCAGCCTAGACTCACATTGAGTACCAACGCCATCACCAAAAGCACAATACCAAGAGCAACGCCTTGTACAAACTCACCTTTGCCAGTCTCTAGAGCAATGGCAGTGGTGATATTACGGGTGTGGTGTAATATGTTGCCACCCACCATCATGGCACTGCCCACTTCTGCAATGATCCGCCCAAAAGCTGTGACCACTGCTGCAAGTAGCGCAAATCGGACTTCAAATAATAAAGTAATAAAAGCCTGCCACGGATTAGCACCCAAGGTTTTAGCAGTTTCTAATACCCGATAATCTGCTGCTTGAAACGCGCTTAAACTCATCGCTACCAATAAGGGAAAACATAAGAGAATCTGGCCAATGATCATGGCTGGACGGGTGAAAAGAAGGTTAAGATCGCCCAAGGGGCCAGCGCGGGACAAAAGCATATATAACACTAACCCAACCACCACAGTAGGCACTGCCAATAAACTATTTAGCACACTTATGGCAATCCAACGGCCCGGAAAACGAAAATAGGCTAACATAAAGCCAGCGCTCAATGCTGGCAATAAGGCAATCAATAAAGCGCTGGCTGAAACACTAAAAGACACTCCAACGATTCCCCACAGTTCAGGGTCGCCACTTAAGAGCTGGGCGATAGCGGTGCTAAATGTAGTCCAAAGATCATTCATTGAGTTAACTATTGAGCCGAAGGCACAAACAATACCTCGTCATTAATACGGAATTTTCCAATGATTTCCTGCCCTGCCGAACTCACCATCCATTGGGCAAACTCACGAGCTGAATTGACATTAACATGAGGGTGACGCGCAGGGTTAACTAATATTATCTGGTATGGGTTAAGCAGCTGTGGGTCATCTTCAAGCACTAAGCGCAACTCAAGCTTATCTTTGAGGGCTAACCAGGTACCCCGGTCAGTCATGGTGTAGGCACCCATTTCAGATGCCATTTGCAAACTGTGGCCCATGCCACGACCAGACTCAAGATAGCCCGCAAAGGTAGGCAAGGAACCCAAGTGTTGCCATAACTGCAATTCTTTTTTATGGGTGCCTGAGTCATCACCACGAGAAATAAAACGCTGATTAGATGCCATAATAAGAGACAACCCTTTGGTCACCGTGTGGGCTAGGCTCACGTGTGCTGCATCTTCTTTCGGGCCCACTAATACAAAGTCGTTATACATAACACTACGGGGTTCAATGCCAAACCCCTCACCAATAAAACGTGCTTCTGCATCAGGCGCATGGGTCATTACTAGATCCACATCACCGTTCTCACCCATCCTTAAGGCTTTCCCAGTTCCTACAGAGATTACTTGCACCTCGGTCTCACTAACTTTCGCATAATGATCTAATAAGTAATCCAATAAGCCCGAGTTGTAGGTGCTGGTTGTAGTGGCAAAACGAATACTGTCGGCCAATGCCATTCCGCTCACAAAGGTCAATACCATGGCCAACACAGTTCGCATAAGCAGTAATTGAATATGTTTCATGGTGTCTTGTTTACTTTATAGTGGGTAAGTCATAGTTAGGCGTACCATTTTGACCACGCTGGCGCAGAAAATGATCCATTAACGTCAACGCCATCATCGCCTCGGCAATAGGTGTAGCGCGAATACCTACACAAGGATCATGACGACCTTTAGTAATCACTTCCACTGCCTCACCATGTAGATTGATTGATTGCCCTGGCAAATGCAAACTTGAAGTGGGTTTAAGGGCAATTCGGGCAATAATGTCTTGGCCACTGCTTATACCACCTAAAATTCCACCCGCATGATTAGATAAGAAACCATCTGGCGTCATTTCATCACGGTGCTCAGTACCACGCTGGGAGACTACTTCGAAACCATCACCTATTTCCACACCCTTAACAGCATTGATGCTCATTAAACCGTGGGCTAATTCAGCGTCCAAACGATCGAACACTGGTTCCCCAATACCTGCCGCTACGCCCGTCGCTATAATAGTCACTTGTGCACCAATAGAGTCACCCGACTTTCGCAAGGCATCCATGAACTGTTCAAGCTCTTCAAGCTTATCGGCTTGACCGCAAAAGAATGGGTTGTCATTCACAATTCCAGGTTCCGAGCAGTCCAGTTTAATTGGGCCTAATTGTGACAAATAGCCCGTAACGGTAATTCCTTGGCCTGCCAAAAACTTTTTGGCAATGGCGCCCGCAGCAACCCTCATGGCGGTTTCACGTGCTGACGATCGACCACCGCCGCGATAATCACGAACACCATACTTATGCATGTAGGTGTAATCTGCATGGGCAGGACGAAACTGGTCCTTTATGTTGCCGTAGTCCTTAGACCGTTGATCGGTATTTTCAATAATTAGGCCAATAGGAGTTCCCGTAGTTAGACCCTCAAATACACCCGATAAAATACGCACTTGGTCAGCTTCTCGGCGTTGGGTGGTGTGCCTTGATTTACCTGGCTTACGGCGATCTAAATCAACCTGTAAATCGGCCTCAGTTAGCTCGAAGCCTGCTGGGCAACCATCAATTGTGGCGCCCAAGGCAGGGCCATGGCTTTCGCCAAAAGTGGTGACCGTAAACAACTTACCAAAGGTATTACCTGACATGAACTTTTTACCCTAAAATTTTTCAAATTAATTATAGCTGGTTAGTGCACTAAGCAGCAAACGGTAGACTTATGAACGCGACTTGTGCCATGCGCTGAATCGGGCTTGGTACTGCCTACACTGCACCCCGGTTAGGCAAAAAACTCCGTTGCCCCCGGAATGTAAATCAAGCCACATAAAGGGCACGTCAGGTAAAGCATTTTGCAGCGCTACTTCGCTATTGCCAACTTCAATCACAATAAGGCCCTGTTCTGAAAGCCAATCTGCTGCTTGCGCCAACATTGCTGCAGTAAGATCTAAGCCGTCATCACCCGAGACTAGAGCCAATTTTGGCTCATGGGAAAATTCCACAGGCATGTCTTCATAGTCTTTGGCATCCACATAAGGTGGGTTACTAACAATCAAATCATAATACTGAGCAGGTAAGCCAGAAAATAGATTGGAATCAAGCACCCGCACCCGACCACCTAACTCATGATGATCAATATTTTGTTGGCTCAGTAACAATGCCGCCGGCTCGATGTCTACCATATCAACATGTGGAATATCCATATGCAAAGCCATAGCAATGCCAATACAGCCACTGCCACAGCATAGGTCTAACGCAGTTTTTGGAGGGTACTTAACAAACGGAGAAAAATGTCTAACAATCAGCTCTGCCATTGGCGAACGAGGAATGATGACATCTTGACTCACTTTAAAAGGAATTTCAGCAAACCAAGTTTCACCTAAGAGGTAAGGCAAAGGCAACCGCTGCTGAATACGCTTACCTAACCAATCCTGTACCCGCAACAACTGCTCATTAGTAAGAACCTTTTGTAATTCATCTTTTTGTGTGTCCAAGGGCATGCCACAGGCTCCCAGTACCAAAAAAACGGCTTCATCCCAAGCATTATCCGTGCCATGACCAAAGTAAACTTGAGCTTCAATGAGCGCAGCTTCTGCTGTTTCTATTGCTTGTGATAGGCTAGTGGGCATGGATTTTTTAACGATAATAATTTAATGGCGCCATTGTAAGCTAAGCCCTGTCCCGATACCATATTGCCATGAATACAAACTGCGTCAATCAAGCATGAACTCAACCTCAGACCAAAACCCACTGGACCTATTAACAGACCTAGACTTTAGCACTGCGTTTGGTTCAGCATCGCCGTTGAAAAAGACTGGCCGTCAAACAACACCTGCCCTAAAAGGTGCTGACACATTAAGCACTGCTACTCGCAGAGCTGCTGCCATTGAGCTTGTGCAAGAAAAAGCAGCTCTTGGCGAGCAAGGATTTCAGATGGTTGAGTCTGAACAAAGCATCACCTATTCTCGCGTAGGGCTAGACAGTGGCAGTCTACGCCGGCTCAGCAATGGGCACATGCGCCCAACCCTCACCCTTGATTTACACGGCTATCGTATAGACACGGCAAGGGACTCAGTATGGAACGCGGTTAAGCATGGCCAGGCAGAAGGAGACCGTTGTTTGCTCATTGTGCACGGCAAAGCTGGAGCGGGTTATCGAGACGAAAGTGGTGAAATTAGAGGTGCAGGCCAAGCCTTAATTAAGTCCCATGTGAACCACTGGCTGCAGCAACTCGATGCTGTTCTAGCGTTCACTTCTGCCCTACCGAAAGATGGTGGCACAGGTGCGCTGTATGTATTACTTAAAAAGGCTGCAAAAAGAGGGTAATATAGTTCCTCAAGCCTTTACCTTAGCCATCGCTTCAAGTATTGTGCGCGTAAAATTTGATCTCTCTTTTATTATTACATGAATAATGAGACCAACAACGAAATTAGCTACGAGAAGGTTTATGGAAAAAGCATACGAAAACATCCTTACCAGCATTGGCGAAGATTTAAATCGTCCCGGTTTGAAGGACACGCCTAAACGGGCAGCTAAAGCCTTTAAATTCCTCAACAATGGCTACGATAAAAACATCGATGAAGTCATTAACGGTGCATTGTTCCCGTCGGATAACGAAGAGATGGTGATCGTTAAAGACATCGAGTTGTACTCTTTGTGTGAACATCACCTATTACCATTTATCGGTAAGTGCCATGTAGCCTATTTACCTTCAGGTAAAGTGCTTGGCCTATCGAAAGTGGCGCGTATTGTAGATATGTTTGCTCGTCGCTTACAAATTCAAGAAAATATGACCAAACAGATTGCTGACGCCATCATGGACGTCACCCAAGCTAAAGGTGTAGGTGTCGTCATTGAAGCGCAACACATGTGCATGATGATGCGCGGTGTACAGAAACAAAATGCGAGTATGAAAACTTCTGTACTGCTGGGCAAGTTACGCGAAGACGCACGTACTCGTGCAGAGTTCTTAACGTTAATTAGTTCTTAGTCAGATTTTGTGATTGGCCTGCAGTGCATCTAGTGTTGCATGCCGACCAATCTCAATCATTTCTTTTGCTCGATAGAGTTCAAAGAAATTGCAGGCGTTGCGGTCTATTTTTATCTCAACGTCTGGTTCATAGCCTGCTATTTTGTATTTTGCCATGGTCGCCTGCATTGTTTCAAAACACTGATTTAGCATTTCCATCTTATTCCATTGTAAATGACTACGCTGACTTTTTGAGGCGTTTGCGCCAGGTGATTTCAAGTCGTCACTATACTCTGCAATATTTAACTTTGAGCCCTGAATAGAACAAGACTTTTCTACATTTGTATTTAAATTCACCGCAATAATCAAATCGGCCTGATCTGGCACCGTTGGCATAATGGGTATAGGGTTAAGTAAGCCACCATCCACCAAGAAACGATCGTCCTCTGTCACAGGCATAATCATTCCAGGCACTGCAACACTGGCTCGTATTGCATCCATTATCTTACCAGACTGAAACCACACTTCTTGCTGCTTAACTAAGTCTGTAGCAACAGCGGTGTAGGATATTGGCAGGTCTTCAATCAGCTGATCACCTACAAAGTCTTCAAGTATGGCGTAGGCCTTTTCGCCACGAATAGCTCCCATGGACAGAAGCGACATGTCAACTAAACGAAACACGTCGAACCGGGATAAACCTGAAACCCACTCAGTAAAAACAGGCAGCTTACCAGCAGCATACATACCACCAACCACAGCACCCATGGAGCATCCCGACACACTTATAATGTCAAAACCCTGCTCTTCTAATACTTGAATCACCCCAATATGGGCGTTACCTCGGGCGCCACCACTACCCAATACTAATGCGACGGTAGGCATGTTTATTATCCTATGTAGTGTTACATTCCCTGGATCATTTCTAGGTGTAAGTACACCTTTCTGTTCCCACGTTCGGTACTATAAAGGGCATAATAATTTGCTCCCTTCAAGGTGTCTTGTTTTAGAGCCGCATAAGATTGCTGACTGTCTAGACCGTAGAGACGTGATTGATGAAATACCTTATTTGCCCATTGATTACTAGACCCACAAGAGCGACCGTGACATTGATAGAGCACCTGTACATTAACTGTTTTGAGCTCTTCTAAGGCTTTATCGTAGGCTATTTTAGCACTTATACCGGGCATCATCTCCCAAGTATAACTGCTGAGATGGCCTGACAAAGACAAATTGTATTCTGCACCAATCACGCCATTAACCTTGCGCATAGCACTGGTAGGCAGAGTATAGTACGGTGCGCTTAGCTCTGCCTGTTCAATCAAAAGGCTATTTTCAGTCACGCTCAAAGTCACCTCTGCTTGAGCGGCTAAAGACACACAGAAGCAGCTTATCAAAATGCTGGTGCTACCTGTTAAACGAGAAAAAATTGCCATGTTTCGTGCCTTTATGGATGGAATAAATGTGTCAATCTAAGACACCCTGCCGCCGCCACTTCACCTTCCAATAAAGCCATAGAGGCTGGCAGCATAGGCTCTCCCAAATGCTCATCATCGTGACAAAAGTGGCCAATCAAACCACTGACCAAAGGCTGATGAGTGATCAGAACAATGCCTTCATGCCGCTGTTCCAGCAAGAAGTTTTGCACTTGACTGATCTCGCCGTGCGGGGTAATACAGTCGAGAGTGTGTAAATTTAAACCGTGATTTTTATGAGCGTAGTTCTGTAGCAACAAAGAGGCCGTTTGTTGTGCCCTTACATAAGGGCTAACACAAAGACTGGTGAACTCATGCCAAGGTATCGTTAGATGTCGGCTTTGTTGTATGACAGATAAACTACCCCTGCGGGTAAGTGGTCGCTGAGCATCCGTGGGGGCATTGAAGCTTGCCTCACCATGACGCATCAGCAGCAATTTCATTAGTCCTGATCCTGCGGTAAATCTTTTGCCTCCGGCCAATCATTAAATGGGAATGGCTTACTTTCAGTTTGGTAAGACAAAAAACGATAACTGTGAAGGATAAAGCGTCCTAAGCTATTACTAAATTCAAGTATTTTATGGTGGCTAGATTCATTAAATAGACGATAAAGGAACTGGCCAATAACTAACAGCACCAATACTGACGCTGCGAGCTCTACCAAAAACAAACTCAGCAACATAAATACTAAGCGCAGCCAAAAGGCTTCTGATGTCAGGTTATTTTTTAATGCTTGCATAGTTTTTACTCCATTAACTCCTGTGTATTTAACATAGGGGCAATTTAGACATATTTCAAGTGGTTAACTGCGTTTTAGCACAAACTCAACGTCGGAATTTTGATCGCGAGTCATGAGCGCTTTAGCAACCGTAGAAGCATCTGCACCTTCGTAGACCAAGGCATAAAGGCCATCGACTAGTGGCATATTCACCTGTAATTGATCAGATTTTTTCTTCACCAAAGCAAGGGTGTTTACACCTTCAGCTACCTCACCCAACTCGGCAACAGCCTGCTCCAAATCTTTTCCTTGACCTAAGGCATAGCCTACCCGGTAGTTTCGACTCAAAGGAGACATGCAAGTAACGATTAAATCCCCAACCCCAGCTAGACCTAAGAAGGTCATAGGGTTAGCACCCATATGTACCGCTAGCCGGCTCATTTCAGCTAAACTACGGGTAAGCAACATACTACGAGTGTTTTCGCCCATACCCAGAGCAGCACTCAGACCCGCAGCAATAGCATAGATATTTTTGAGTGCACCTCCCAACTCTGTGCCGTAGCGATCGTTACTCGCATACACTCGAAAGTAATGACACTGCAATATGGCCTGCACTTGCTGACGCAGTGCTTCGTTATCGCTGGCAATTACGGTACCCGTTAACTGTTTAGCTGCCACTTCTTTTGCCAAGTTGGGGCCACTGATCACCCCAACTGGGTTATCAGGAAAGTAAACCTCAAGTACCTGGCTCATCAATAAAAAACTATCTGTCTCAATTCCTTTTGCCGTCGTAACAAGGTATTGCTTTGGATTAATATAGCCTTTAGCCTGCTCCAACACCCCTCTAAAGGCTTTGCTGGGCACTGAGAATATAACTGTGTCTGCATCACTAATACACACACTAAGATCAGTAACTATGTCGAGGTCTTGGTGCAATTCTAAACCTGGCACATAGCGAGAATTAACACGTGTATCACGCATTTCTTGGGCTAAGGTTTCGTCACGTAACCAAAGTTGAACAGGGAAACCATTATGGGCGACAATATTGGCTAATACTGTGCCAAAACTGCCGCCTCCAATCACTGCCACTCGATGTTGAACGTTCATTGAGACTCCCAATTACACTAGCAATTCGCTAGGTGTCGGCTCACAATCTAAACGTTTTCCCAACATTTGTTCTAGGTCAGGCATAATAAAAGCATCGTCTTCAGAGGCAAAACTGATTGAAATCCCCGAAGCTCCTGCTCGGCCCGTGCGTCCGATACGATGCACGTAGTCTTCTATTTCTTCCGGTAGATCGTAGTTAAAAACATGAGTTACACCATCCACATGGATCCCTCGGCCCGCCACATCTGTGGCCACTAAAATAGGCGTATCACCACTGCGGAACCTTTCTAAGGTTTTAACCCGCTTCACTTGTGCAACTTCTCCGGACAAAAGAGCGCTTTTAATACCGTCTTTTTGCAATTTCTCTGCCAAATCTCGGGTAATGTGACGTCGGTTAGCAAAAACAATCGCACGTTCTACGTCCATTGTTTTTAAGCAATTAAGCAATACTTTATATTTATCAACGCGGGCTACAGAGAAGAAACGTTGCTCAACAGTAGCAGAAGCGAGGTCATCAGACTCAATTTCGACATGTACAGGTTCAAAAGTCCATTGTTCTGCTAAACGTAATATCTGCTCGCTAAAGGTAGCGCTAAACAACAAGGTTTGGCGGTCTTCCTTTTTTGGTGTTTGACGAATAATCGCCCGCACATCAGGGATAAAGCCCATACTCAGCATCCGATCAGCCTCATCCAAGACAATCACTTCCACTTCACGCAAGTTTACATGGCCTCGGCGACAGAAATCTAACAGCCGACCCGGTGTAGCAACCATAATGTCGGTATGCTGTCTTTGTAATTGCTTTTGTTGTGCTTCAAAATCCATGCCACCCACGAGTTGCTGCACGTTGACATCACAAAACCGGGTAAGGTCTTCAGCATCACTTGCAATTTGCATGACCAACTCTCGGGTTGGAGCAACTATAAGAGCCCTTGGAGTGCCTAACCGACGAGGACCTTCAATTGGAAAATCTAAAAAGTCAGTAATAATACTTAGTAAAAACGCGGCTGTTTTTCCCGATCCAGTCTGGGCTTTACCAGTAATATCTTTTCCGTCCAAAGATTGGGGCAAGGTTAATGCCTGTATTGGGCTACAATATTCATACCCCAACGCCGCAACACCTTGCATAACTTGGTCTGGTAAATTCAAATCATGAAAGCGTGTCTTGCCTTCCTCTTGTGGGACGACAAAATCGTCCAGCGACCAGTTCAGGTCAGTGGCTTTTGAATCATTTGATTTCAAGGTGATTTTCCATTGATTTTTCATTGAGAGGCGAGCACGCCTCAGTAAGATAAACTACAACGAGGCAGTATAGAGAGTTTAGGAGCATTACACAAAACACCTTTACCTAGTCTTAACCGCGGATTAACCAAACTGCCTGTCATAAGGTGGTAAAGCCTGCAAAAGCTGTTGGCCATAGCGCTTACTGAGGATACGTTTGTCCAAAATAGTAATGCGACCTTTATCCTCTTCTTGGCGCAGCAAACGACCCGTGGCTTGGACCAGCCTAACGCTCGCTTCAGGCACCGATAGTTCAGCAAAACTATTACCGCCGGACTTCTCAATCCACTCGGCAAGAGCAGATGGCACTGGGCGGTCTGGTACCGTAAATGGTAACCGCGTTATAACCACATGGGTTAAATAGTCGCCAGGTAAATCTATCCCTTCTGCAAAACTTGCCAGCCCGAACAAAACGCTGCCCTCACCCTCATCAATACGTTGCTTATGCTGATCCAACAAACGCTGCTTAGAAGACTCACCTTGTTGCAAAATTAGATCTTGCCAGACATCCCCAATACCCTCGAAAACCAACTGCATAACACGCCGTGACGTAAACAACACCAAGCTAGCTTCGGCCTGATTTAACTGGGCTTTGAGCCCTATGATTAGATGATCTACAAACACTGCCTCCGGCCCTGGCTCAATCGCCTCTTTAGGCACACAGATCTGTGATTTGGAAAAATCAAAGGGGCTGGCTACAGCAAGCATCGTACTGTGTGGATTTAAACCTGCATGAGTGACGATACGGTCGAATCGGCCCAGAGCAGTAAGCGTAGCCGAAGTTAGCAAAGCCCCATAACACCGTTGCCATAAATTATCCTGTAGGAGTTCGGCAGCCATTATTGGGCTTGCCGACATCTCTAAATCCACGCGTTCTGGCGTTTGCCAATATTGTAACCAACGCGCCATAGGTACTTCACCTTCTTGGTCAACTTTCGCATAGGCCTGCCATAAGCCCAGTTGTTGCTCAGCGTTTTGTTGCAACACTCCAAACGCTGCTAGGTAGTTCTCAGCTTGATCCTTAGGTAAACCGTTTTGATCACCTTTGACAACATCATCCATTAATTCGTGCAATGCACCTAAATCTCTAGCCAGACGTGCACTACTGAGACCCATATCATGGCTGATTTGCACTAATTCAACTGGGACTATGCCCTGTGAAAAACGAAAGTTTTCCTGTTGCTGATAACCATCTTGGGGTCTAAATGCCGACTGATCCAAAAACTGTTCTAAACCGATCAGTTGCTGCTCAAGCCCTTGCAGGTGATCTTGTACCTGTTCACTTATTTGTGCACCCTTGCCGCCACCTTGCCATTCTTTTAAGAACTTTTTTAAGCCCGAGCGCGTTTGTCCGTACCAACGACTCAGTTGGCGAATGCCTTGCTGGTGAGTAAACTGCTTTAAGGTTTTATCAGCCAAGTGATGGCCTTCATCAAAGATATAAATGGTATCTTCTGGGGCTGGTAAAATCGCACCCCCTCCTAGAGCCAAGTCTGCCAAAACCAAATCATGGTTGGTGACAATGCAATCAGCCTGCTCTAAGCCATCTCTAGCCTTAAAAAATGGGCACTGGCTAAAGTGACTGCAACGGCGGTTAGTACAGCCCTTGTGGTCCGTGGTAATCGGTCGCCAATGGTCTTCTGCCAAGGTGTCTTTCCAAGCATCACGGTCGCCATCCCATTGATTGCTACCAAGTTGCACCACCATATCTTTATACAAGGTTTGCTGCTGGCCATCGAGTTTGAGAGCTAGCTCGTCTTCGAATAAGGCTTGGGTTGGGTCAATAGAGGCATTTTGTGATAGCGCTTGATCCAACCTAGATACACATAAGTATCGTCGCCGGCCTTTTGCCAACCGGAAATCAAAATCATAACCACCATGTTTCTTTAGGGCAGGCAGGTCTTTTTGCACAATCTGTTCTTGTAGGGCAATCGTTGCTGTGGAAATTACCAACTTTTTGTCTAATGCTTTGGCAATAGGCAAACACGCCACCATATAGGCCAATGTCTTGCCCGTACCTGTGCCCGCCTCTACTAAACAGACCGGATTGTCATCTCGGCGATGACCATCAGCATCCGCATCAATAGCCAAAAAATGATTAGCAACCGTCGCTATCATCTGTTTTTGACCCCAGCGAGGCTTAAGCTCTAGCTGTTTAACGAGCTGACGATACAGTTGTTGGATATCTTGTTTTACAGAAGCAGAATCAGACACGGAAGAAGCTCTTGGTTAGCATCGAATAATCGGCCATCAGGGTACACCATTTTAGCCTTAAAAGCTGACAGAAAATCTGCGAGGAAAAATAAAACTTGCCAGCGCGAATATTACTGGTATTATATACAGTAACTGTACAAACAACCAGCATATTCACTATGTGTGAGAGGACGTAATATGATTAAGTTGACCCCACGCCAAGATCAGGTGCTCGACTGCATCCGCAACTATATTAATGATACAGGTTATCCGCCAACTCGTGCAGAAATTGCAAAAGAACTTGGCTTCAAGTCGCCCAATGCTGCGGAAGAACACATTAAGGCCCTTGCCCGTAAAGGGGCTATCGAAATTATTCCAGGTGCTTCTCGGGGTATACGAGTACCCGATATGCATGAAGTTGACCTAGGCCTCCCCATCATTGGTATGGTGGCCGCCGGTAGTCCACTACTAGCGCAAGAGCACATCAGCGATTACTGCGCCATTCCAGAAAACTTATTTTATCCAAAGGCAGACTACTTGCTTAAGGTCAGCGGCATGTCTATGAAAGACATCGGCATTTACGATGGTGATTTATTAGCGGTACACAAAACAGATCAAGCTAGGAATGGGCAAGTTGTGGTGGCACGCCTTAACGATGAAGTTACTGTTAAACGTTTTCAACGCAACGGTAACCACGTGCAACTTATTGCAGAAAATCCAGATTTCTCACCCATTGAAGTCGATCTTACACACGAGCATTTAAGCATTGAAGGCTTGAGCGTTGGTGTAATACGCCGCGGCAACTAAACGTTCAGCAGGAGCAATATGATGTTGCAACAACAGCAGAAAACCAACACTAATATCGATGGAATCTTGGCAGAACATCAGCTAGACCTGTGGGCTCAAGACGACCACACACCTACTCAAGATCTTAGTAGTATTACAGAAATCATTATGCGTGGTGAGGCGTGGAACAATGTACAGACACTACTGCCATTACTGGCTCAGCTTAGCCATGACCAGCGTTGGTTAGCCTGGGTTGCACCCCCTAAGTTATTACCTAAAGCCCAACTAAGAGCGGCTGGATTTGACTTGGATAAGATTATTTTACTAAAACCTGATGCTCAGCACGACACCATGAGCCTGGCTCAGCAAGCTCTAAAGAGCGGCACTTGTCATGCTGTAATTAGCTGGTTCGGCACCCTTGCTGATGATCAACTTAGCGATTTAGCTCAAGCTGCTGAGCTTGGTAATAGCCGCGCTTTTTTGATCAGGCACCAATAAGCAACTTCTAAATAGTCATCTGCGTTTCAAAAAATGCCTTTAGTAAATTGTGGGTGATTTGTGCGTCGGCACTACCCGCAAGCTCACGAATGGAATGCATTGCAAAGGTAGGAACTCCTATGTCTAGTGTACGCACGCCAAGTTGAGCAGCTGTAATTGGGCCTATGGTACTGCCACAACTCATATCACTTCGCACCACAAAGGTTTGGATTGGCAAATCCATTTGTGCCGCTAACTCTTTCACCATTGCACTGGTGACTGCATTAGTAGCATAACGCTGATTAGCGTTGACCTTAATCACTGGCCCTTGATTTAACTTAGGCCCGTGTTGGTCGTCATGCTTATTGGTAAAATTGGGATGCACCCCGTGCGCATTGTCAGCCGAAATAAAAGTGGAGGCATCTAATACTTGGTGTAATAGTTCAGTCGTAGGGTAAATACGCCCTAACACAGACATTAAAAAACTACCCTGAGCTCCTTCTGCTGACTGGCTCCCTACTTCTTCATGGTCATTACAGATTAATAACATACCTTGATCTGTTTCAGCGGCCAGCATGGCTGTTAACCCTATGTAGCAACTTAACAAATTATCTAATCGTGCCGCTGCCAAAAACTCTTGTTTGAGTCCCACTAAAGCTGGGGCCTGAACATCATAGAAACTTAACTCGTAATCGATCACTTGGTCCACCGCATGACCATTGGAATTTAACTCGTCTGCCAGTAGTGAACGTAGGCTAAAATCATCACCCAAGGCCTGGCCAAGTAAGACAGGTAAATCTGTTTGTGGGTTCACACTATGGCCTTTATTAGCCTCTCGATCCAAATGTATGGCTAAGCTTGGAATACATGCCACTGGGCGTTTAAAATCCAACAAATGGCTCACTAGGCGCCCTTTAACATCACGACCAACCACCCTCCCGGCTAAAGACAAATCACGGTCAAACCATGGGTGTAACAAAGCCCCGCCATACACCTCTACACCCAACTGGTGATAGCCTTTACGTCGTATTTCTGGATTAGGCTTTACCTTTAAACACGGACTATCTGTATGAGCACCCACCATGTGTAGTCTTTGCAAGGCATTTTCTTTGGGCAACTGAAATGCCACTATAGTTGAATCATTACGGGTAATAAAATACCGCCCTCCAGCCTTTAAATGCCACGTACTTGAAACTTCAAGTTGACTGTAGCCAGCGGTGTTTAATTGATTCACCATTGAAGCTACGGCATGAAAAGGTGTTGGTGAGTCACTAATAAAACTCATCAATCCGTTGAGGTAGGCTTGTTGTGACATATGTTTTTCTTATTCCATCGTTTCAAAGGTTTAATATTGCCACATTCTGGACTGCAAACGTAACGATTCTGTAAAGCATTGGTTAAATAAGCCTACATTTACCTCAGACATTTGAAAAGCCCACCAAAATCAAGCTAATATAGTCTTCACTTAAGTTTTTGTTGCTAAACCCTATTTTCTTGCTGAAAAGCCATCATTCAATCTATGACTACTGATACTCTTTTGACCTCTTTGCGCAACTCTTTCTCAGCTGCATACTTGCGCCCACCATTGGTGAAGCTGTTATTTATAACAATTCTTCTGGCGGCGCCATTTGCAACTGCGCAAACTAACCCAGCTGATGCTCCGGTGCAGATTGAGTTCACTGAGGAACAGGGTTTATTAACCCAAGAAATCATTCAGTTATTAGACCGTCGGCACTACCAGGCCAGGGAACTTAACGACCAGTTTGCTAGTGACGTGTTTACTCGGTATTTAAAGCTTCTTGACCCTCAGCGCAGTTACCTCAGCAAAGCAGACCTAGCACCATTTAAGTACCTAAATAGTGAACTTGACGACCTATTAGCAAAAGGTGATTTAGTGGCTATGGGTGATCTCTACAATTTACTGCAACAAAGACGCCTAGCATTCATTGACTATAGCTTAACCTTGTTAGCCATTGAGGGGCCGATATTCAACTTCGAACTGCTCGAAGATATTAGCACATCATCCTTTGACGATCCTCGCGTAAAGGATTTTGCGGCCATTAAGGACACTTGGCGTAAACAACTAAAAAATGAGTTTATTAACGGCCAATTAGACAATGAAACTGCTGAACAAATTAAGCAGCGGTTGCTAAAACGTTATACCACTATGCGTAAACGCGTTGTTCAGGTGGAACTGCGGGACGCTTATCAAGCAGTTAGCAATAGCATTACCATGGTAACAGACCCACACACCTCCTACCTTTCACCACGCAATGTTGAAGACTTTAATATAGACATGAGCCTATCATTGGAAGGCATTGGTGCGGTATTGCAGCGCGATGACGACTACACCAAAGTAGTTCGTTTAGTGGCTGGAGGCCCAGCTGATAAAGCTGGCGACTTACAAGCCTCTGATTACATTGTCGGGGTGGCTCAAGACGGCGAAGCAATGCAGGAAATATTGGGTTGGCGTTTAGATGATGTTGTTGACCAAATAAGAGGGCCAAAGGGGTCTCTTATTAATTTACAAATCATTCCTGGTGGAGATTTACAGCAAACCAAAAAAACCATCCAAATTCGCCGTAACAAAGTTGAGCTGGATGATCAAGCTGCTAAAAAATCAGTCATTGAACTAACAACTAAACAGGGCACCCTTAAATTTGGCGTCATCACCTTACCGACTTTTTATATGGACTTTGCTGCTGCTCAGCAAGGTGACCCCAACTATCGCAGCACCACTCGTGACGTATATGAACTTATCCAAGAGCTGAATGATGAATCTATCAGTGGCATTATTATTGACTTGCGCAACAACGGTGGCGGTTCGTTACGAGAGGCCAATCAGCTGACTGGGCTGTTCATCGAGACAGGCACTACTGTGCAGGTCCGCTATGCCAATGGGGTGATCGAAAAACAAATAGACCGTAACCCATTTTTGGCTTATACCGGGCCTCTAGTAGTCCTTGTTAATCGCTATAGTGCCTCCGCCTCAGAGATTTTTGCAGCCGCAATGCAAGATTATAAACGCGCTCTAATTGTTGGTAGCCAAACTTATGGCAAAGGGACAGTGCAAACATTTGGAGAGCTCACCAGTGGCCAGATCAAATTCACCCAAGCAAAATTTTACCGTGTATCTGGGGCAAGCACACAACACAAAGGTGTGATCCCAGACATTACATTGCCCAGTTTAGACGATCCACTCAAAGTTGGTGAAAGCACCCAAGACCATGCTCTCCAGTGGGACCAGGTTAAGGCCGTTGATCACAAAACTTATTTTGCCTTTGAGCATATTATTCCGCAACTGCAGGCGAAACAAGAACAACGAAACCAACACAGCCCTGACTGGCAGTACACCATGGCTGTTGCCGAGCATCAACGTAGTAGACCAGAACGGATTAGCCTTCACTTGGATCAACGCCGAGAGTACTGGCAGGAACAGCAAGATTGGTATTTGAGCCGTATTAACGAATTACGCCTTGGCCAAGAATTAGATCCAGTGACTGACATTGAAGACCATGAATTTAATTATGATGATGCCCAAAAGGATCCTAATATATTAGCAGGTGCCTGGGTTATTGCTGATTGGATCGATATGGCGCGTTAAGCCGTATCGATCCTACATAGATATTCCACATAGCTACACCACACCAGCTTGCTGTAACTGTGCGATACGTTCGGGTAACAAACCTAATTGTGCTAAAACATTAACCGTATCTTGGCCTGGTATAGGCGCAGATTTGAGCACGCCTTTATTTTGACCCATTTTTGGTGCAGGTGCCGGCTGTGTGACACCATCTAATTCAACAAAAGCTTTACGGGCTTTGTGATGCGGATGTTGCGTTGCTTCCGTAAAGTTTAACACTGGAGCAAAACAGGCATCACTTCCTTCTAATAGATCACACCAATATTGCCGAGTCTCACTGGCAAATTTCTGTGTCAAAACGACCCGCGCCTGGGGCCAACTTTGCTTTTGCCACTGATGCTCAAAACAATCCTTTTGAGATAGGTCGAGACGATCTAATAACAGTCGGTAAAATTTAGGTTCTAAGGCACAGATATTAATATAATGCCCATCTGAACACACATAGGTATCATTCCAAGGGGCAGCTCCATCGGTCCAGCTGACACCAACTTGATCTGAAGCATGTGATGAATTATGGATCATCCACAGTAGGCTAGATGCGTATACAGAGCCATCGGTTATGGCTGCATCGACCACCTGCCCTTTGCCAGAGCTTTGCGCTTGCCACAAAGCACACATTATTCCCCATAACAGCATCATGGTGCCACCACCCACATCTCCTACTAGAGTCAATGGTGCTGAGGGTTTTTGATCACGCCGTGCACCTGCGTGCATTGCGCCTGTGAGCGCCACAAAATTAGGATCATGACCAGCCGATTGTGCCAGCGGCCCTGTTTGCCCCCAACCAGTCAAACGACCGTAAATTAACTTTGGGTTAAGCGTTTCACAAACCTCGGGCCCCAAGCCTAGTTTCTCCATTACGCCCGGTCTAAAGCCTTCAATTAATATCGAAGATTGTGCAATCAGTTGCAGAGCTATCTGCACTCCTTCGTCTTGCTTAAGATCCAATTGAATCGAACGCTTACCCCTATTATAAAAAGCATCAGCAGCTTTTTCTGGAGCTATGTTTGCAGCGTTAGCATTGGTCGTTTTACGTGAAATCACTACTACATCTGCGCCCATATCCGCTAACATCATACCTGCTAAGGGGCACGGCCCAATTCCTTCAAACTCTATTACCGTAACACCTGATAAGGGTTTTTTGTGCATATGATATTCCAATTAAACGTCTAGGGAGCGAGCAATAAGCTCTTTCATAATTTCATTGGTGCCGCCATAAATTTTTTGCACGCGTGCATCTGCAAATAGGCGAGTTATGGGATACTCCATCATATAACCATAACCACCGTGTAACTGAACACATTCATCAAGCACTTCATTTTGTACCTGCGACCCCCAGTATTTAGCCATTGACGCAGTGGCAGGATCCAATGAACCATCAATAAGCTTAGCCACACAGTCGTTGATGAAGCTACGCGTCACCTCCACCTTGGTTTTCATTTCGGCTAACTTAAAACGGGTATTTTGAAACGCCATAATAGGCTGGTCAAACGCCTTACGTTGGCGCACATAATCTATAGTCAGTTGTAAACCGCAATCCATAGCGCCTAGGGCGGTGATACCAATCATTGTCCTTTCCCATGGCAGTTGGTTCATGAGCTGATAAAAGCCCTGTCCCTCTACACCACCTAATAAGTTCTCAGACGGCACTCGTACATCTTCAAAAAACAATTCTGATGTATCATTGCCCTTCATACCTAATTTTTTAAGGTTTCTTCCGCGCTGAAAGCCCTTAGCTTGCTGAGTCTCTACAAAAATGAGCGACGTGCCTCTGGCACCTGCACTCAAATCTGTCTTTACTACCACACAGATCAGATCGGCTGTTTGACCGTTGGTTATAAAAGTCTTAGAACCATTAATAATGAAACTCTCACCATCTCGCTTGGCAGTGGTTGCCACAGCTTTTAGGTCGGAGCCACATCCAGGCTCCGTCATGGCAATTGCGCTAACCAGTTCACCGGAAACTAACTTAGGCAACCAGCGTGTTTTTTGTTGTTCCGTGCCGAAAGTCACTAAATAATGCATCACAATAGACTGTATGCCATAACCCCAGCTAGTGTCTGCTAGAGATGCTTGGGTATAAATGGTGACTGCTTCAAACGACATATCGGCACCTGCTCCGCCGTATTCTTCCGGCACAGAGGCACCCATAACGCCAGCTTCACCTGCTTGGAACCAAAAGTCACGATCCACCACCCCTTGATCACACCATTTTTCAATATTAGGTACCAAAGCCTGCTGCATAAACCGTTCAGCAGCGTCTGCGTAAAGCCTATGTTCGGTAGTGACCCAGCTAGCTGTGTCAGTAAATAGGGCCATGACCACACTCCTATAATGGATTAAATTAGTTCCATCATCGGCTCATTAAGTGCCGACAACTGTTCTCTTAATTCTAAAATATGTTCGCCCCAATAACGCTCAGTGTTAAACCACGGAAAACTATGGGGAAAGGCTGGATCTTCCCAACGACGGGCTAACCATGCGGCGTAATACATCATCCGCAAAGTTCGCAAGGGTTCAATCAATGCTAGTTCTTGTGGTTTAAAGTCATAAAACTCATTGTATCCTTCCACTATTTCAGACAATTGTATGCGTTGTCGGTCACGATCACCGGACAATAACATCCATATATCCTGAATAGCAGGGGCCATACGAGAGTCATCAAAATCGACAATATTGGGTGCATCATCCCGCCACAACAAGTTGCCACCATGGCAATCTCCATGAACTCGAATGTAACTGACTCCGTCGGCTTGCGCAAAAGCAGCATCAATACGGACTAACAAGTCAGATGTTAAGCTGTCGTATGCCGCTTTTAGTGTTTTCGGTATGAAGTGCTCACTCACGAAAGCGACACTATCGTGGCCAAACGTTTGAGGATTGATAGAAGGTCTATATTGATAAGGCTCCACAGCACCAAGTGCGTGTATCCGCCCTAGCAGTCGACCCATTGTGTAGAGGTTATCAAGATCATCAAGTTCTGGGCCATGTCCGCCTTTACGCTCAAATAAAGCAAACTGAAAGTCTTCATAGTGCAACAAGCTATCACCGTGTTTATTAATCAACGGTGGTACCACGGGCAATTCATAATCTGCTAACGCAATGCTAAATTGATGCTCCTCCAAAATTTGTTCAGAGGACCAACGCTTTGGCCGATAGAACTTCGCAATGACAGGCACCGCTTGATCTTCAAGACCAACTTGATAAACTCGGTTCTCGTAACTGTTCAACGCCGATATTCGCCCGTCACACACGTAGCCTTGACTTTCAACCGCGTCCATAATGTAGCTCGGTGTTAATATAGAAAATGGGTGAGTTGCGTTACTCATAGTAGCCACTAGTTAAAAAACAATGCCCTAGTATATCCTAAGACCCAGTGGTCATCTTGTAACTGAGCAGGCTAATAGCATCCACAACTTGACAAAAGCCCTCCTTAACCACGACATTGTGACTTACATACTACTTAGCCACGGAATTTAGCATGCCCTTAGCCTACATTTATGATGCTGTTCGCACACCTCGATCTAGGGGCAAAGCAGGGGTTGGCAGCCTTTACGGTGTCAAACCCATCAACTTGCTTGCTGAATTACTGAAAGGCTTAGAGAGCCGAAATCAACTGGATACTAGCCAGGTAGACGATGTACTGATGGGCTGTGTCACCCCAGTAGGTGAGCAAGGTTCAAACATCGCCAAAAGTGCTGTTATACACGCCGGTTGGGATGAGTCTGTACCCGGATTTCAACTTGATCGTTTTTGCGCTTCAGGTTTAGAAGCGGTAAATACCGCCGCAGCTAAAGTAGCCAGTGGTATGGACGATTTAATTGTGGCTGGTGGTGTGGAAAGCATGAGTCGTGTACCTATGGGCAGTAATGGCGGCCCCTTTTTATCAGATCCTGAATACATTGCTAACAACCTCAGTGTTCCTCAAGGCATAGGCGCCGATCTTATCGCCACCATTGAAGGCTATAGTCGTGAACAGCTTGATAGCTATGCCCTACAAAGCCAGCAAAGAGCTACCCATGCTAGAGATTCAGGTTGGTTTGATGGTTCTGTTATCGCCGTTACAGATACCATAGGTGGCACCATTTTGCAGCGTGATGATTTTATCAAACCCGATACTAGCCTTGAAGGGCTGGGAGCTTTAAGGGCTGCCTTTGCAGCCTTAGGTAATTATGGGTTTGATGACATGGCATTACGTAAGTACCCCCATGTAGAAACCATACACCATGTCCATACCGCCGGTAATTCCTCAGGAGTGGTAGACGGGGCAAGTGCTATTTTAATCGGTAACCAAGCGATTGGAAAAGACCTTAACTTGACGCCACGGGGACGCATCATAGCCACCGCCGTGGTAGCAAATGACCCCATTATCATGCTTACAGGACCAGGCCCCGCCGCTAAAAAGTGTTTATCTAAAGCAGGCTTATCTATAGAAGACATCGATCTTTGGGAAATAAACGAAGCCTTTGCCAGCGTCGCCTTACGCTTTATGAAAGATCTAGACATCAGCCCTGATATCACCAACGTTAACGGCGGAGCCATCGCCATGGGGCATCCGTTAGGAGCCACAGGCGGCTGTTTAGTGTCTATCATGTTAGATGAACTTGAACGTCGAAATCAAAAACGCGGCCTCATTGCACTTTGTGTAGGTGGCGGTATGGGCATTGCCACCATCATTGAGAGAGATTAGTACCATGCTTAAAACAGACACCCTAACCATGCCCTCATTCGGATATCAGCAAGACTCAAACGGTATCGTTACCGTTACAATGGATATGGATGGCCCCATAAACTGTATGAATCTTGCATTCATTCCTATGTTGGCTAATACCGTAGAGAAACTGTCAACTGAAACTGGGCTCACTGGCGTCATTATTGCCTCTGCCAAAACTACCTTTTTTGCAGGTGGTGACTTAAATTGGTTACGTTCTGTAGAACGTGAAGATGCACCTGAATTTATGGCCCACGTTGAGTCTATGAAGGCCTGCTTTAGGCGCCTTGAAAAACTTCCTGTACCTGTAGTTGCCGCTATTAATGGCACTGCGCTTGGAGGTGGCTTTGAAATTTGTTTAGCTTGCAACTACCGGGTTGCATGGCAAGATCCTAGCGTAAAGCTAGGCCTGCCAGAGGCTTCATTAGGCTTGTTACCTGGCGGTGGTGGCACAGTGCGAATGACCCATTTACTGGGTTTAGAGAAAGCCTTACCGTTATTGACTCGAGGTCAACAAATGACCCCTCAAAAAGCCCTTAACGCAGGATTAGTCAACGCCTTAGTTGAACATCAGACAGACTTAATCGAGCATGCAAAAAACTGGATTCTAGACCACAAAAATGACCCTGCCTCAGCACAACAACCATGGGACATCAAGGCCCATACAATACCTGGAGGCAATGCCCACCACCCTTCCATGGCCAGTAAAATAGCGGTGTCTAGCGCCCAAATACAACAAAAAACCCGCGGCCTATTACCTGCTCCAGAAATGATTTTAGACATCATGGTAGAAGCCGCTAGGTTGGATTTTGATACAGCTCAAACTATTGAGACAGCAAAATTTGTTGAACTGGTTACAGGGCCTGTGGCAAAAAATATCATCACCGCTATGTTCTTTAACATGAACCAAGTAAAAGGCGGGCACAAGCGTCCTCAAGGTTTCCCACGCCATCATGTAAAACGTTTAGGCATCATCGGTGCGGGTATGATGGGCCAAGGGATTGCTTACTCTGCAGCTATGGCAGGCATTCAGGTACACCTTAAAGACACCGATCTTAAATCTGCAGAGGAGGGAATAGTCTACAGCCAAAAGCTATTACAGAAAAAACTGGACCGAGGCCGTATTGATAGCCATAAAATGCAACAGGTACTTGCTCTCATACACCCCACAGACACTACTAAAGACCTCAAAGGCTGCGATCTTATTATTGAAGCCGTGTTTGAAGATAAAGAGCTCAAACACCAAGTGTTGCAAGAACATGAAGACCTGACCAACGAGAATGGGTTTTGGGGTACCAACACCTCCACTTTGCCCATTAATGTGTTGGCACAAAACGCGACCAATAAACAAAGTTTTATTGGTCTACATTTTTTCTCTCCTGTGGACAAAATGCCTTTATTAGAAATCATCTGTGGTGAGCATACCGATGACGCAACCTTGGCAAAAGCTTTTGATTTTGCGAAGCAAATTAACAAACTGCCTATTGTGGTTAACGATAGCTTAGGGTTTTATACTTCAAGAACCATTGGTACTAAAATGGATGAAGCTTTGCAGATGGTGGCAGAAGGTTTAGACCCAGTACTGGTAGACAATCTAGGCAAAGCCGTAGGTTTTCCGGTGGGCATGCTAACTCTATTAGACCAGCTAAAATTAGGCCTACCGCTACTTATTAACGACACCCAGGTAAGCATGGGCCTCAAAGACCCACACCAACACGAAACTCCAGAAGGCATGGCCATGTTAAGGGAGTTAGTAGAACAACACGATCGCCAAGGTCGCATTAACGACAAAGGTTTTTATACTTATGACGATCATCAAAAGCACATTTGGCCTGGCCTTAAAAAATGGCTAAAACCAGAGCATTCCATTCCCCATCAAGACATTAAAGACCGCCTATTATTTAGGCCAGTGATAGAGACTTTGCGTTGTTTAGAAGAAAACGTGTTGACCAATGTAGCTGACGCCAACATTGCCTCTATTCTCGGTATTGGTGCTCCCTTATGGACCGGCGGTTACGCCCAATTTGTTAACACTTACGGCTTAACCGAATTTATAGTCCGCTGTGATACCTTAGCTCAAGCCTATGGTGCACGGTTTAACGCACCAGATATCGTTTACCAATATGAAAAACTGGGGAAAACCTTTGTATAATCTAGGTTTAGCTCCGTATAATATAGCGCTTATTAAGCCCGTTAAATCAGGGAAGTTATAATGATTGCTACTAATGCACTCCAGTTTCCCATTAGCGAAGCTCCTGCCATGGGCCAACCTTTAGCTGTTGCTGATGGCGTTTACTGGTTGCGCATGCCATTACCCTTCTCTCTTAACCATATCAATTTGTGGTTATTGGAAGACGATACAGGCTGGACTATTGTAGATACTGGAATCAACACCTCCGCTTGCAAGGAGCTATGGCAGCAAGTATTTGATAACCACCTTAACAACAAGCCAGTGCATCAACTTATTGTCACTCATTTACACCCGGATCATGTTGGTTTAGCCGGTTGGATCTGTGAAATTTGGGATTTAGAGTTAAACATGTCCCGCACGGACTACATGGCATGTAGAGTGCTTATGTCTGACACAGGTAAACCTGCGCCTAAAGCAGCCATCAATTTTTACCAGCGTGCTGGCGTAACTGATGAACAATTAGACTCTTACAAAGCCAAATTTGGTGGTTATGGCAAAGGAATTTATGCCATGCCTGACAGCTTTATACGCTTACAAGATGGCGAATCGGTCATTATGGCAGGACACAAATGGGACATTATCGTTGGCAGAGGCCACGCGCCAGAACATGTATGTTTATTGTGTCCAGAGCTGAATGTTTTTATCGCCGGTGATCAGATATTGCCCTCCATTTCTTCCAATGTGAGTGTATGGCCTACAGAGCCTCATTCAAATCCGTTAAAAGATTGGCTTGATTCATGTGCAATGTTGCAACAACGCATCCCCGCCGATGTGCTAGTATTGCCGTCTCATGGACAAGTATTTTTTGGTGCCCATCAACGCTTACAACGGCTTATTGATGGCCATGAAAAGTCTCTTGTCAAACTGTTAGAGGCGTGCCAACAGCCACAGCGTAATGTGGATTTATTTAGCCAGCTGTTCCGCCGCCCTATTACCGACGACGTACTCACACTAGCCGTAGGCGAAACCCAAGCCCATTTAAATTACTTAGTTAGTAAAAACAAACTCCAAAGCAGCTCCGACAACACGGGTGCTACTTGGTACCAAACCATTTAAAAGAAGACCATTTTATGCACATCATTACCATCAACCGTGAACCTGTTGAATTATATAAAATCCTAAAGTTTGAATCTATTGTAGGCAGTGGTGGTGAAGCCAAGAAAAGAATTGGCGAAGGCTTAGTAAAAGTTAATGGCGATGTAGAAACTCGTAAAAGCCGTAAAATGGTTAGTGGTGACACTATAGAATTTGAAAAGCGTCATTACGAACTCAAACTGCTTTAATCTGTGAGTATTCGTCGTTTCTTTGGTCGCTACTTTAATCCTGCCCACATAAGTGCAGGTTTTATTGCGCCCCTAGTCGGCTACACCAGCTCTGCCGCCATTATTTTCCAGGCCGTTAACAGCATGGGAGCTAGTGATGCCATCGTAACCAGCTGGTTCTGGGCTTTAGGTGTGGGTATGGGCTTGTCGACTATGGGCCTGTCACTATTTTATAAACAACCCATTCTCACAGCATGGTCTACTCCAGGCGCAGCCATTTTAGTAACCAGTTTAGCTGGTGTACCTATGGCCGAAGCCATCGGTGCCTTTGTACTATGCTCTGTATTAATCACTCTAGTGGGATTGTCCGGCTGGTTTGATCGTATTATGGCCTACCTGCCTCAATCTATTGCAGCAGCGATGTTAGCAGGGGTTTTATTACCCTTTGCTATGCATATGATCATGTCTTTAGAGTCTGAGTTAGCTCTAGTTTTAACCATGATGATGACTTTTTTTATCAGCCGCGTCATCTGGCCCAAACTGGCTGTCATGGTGACGTTGATACTAGGCGTGTTAGTTGCTGCCATGCAGGATTTAATAATTTGGCAAGATGTAAGCTTGCACATTTCAGGCCCAATTTGGACCACGCCGGAGTGGTCTTTGTCTGCTGCTATTGGTGTTGCTATTCCACTGTTCATTGTAACGATGGCTTCTCAGAACGTGCCTGGAATAGTGGTATTACGCGGTCACGGGTATGATGCCCCAGCAGGTCCAATGATAACGTGGACAGGCATCACGGGCGTGCTTATGGCACCGTTTGGCGGCTTTGCCTTTAATCTAGCTGCTATTATGGCGGCCATTTGTATGGGTAAAGAAGTTGATGCTGACCCAAAAGAAAGATATCGCTCTACCGTTTGGGCGGGATTATTCATTGTAGCTACGGGAGTTTTTGCTGGTAGCTTAACGGGCTTATTCAACAGCTTGCCCCAAGCACTAGTAGTGACCATCGCTGGTTTGGCGCTACTAGGTACTATAAGTAGCAGCCTAAGCACTGCACTCGCTACGGAAGTAGAGCGTATTCCCGCCGTGATTACTTTAGTTACCACAGCTTCTGGTGTAGCTATGTGGGGGATTGGCAGCGCCTTTTGGGGTTTAGTATTGGGCGCCTTAGCGCTGTTAATTCAGCGTTATTTATCTCAAACACCCCCATCAACTCACACCTAGGATTGAAGCAAAACCAACCATTTTTGCTCTATTTAAAACCATACAACATAATTTTCTGAGCTAAAGACCCATAGACTTAAAGTACAGATTACCGCTACTATCTGAATCAAGATAATTCAAAGCGTCCTCATATGAAAACTGTTTACTCCTCCGATCACATTTTGCGCAATCCTAAAACAGAGCTCACCGGAGGCCAATTGGTCACCCCTTTTGAGTGCCCTCAACGAGCAGATTATGTTTTAGCCGCAATTGAGTCTCAACAGTTAGGTGACGTAATTCCCCCTAGCCAGTGGCCACGCAGCATTGTAGAAAGCATACACGACCCAGGCTACCTAACCTTTTTAGACACGGTATGGCAACGTTGGATAAACGCCGGTAATCAGGGCGAGGCTATCCCTAACGTTTGGCCTTCTCGCTCTATGCCTAGCCAACGAATTCCAAGAAATATTGAGGGCCAATTGGGCTATTACAGCTTAGCTGGTGAGACAAGTATTAGTGAAGGTACCGCAGAAGCGGCATGGGTTTCGGCTAATGTGGCTTTGTCTGCTGCAGAACTATTGAATCTGGGTGAAAATAGTGCCTTTGCTCTTTGTCGCCCACCCGGGCACCATGCATCAAACGACCAATATGGTGGTTACTGTTTCATCAATAATGCAGCCATAGCCGCTCAAAAACTACGTTATGATGGCGCTAAAAAAGTGGCTATTTTGGATGTGGATTTTCACCATGGTAATGGTACCCAAGATATATTCTACCAACGCGATGACGTGTTGTTTTGCTCTATCCATGGCGATCCTATGGTTGCTTTTCCATATTTTTTGGGATTTTCCGATGAAACGGGCGAAGGCCCTGGCGAAGGCTTCAACCTTAACATTCCCTTGCCACGTGGTACGCCCTACTCGATATGGCGCGCAGCACTGTGCAGAGTGATAACAAACATACTTAGCTATGGAGCAGACGCTATTGTGGTTTCTTTGGGGGTGGATACCTTTGAGAACGATCCAATCAGTTTTTTTAAACTCAAAAGTGATGACTTTATAGATATGGGCCAAACCATCGCTGGCATGGGCTTGCCTACCGTATTTATTATGGAAGGTGGGTATGCTGTAGAAGAGATTGGTACCAATACCGTTAATGTGCTTAAAGGTTTTGAAAACCTAGCTGGATAGTCGTTATTTGGTCTATGATTCAAGCATTAAATAAGGCAAGATGTGTTTTTTCAATTTTACAATAAGAGAATAATGCCATGCTTTCAGTCAATTCTTACTTCGACGATAATGTTAAATCTATCGCCTTTCAAGGCAAAACCTTAGCGACTACAGTAGGCGTAATGGATATAGGCGAATTTACCTTTGGCACTAGCCAATATGAAGTCATGACCATCATCGACGGAGAACTTGAAGTTAAATTACCCGGCACTAGCAGCTGGAATACCTTTACTAACGGTGATCAGTTTGAAGTAGAAGCGAATAGCAGCTTCGAGGTTAAAGTTGTACGCCAAACGGCTTACCACTGCACATACGAATAAACCCTTAGCCCGGCCTTGCAATTGCAGCGTTTGACGTCATATTAGAATTAACTAAATAATATTTATTAGAGCCTAAGCCGATGTCCACTATTACCAGCCGCTGCCCCCATTGCCAAAAAAACAATCGCTTACCTGCAGAACGGGTTAATGACGACCCTAGTTGCGGTGCTTGTAAAGAAGCTTTGTTTTCTGGCAAACCTGTTGCTGGCACCAGCGCTAATTTCAACGCTATTATCCAAGGTGACAAACCTGTTGTAGTTGATTTTTGGGCGCCATGGTGTGGTCCTTGTGTTGGTTTTGCACCCGTATTTGAACAAGTAGCCCAAATACAGTCCGATCACCTTCGTTTTGTAAAAGTAGATACCGAAGCCGAAAAAATGCTGGGGGCTCAATTCAATATACGTAGCATTCCTACCTTAATGGTATTTAAAAATGGTAAGGTCGTAGATCAACTCAACGGAGCATTGCCAAAGCAACAATTCGAGCAGTGGCTAAATGCTGCAGTGAATAAATAACACTGGATCTCCAAGCTTTTCAACCTATCGAAGCGAAACGGACGATGAAAAAACTCAAAAATGAAAAAGAACTCCTAAAAAAAGCGATCACTCTGGGCACCGTTTACGCCAATAAGCGCGGCGTTGCCCAATTTGAAGCCACCGATTCTGCAGCTAATAAGATAGAGTATATTTACCGGCTGCTGGTGCACGATAAACTAATTCAGCCACTGCCAGTGAATGAGGTCTCCCAACCTAGCATGCAACACAAGCTCGCTTTATGGGTTGATCGTCAAATCAACCCATAAAGGCACTGTAAAGAACGAAAGGAATCTAGGCTATGTTCCAGGATCAACAACCCTACGTCATCGTAGAATATCATAATCAGTGGCTAGAAATTACACTCAACCGTCCTGCCAATTTCAACGCTTTGTCGCAAGAGATGATGCACCATCTGCAGATGGCCATTAACCAGGCCAAACACGATGACCTTACCTGCATTATTATCAAGGCCACTGGTAAAGCCTTTTGTGCAGGCCATGATCTCAAACAAATGCAGGCCACTGCAGAGCAAGATTATTACCAAGCGTTATTTCACCAGTGCAGCCAACTTATGCAATCAATAGTGGAATGTCCCATTCCAGTGATTGCCCAAGTACAAGGTGTGGCGACAGCAGCTGGTTGCCAATTAGTAGCCAGCTGCGACCTTGCTATTTCATCTGAAGGTGCTCGCTTTGCAGTCTCTGGTATTAACTTAGGCCTTTTCTGCTCTACCCCAGCAGTCGCTCTTAGTCGCAATATTCATCCAAAGCAGGCTATGGAAATGTTGTTAACAGGTGAGTTTATCAGTGCCACCAAGGCTCAAAGTCTAGGTTTAATCAATCGCGTGGTTGCAGATGATGAACTCGCGGCCGCTACACGGGAAATGGCCAGAAAAATAAGCCAGAAGGCCAGGGCCGCTGTGCGCACAGGCAAAGCTATGTTTTACCCTCAATTGAGCATGCCATTAGAACAAGCCTATGAGTATGCCAGTGAACATATGGTTAACAATTTGATGGATGAAGAGACTCAACGCGGCCTCAATGCCTTTGTAAACAAAACACCTAAAGGTTAGTAGGGATAAAAGGGATAACTGTGCAAGAACTCATACACATCATCGGTTTTGTGAAAGAAATTGATCAACTTAAAGCAGTACTCAGAAAAACCCGTCCATTGGGCATGGAGCGTTATGAAAACTCCGCCGAGCACTCATGGCAAGTCACTCTAGCCGCACTGGTCCTGAAAGACTACGCAGCACAACCTGTCGATATTAATCGAGTGTTACGCATGCTCTTGATCCATGATTTATGTGAAATTGATACGGGCGACGTCATTGTATATGACGCAGTGGGCACCGAGCACGAACAAGCAGAGGCTGCCGCCACACAACGCATTCTAGGCATGTTACCTAACAGCATGGGGAATGAATACATTGCCCTGTGGCATGAGTTTGAAGCAGCTAAAAGTGCCGATGCACGCTTTGCTAAAGCGTTAGACCGCGCATTACCACTGATACATAATCTAAATGACCAGGGCCACAGTTGGCAAAGCCATGGCATCACTAAGGAGCAAGTGAAGACCGTAAATGGTAGCCGGATAAAAACAGGCTGCCCAAAGCTTTGGGAGTTACTTGAGCCATTAGTGGACGAAGCGGAATTAAAAGGATGGTTATGTTAGACCTGACAGGCATCAAGCTGGTAGACTACGCGCCCTAATTTCACTACCAGCAAATAGCATATTCCCTTGATTACTACCGCAAACATCACCATGCAGTTTGGCGCCAAGCCATTATTCGAAAACATTTCAGCTAAATTTGGCAATGGCAATCGCTATGGCCTCATTGGAGCCAACGGATGTGGCAAGTCCACCTTCATGAAAATACTCAGTGGTGAGCTAACGCCATCTGCTGGAAATGTTTCCTTCTCTCCCAATGACACCGTTGGAACCTTAAGCCAAGATCAATTTGCCTTTGAAGAATACACTGTGATTGATGCGGTAATCATGGGAGATGCCAAGCTGTGGCAAGTAAAGCAAGACCGTGAAGCCATTTATAGTCAGCTAGAGATGAGCGAAGAAGATGGTATGAAGGTGGCTGAGCTAGAGGTTGAATTTGCCGAAATGGATGGCTACAGTGCCGAAAGCCGTGCTGCAGAAATTCTGACTCAAGCAGGTATCGATGAGTCTTTTCATTGGGGTTTAATGTCCCAAGTAGCTCCAGGTTGGAAACTTCGGGTACTGTTGGCTCAGGCCTTGTTTGCTGATCCTGATATTTTGTTATTAGACGAGCCTACTAACAACCTTGATATTACTACTATTAATTGGTTGACCGAGGTATTGAGTCAGCGTCGCAGTACGATGATAATCATCTCTCACGATCGCTATTTCTTAAACTCCGTGTGTACCCACATGGCCGATATTGACTACGGCGAATTGCGGGTGTATGCGGGCAACTACGAAGCCTATACAGCTGCATCTAACTTAATACAAGAACAGCTACTTTCATCAAATGCCAAGAAAAGCGCCGAACGTGCAGAACTACAACAGTTTGTAGCACGCTTCTCTGCCAACGCATCAAAAGCTAAGCAGGCCTCTTCTAGAGCAAAGAAATTAGAAAAAATAGAACTAGATGAAGTCATCGCATCCAGTCGTGTGTCTCCTTATATTGGTTTCACGCCACACAAAAAGCTTCATCGCCAAGCATTGGTAATAGAAAAGCTAAGCCATGGATTTGACGGTGAGACTTTGTTTAATAATGGCGAACTTATTCTAGAAGCAGGCTCAAAGCTTGCCGTCATCGGTGAAAACGGCGTGGGTAAAACCACTTTTTTACGCTGCTTATTGGAGCAACTCAAAGTCAATTCAGGTGACATTAAGTGGTCTGAAAATGCCGTTCTTGGTTACTGCCCACAGGACAGCACTATTGATTTCGGCAACGATTTAACCTTATTTGATTGGATTTCTCAGTGGCGCACACCTAAACACGACGACCTTACCGTAAGAAGCATGCTAGGTCGCTTGTTGTTTACTGCAGACGACTATCTAAAGAAAGTAGCCGTATGTTCTGGTGGCGAGAAGAACCGTCTATTGTTCGGTAAGTTGATGATGCAAGACACTAACGTGTTGATTATGGACGAACCAACAAACCACTTAGACATGGAAGCAATTGAGTCTTTGAACAAAGCACTAAAGACTTACGATGGCACATTGATTTTTGTAAGTCATGACCGCGAGTTTGTATCTTCATTAGCCACTCGAGTGTTAGAAATAAAACATCAGACACTGGTTGATTTCCACGGTACTTATGGTGAATACCTAGCTAAACAAGCGGTAGATAATCGTTAGTTTAAGCATATTTAACTACTATCAAGGCTTGCAAAATCCAGCCGTAATGCAACTACCACCCAAGGCGTAAGTTAATAACCCATCGCTATTTATACTGGGAGAGAGTGTAAAGGTATAGCCGCCAGCTGCTGCGGCTCCAGTACCAGTGATCATACCACTGGTACTGGATAGCCCAACGCTTTGAGTATTATCGCTGGTGCTTGGAGCAGGTACAGCTAGCTCTCCAAAGGTATCACAGGCGCTGATATCCCCAGATTGCAACAAACAAGCCGACTGAGCAACACGTATGGCGTGACTGTGCTGCACCACTTCCATAAACCGCGTTTTCTGCAGGTACGTTTGATAGGTAGGCACTGCAAAAGCCGCCAAAATGCCGATCAGGGCGACTACAAGTAATAATTCGAGCAAAGAAAAACCGTTAATTAGGTGTGTCCGTTTAACGTCGGAACTAAGACGACTCTCCTTGGCATACAACACATCACGCTCCTGTGATTATTTCTACACCCCTTAAATATAGTCCAAACACAGATTATTGCAGATAAAAGTTAAGACTAAATTTTTACTTTTTATCTAATCTTGTTGATCTGCTGATTCCAGCAACGCACTAGAAAAATCATTTTCCAACTCGTCACCAGCGATAGCATAGTCTCCACTCGCCCATGCGCCTAAGTCAATTTGCTGACAGCGTTCACTACAAAAAGGTCTATGGGGATTTATGGGGTTCCAAGTGAGTGTTTTTTGGCACTGGGGGCAAGGGTACTGGCTCATAATTGGTTTTCCATCGTATGGCAAAGGTGGTGATGTAATTCTAATACTTGTTCACTAAGGTGACTTAGATCTTGCTGATTATCCAATACCCAATGGGCCTTGTCTAAGCGTTTCTGCCGCGGCATTTGACTATCAATAATCGCATCAATTTGAGCTATTGTATTACCGTCTCTTTCACAAGCCCGCTTTCGTTGAAGCGCTTCACTGGTGTCTACTACCACCACAAAATCTGTACTTTTATGTTGTGATGTTTCTAATAATAAAGGTGATTCCAAAACAGCATAAATACTGGAGGCAGCAGTAAGTTTCTCATCAATAGCAGCACCTATAAGTGGATGAAGAAGGGACTCTAGCCACTGCCTTTGTGCTTTATCAAGAAAAATTTCTTGGCGTAAAGCAGCGCGATCCAAGGCGCCATTTTGGAGTAATATCTGACTACCAAAATGCTTAGCGATACTGTTGAGTGCGGGACTTCCCACTACTACAACATCTCTGGCAATCTGGTCAGCATCAACCACCAAAATACCAAGAGCTTTCAGCTGGGCACTCACCGCGCTTTTACCGCTGCCAATGCCACCTGTCAGGCCTACTATCATAATCGCAACCCACTAAAAAACAACAAGGGTCATTATATCAGTACTCTAGTGCAGTCACATCATTTGCCCCATTTGAAACAGTGGAAGATACAATGCCACCAAAATAAATCCCACAAACAGGGCCACCAAAATAAGCAACACAGGCTCCAGCAATTGTTCTAGCCACTCACTTTGACTTATAACCTGAGCCTCATAATAGCTCTGTAATTGGCTAAAACTCAATGCTAAGTCACCCGCAGCCTCTCCTATACGTATCAGCTGTAATGCTTGAGGTTGCCAGGCCATTTTGGTTAAGATTTGACTTAATTTCTGACCCTGTTGAAGCCCCACAATGGCATTTTTTAGATCTCTAGATACATGTTCCCAGGAGCTGCCATTGGCAGCTAACATGAGGCAGTCTAATAACGGAACACCAGCCTTAAAGGTGAGAGAAAGCACTAAAAACGCGTCAGCCTGGCCGTGCAGGTACATTAAACGGCCAAGTCCTGGAACATGCCACAGGGCCCACTCTAACTTCACTCGTATGTTGGGTATAGACCAGACCCACCTCAAACCCATATAAGCCAATATGAACGTTACTAACAAGCTTCCCATGCTCGCCTTGGCTGTATGGGAGAAGTTCAGCAACCACTGAGTAAGAACAGGTAACTCATACGCCCCTGCAGCATATAAATTAGCCACCTGGGGCACCACCCAATATACAATCAGCATGCTCACAGCCCAACCGCTTAATAAGGTTACCAAAGGCATAAATAAACTGCGTTTAAAGCGTCGCTTTAGATTTGCCTGGCGTGTGTGCTGTTGATGTATTTGAGTTAACAGGTCGGCCAATTCCCCACTCGCTTCACCAGCCGCAACCAATTGCACGATAGTCGTTGGAAATATTCGGCTTTGCGATAAAGATTGGGAAAAACTGGCTCCAGTCAGCAATGTACTTTGAAGCTGTATAAGTTCATAACGCAAACGGCCTGACGCCTGCTCCAACTGAACCAAAGTGACACAAGCCAACAAAGGTAATCCTGCACATAGTAATTGAGACCATTGCCCCAACAACGCCTGTAGGTGCTTATGATCAATCCGTTTGGGCCAAGAACGCTGCCAAGGCCACAAATGTTGGGCCCTATCTAGTTGAATGCCCTCTAGCGCCAATTCAGAGCGCAATAACTGCCTGCTCAAGCACTGCCGCACACCACTGCTTTGCACATGTTTAGCGTCCAACCCATACCACAACCACCAACACCACATTACCAAGTCACTCGATTCACCTCAGCGATACTCGTATGCCCAGAAAGGACGCGCCATAGACCCTGGCGACGAATCCCAGCCCCATACTCTAGCTCCTGCACTTGCCGCTGAGCCACTGAGTCACGTTTCGACTGATCCATGACCATGATATCAAACACTCCGAATCGCCCTCTGTAGCCACCATGACAAGCCTCACAACCCATAGGTAGGCATGGATCAACTGCACCGAAACAAAGTTCATAGGTTGCCACTGCCCCTAACCACTCTTCACTGGCCATTGACGCCAACTGCAACTCAGTCATGGGCTGTTTGCATTGAGTACATAATCGACGCACCAAGCGTTGGTTAATAATCAAACTCAAACAGTAACTTAAGGACAACATATCCACGCCTAAGCCATGGCAGCGGTGCATGGCTTCGCTAAGGCTGCTTGTATGCATCGAAGTCAGTAGTAGGTGCCCTGTTTGCGCAGCCTTTAAGGCAACGTCTGCACTATCAAAATCACGCAACTCACCAAGCATAATTACATCAGGATCTTGACGTAGCAAGGCCCTTAGAATGTGGCTGAAGGATAAATTAATAGCGTTATTTACTGCGACTTGGTGCACATCTATTAGTGCAACTTCTACTGGGTCTTCTGCACTAACTGTATTGATATGAGGTGCCTGAATTTGTTTTAAACAGCTATACAAAAACATCGTTTTACCGCTGCCCGTGGGGCCGGTCACTAGGATAAGACCTTGGGGCTTACTCAGCTGATGATTAACAATTTGCAGCTGCTTGGGTGAGAGACCCTGTTGGCAGATATCAATATTTTGTTGCTGCCATTGCAACCGCAATACCAATTTCTCGCCCCAATGCCCTGCCAAACTACTACAACGTATATCTACCTGCTTATCGTTCAGCTGCCACTGAAAGCTGCCATCTTGCGGACGACGCGATTCACTAATGTCCATTTCTGATAGTAGCTTTATACGCACTACAATAGCGTCCGCTGCGGTTGCTGGAAGCTGGTCAAATGGAGGTTTAAGCAACTGCATAAGACCATCAACTCGCATGCGTATGCGCATACTTTGGAACAAAGGTTCCAAATGTAAATCAGAGGCACCGGCCATAGCAGCAATTTCTAACAGCTGGTCTGTCAAAGCAATGACGTTTTTATGAGGTACAGGAGTGTATAAGGGACTTTCAGACATCGACGCGTCCTTGCGTTATTTATCTATCCCTTAAGCTTAGGTTATATTTTAACAATAGCACCTAGCTAGTGAGTTTTATTTCATTTCCCCACTAAGCTGGCGTGTAAGGTCGACAGCATAGTTATCGGTCATGCCACCGATAAAATCCATCGTACAACATAAGGCCTGATACGCAGTTGCTCCCTTCTCAGGACGATGGGCGCCCATCAGTGCAAGGTGTTTTTCTGCTTTAAAAGATAACCGCTTATCACCCGATTGTTGATCTATAGCTAACGCTGCAGGAACAAAACCATCTAGCAATTTTTCTAATACCGAGTAGGCTGCCAGCTCTGTACGGTGGCGCTCCGGGGCTAAGAATATGCGGTTTTTTGCTAAGGCTTTGGCATCACCAATAATTTGCTGAGTGACAGGGTCGCAATGGGAAATTAAATCACCCTCTAACTGCCCTTCCAATAAGGCTGGTATATGCTGCATAAAAGCATGGGCTGCAGACTGCACAAGATAATCAATAACCTTGCCGCGCAATAAAGCCAAGCGACGAGTGGAATAATATGCGTCCACCATAGCAGTACGTTGAGGAACTGCTAAGGGGCCTGTAATTGGAGATAACAATTCCAATACGTCCTGTTCATCAATAATGCCTAGCTCTACACCGTCTTCTAAGTCAATTATGGCGTAACAAATATCATCAGCAGCTTCCATTAAATAGACCAATGGATGACGGCACCATTGAAAATCTGCCTGTTGCAACAAACCTAAACGACCAGCAATATCAGCTAAAATATGCTTTTCTGACTGTAAGGCGCCAAACTTAGACTTCTGCTCACACTTCGTTGAATTTGATAACCATGGGTATTTAAGAAAACTTCCCAAGGTAGCGTAGGTGAGGCGCATTCCACCATCAAACTGATGATATTCTAGCTGAGTAAGGGTTCGTAACCCTTGGGCATTACCTTCAAAATTAAGTAGATCAGCCTGCTCCGCAGAACTTAACTGCCCCATTCCTCCCTGTTGAGCATAGCTAGCAAACCAGTGACGAATTGAACTCTCACCAAAATGACCAAACGGTGGATTGCCTATATCGTGGGCTAAACACGCCGATTGCACGATAGCTCCTAGGTCATGAGGTTCTATCCAACCTGGCCAATGGGATTGATTTTTTAAACTGTGGCCTACTTGAATACCCAAGCTGCGACCAACGCTAGACACCTCTAAACTATGAGTTAAGCGATTGTGTACGTGGTCATTATGAGACAATGAGTGGACTTGAGTTTTGTGTCCCATACGCCGAAACGCACTGGAGAATATCAACCTATCATAATCTTTGTGAAATGGAGTGCGGCCTTGGTGGTGCTCTTCGGTATAGGGCTTGCCAAAACGCTGATCAGCTAACAAACCGTGCCATGTCATGGCCATTGTTGATGTCCTTGTGAATAAGTAACAACTATTGCTGTTACTACGGGACAGGTGAAGTGACCTAACTGCACGGTCACCACATCCATCATACAGTGAATGTTGCCTACTCTAGCACGATTATAGAACTAATGCGTGACAGCATAGCCACGCCTATGCCGTTGATTTCAAGCAATTGTTCTAGGTTAACGAATCCGCCAAGTTTCTCACGCAACGCGATAATAGCAGCAGCCCTAACCTCGCCTACGCCATCTAAGGCCTCGGCAAGTTCAACAGCAGTGGCTGTATTAATATTAATGGGTAATGTGGTTTCAGCTAGGGAAAAGGGTGAAAAGGACCCTAAGGTAATGGCAGTGGTTAATAGCAGCAAGGCTATTTGACGAGTTAGCTTCATGATCTATTCCTTGATTAAAAAAGTGAGCCTCGAATTCCTTGAGACAAACTAAGCCTAGCACAAAATAATAGAAGTGCTGGCCAAGACCATTAATCCTTTACTAGGCAAGTTCTTTTTCAATCAGCTCCAAGGCTTCCATTGGATTGTCGGCTTGAGTAATAGGCCGGCCAATTACTAGGTAGTCACTACCGGCAGCGACAGCTTGAGCAGGCGTCATGATACGTTTTTGATCCCCAGCCACAGCAAAATGTGGCCGTATACCTGGCGTAATTAGTTTAAATTCTTTACCTAACTCATGCTTCAATAATGCCGCCTCTTGGGCTGAACAAACAACACCATCAAAACCAGAGTCTTGACTTAAGTGAGCCAGCGAAAGAACTCGCTCTGATGGAGACTGGTCTATTCCGGTAGCTTTTAAACCCGCAGCATCCATGCTGGTTAGTACTGTTACCGCAATCAATAAGGGCTGATGACCCCCTTTGTCTTTAAGTGCAGATCGAGTCGTTTGCATCATCTCTGCACCGCCACTGGCGTGCACATTGACCATCCATACTCCCATACGCGCTGCGACCAAGACCGCTTTGGCAACGGTGTTAGGAATATCGTGAAACTTAAGGTCTAGGAATATCTCAAAGCCACTTTTTTGGAGTTGGTCCACTAACTGTGGACCAGCAGCAGTAAACAGCTCTTTACCTACTTTTAGCCGGCAGCGCGTTGGATCTAACTGCTGTGCCATAGCAATGGCTTGGTCTGCAGACTGATAATCTAAAGCCACAACAATGGGTGAATCTTGCTTCAAGTTACTCTCCTTCTAATCCGTAAATTGGCTTGGTGGTATCCCACTGGTGACAACTAGGGCATTGCCAGTGCATGGAGTTGCCGGCAAAACCACATTGTCTGCAACGATACTGTGGCTTACTATTTTGTAGAGCCACTGTAAGGCCTTTAAGCACCTGTAAACTGTCTTTAGCATTATCAGATGCCCACTGCATATGCAGGTCAATGAGGTAGTTGAAGCCTTTTAGAGAGGGTCTTTGGCGAAGTTTTTCTGTCACATAGGCCGCTGCGTCAGAATTATTTTGCTGGCCTATTTCATGAGCCTGAGCTAATAACAAACTAGTACTTGGATTTTGGGACATGGCTTGACTTAACCAAGCTTGCCACCCGTCTATATCTGCAAGTTTAGTAAAGCATAAATGCAGCGGTTGGATCATTTCAGGCACTAACTGCACATCTTGTTGGGACATGATTAACAAGTGCCTTTTGGCGTCTGTGTAGTTGTCCTGCTGCATGCTTAATTGAGCTCGTAAGAAGCTCACTCTTGGGTTATCCGCATTATGGCGTTTAGCACGCTTTAAGTACTCAAGGCATTCTTGTTCTTGGTGTGACTCAAGTGCTTGTTCTGCCAATTCACAGCAAAAGTGAGATAACCTCTGAGCTAAGTCGACACTGACAGATACATTAGCAGCAGTGCCTACGTCGAGGGCTTTATGCCAATCCTGCTCGCGTTGATATACGTCAACTAACAGTTCTGTCGCTTTGGCTTTTTGCTGGTTAGGTTGTTGCGCCAGGTCGAGTAATAGCTCTTCTGCGCGATCTAGCAAACCCGCTTTTATAAAGTCGTGTGCTAGTTCCAGTTTCGCCAGCATCAATTGTTCTTGATCTAAGCCTTTACCGGATGATAAATTTTGATGGATTTGAATGGCTTTATCAACTTCACCACGCCGCCGAAATAAACTCCCCAAGGCTAGGTGAGTCTCAACGGTTTGCGGATTAACCTCTAGTGCATGAATAAATAAATCTAGCGCTTCATCTGTTTGCTGGTTTAATAAGTAGTTAAGACCACGATAGTAATCGGCTTGCAGGCCTAATCTAGAATTTTGTTTTTGTTGATTTTCTCTTTGGCCTAGCCACCAACCGATACCTAAGGCCGCAATTAATACAACAAGTAAGAAGGCGTCCATACTTACCGGGTAACCTTATTACTAGATTGAGTTTGACTAGCTTTAGATAATTGGCGCTGTAGCTGAGCATTGTGACGTTTCAGCTTAAAGGTTACAAAGCTATAGATAAATGCACACAAAAGCATACCCGTCGCTAAACTTAATAACAGCCAAATAGCCATACTCATTGGAGGTAATTGAAAAAAGATAAGATCTAAAGAGACGGCCTGGCTATTGCGTGTACTGAATAACACACCAACAACCAAAGCCACCATGGTGACGACAATGAAGAGTACGGCCTTAATAAATTTCACGTGGTTTTACCTAATCAGGGTGGTTGAAGAGAGCCCAACCTTTATCAACGATAGCCCATTATAGACTATCGTTTACCTGATCGCGTAATTCTTTACCTGGTTTAAAGTGTGGAACGTACTTTGCTGCTAATTCTACCGAATCACCAGTTTTAGGATTGCGCCCCGTTCTAGGTGCTCGATAGTGTAAACAAAAGCTACCAAAGCCTCTTATTTCAATTCGATCACCCGCCGCCAGAGCATCAGCCATATGGTCAATAATGGCCTTAACCGACTGCTCCACATTCTTTACAGGAACGCTTTCAAAGCGGTCGATCAAATTCTCAATCAGTTCAGACTTACGCATAGCCTATCCTTTTTTTATTATTTTTTGAGCTGTTCCTTGATCAGGTCACCAATGGTAGTTGGGCCTTCAGATTCAATCGACTTGGTATTCAGCTCCTGCATCTGCACACGTTGCTGAGCAGCTTCTTGAACCCTGATTGCAAGGCTTATAGAGCGGCCTTTACGATCTAAGCTTGCAACAAAACTAGTAATGGATTGACCTTCGCTAAAGTCTGTTAGGTCTTGACCTTGAGCCAACTCGCCACGCTTTAAGAAGCCTTGCACACCTTCAGCTAAGTTAACCAACAAACCACCAGAAGTGACTTCTGCAATGGTACCAGTTACCTCTGAGCCCTTAGCGTTAGCGGTTGCATAATCAGAGAACGGGTCGCCTGCCATTTGTTTGATGCCAAGAGCAACACGTTGACGCTCAGTATCAATAGACAAAATTACAGCTTCGATCTCTTGGCCTTTCTGGAAGCCTTCCAACAAACTTTCATCGCTCTTATTCCAATCGACATCCGATACATGAACTAGACCATCAATGCCATCTTCTAAGCCAATAAATAGGCCAAAATCAGTTTTAGAGTTTAACTTACCAGAGACTTTATCACCTTCTGAGTACTGCTTAGAGAAGGCAACCCATGGGCTTTCGCTGCATTGTTTCATACCTAAAGATAAACGGCGTTTTTCACCGTTAATATCTAGAATCATTACTTCGATTTCTTCACCTACAGTTACCATCTTAGATGGGTGTAAGTTACGCTTCATCCAGCTCATTTCAGAAGCGTGGACTAAGCCTTCAATGCCATCAGAGACTCGAGCAAAACAACCATAATCTGTCACTGTAGTGACCGTGGCTGGCAACCGACTACCTACTGGATAAGTGTCTGTAAAGCTGGTCCAAGGGTCCTGCTGTAGTTGTTTCAAACCTAAAGAAACGCGTTGCTTTTCGGCATCAAACTTCAAAACTTTTACTTCAATATCCGCACCAGCAGTTAACATCTCACTTGGGTGTTTAATACGACGCCAGGCGATGTCGGTAATATGCAGCAAACCGTCTAGGCCACCAAGATCTATAAAGGCACCATAATCGGTTAAGTTCTTCACAAAACCTTTCACCACTGCACCTTCTTCAAGGGTAGATAGTACTTGTGCACGTTGCGCTTTGTTGGCTTCATCCATCAAGGCTCGACGAGATACTACAACGTTGTTGCGTAACATATCTAACTTGATGATTTTGAATTCTAGGTCGATGCCCTCTAAATGAGACACATCTTGTAACGGGCGAGTATCAATGAGCGAACCTGGTAGGAAGGCACGAATGCCACCCAGTTCAACGTTAAAGCCACCCTTAACACGGGCGCTAATAACGCCGATAACAGTTTCGTCGTTAGTCTGGATTTTTTCGAGTTGATGCCAGCGTTCCATTTCACGAGCACGTTCGCGAGATACTTGAGTTGCACCTAAGCCATCTTCAATTTCTTGCAGGGCAACCAGCACGTCGTCGCCTACGGCAACTTCTAGCTCACCAGCTGCATTGAGAAATTCACTGCGTGAAACCACGCCTTCAGACTTTAAGCCCACATTAATTGTGACGACTTCACTATCAATAGCAATGACTACACCCGTAATCAAAGCACCCTTTTTCATCTCTATCTGTTGAAGACTTTCTTCAAACAGATCTGCGAAACTTTCGCCCATTGCAATACTCGATGAGGTTGGCGATACGCTCAGAACTGACTTGCAGTACGGGCGTGTCGAGATCCCTCTGGTTAGTTAACGTTAAGTAAGGGTGCTATAAAACACCTTTACTATGAATAAATGTAAGTATCTTTTGCTCCACATCCAAAATGCTCATATGGGTGCAATCGATCACTAACGCATCTTCAGCTGGCTTCAAAGGTGCGACAGTACGATTTTCGTCGCGCTCATCCCGTTTCTGAATATCCGTCAGTATGTCCGACAGGCTAGCACTCAAGCCCTTGCTTTTCAACTGTTTATAACGTCTATCGGCCCGTTCTTGTGCGCTTGCTGTTAAGAAAACCTTAACTTGGGCTTCTGGAAAGATCACCGTGCCCATATCGCGTCCATCCGCAACCAAACCTGGCAATTCTGCAAAAGCACGTTGTCGTTCTTGCAAAGCCTTGCGAACCAAGGTGAGACTGGCAACTTTTGAAGCGTTCATACCACAGGCTTCAGTACGAATGGAAAGACTCACATCCTCCCCTTCTAACACTACTCGTACACCATCACCGTGGGCTTTAAATTGAACATCTAAACACGCGGCAATATCTGCTACAGCTAGTTCGTTTTCAGCACTCACTCCATGGTGCTCAGCAGCCAACGCCACTAAGCGATATAGAGCGCCACTATCGAGTAAATGATAACCCAAGCGATCTGCAAGCAATTTACATAGAGTGCCTTTGCCAGAGCCACTTGGTCCATCAATAGTAATAATGGGGACATTTTTCATGACTGGAATTCCTCGTCAAGCGTCATACCTACAGTACGCGCAAGTTCGACAAAGTTAGGAAAAGACGTCGCCACATGGGCGCAATCTAGAATTTTTATCTCGGCCCCAGCGCGTAAACCCGCGATGGTAAAGGCCATGGCAATACGATGGTCATGGTGAGTGACGATTTGCGCAGCGCCAAACTGTGTATCTGCTCCCATACCCTGAATAATGGCACCGTCTGCAGTGCCCTCAATGGAGACTCCCATTGCAGTTAGCCCATCTACCATAGCTTGGATACGGTCACTTTCTTTTACCCGCAACTCTTCAGCGCCAGTAATTGTAGTGATCCCGGTAGCACAAGAGGCTGCAACCATTAGCGCTGGAAACTCATCAATAGCCAAAGGCACCTGATCTTCAGGCACATGAATGCCTTTAAGTGGTGCATACTTAATGTGCAAATCGGCTACTGGTTCGCCGCCAACTTCTTGCTCATTTTGAACCGTAAGATCTGCTCCCATTAAACGCAGGATATTAACAACTCCTATACGAGTTGGATTCATGCCAACATGTTCAATAACAAGGTCTGAACCTGGACAAATAGCTGCAGCCACTAAGAAAAAAGTGGCTGAAGAAATGTCTGAGGGCACATCAATATCTGTGGCCGTAAGCTGTCCCTGCCCCACAATAGAGCAGGTATCTGCAGTGCGCTCCACCTCATAACCAAACCCTTTAAGCATACGCTCTGTGTGATCACGAGTCGGTGCGGGTTCAGTAACACTGGTATTGCCTTTAGCGTATAAACCAGCCAACATGACACAGGACTTCACTTGCGCACTTGCCATAGGTAAATCGTAATGAATGCCTGTTAGCTGCTGGCCACCTTTAATTTTCATTGGCGGACAACCACCCTGCGCTGTATCAACTATAGCACCCATTAAACGCAATGGCTTAGCCACACGTTCCATAGGTCGCTTGTTCAGCGACACATCGCCACTGAGCTCAACATCAAAGGCTTGACCCGCCATTAAGCCTGCCATTAACCGAATGGTGGTGCCGGAGTTACCAACATAGAGCGGACCTGGTGGCGGCTTAAGCCCATTAAGGCCCACGCCATGCACCACAACTTTTCCTTCTGTAGGCCCTTCGATAACGACGCCCATATCACGGAACGCCTGTAACGTTGCCATGGCGTCTTCGCCTTCCAAAAAGCCACTAATATGAGTAGTACCTTGGGCTAATGCGCCAAGCATTATGGAACGGTGGGATACAGACTTGTCTCCTGGAACGCGAATACGTCCTTGTACTTGACCGCCTGGGTGTACATTAAAGTGTTTTGTATTTGTCATAGTTCCAGTATAGGCAGAGTTTGCCAATATTTTTTCAAAGTGATGTCGCGCACTACGTGCTCGAGTTAAGATACCCATGATAGTTTGGCTGTCGCCTGTGGCCACAGCGCCCCTTAAATTGTCCAAACCTTCGGTGAACTGATCTAAGGTTTTGAGGCAGGCCTCACGGTTGGCTATAAACACGTCATGCCACATGGTTGGGTCGCTACCTGCAATTCGCGTAAAGTCTCTAAAACCACCTGCCGCGTAGCGAAAAATGTCTTTATTGTCTGTATTTGATGCTAACGTGTCTACTAACGAAAAAGCCAAAAGGTGTGGTAAATGACTTGTTGCTGCCAACACTTCATCATGCCTTTCAACCTCCATTAGCAATATTTCGCTACCGACACCAGCCCACATATCACCTAGGACTTCGATGGCCTGCGGATCACTTGTGGTTAACGGGGTAATAATAAACTTGTGATCTATAAACAAATCAATATTAACTGCGTTAATACCGCTCCGTTCGGATCCAGCTATAGGGTGTCCTGGCACAAAACCTGGAGGCGGTGTGACAAACACGTCATAAGCTGCAGCAATAATACTGCCTTTCACACTTCCTACATCCGTTAACAATGTATGAGCGTTTAGGTAAGGCGCCACTTCGGCCAAGACCTTTTCCATGGCTTTAACCGGGACAGCTAGAACTACTACATCCATTTGACCAATGGTAGCTGGCAAATCTGTCACCTGATGATCGATTACGCCCTGGTCTTGTGCCTGCCGCATACTGGCTTGATCTAGGTCGTAGCCCCATACCTGGTGCTTTTGAGTGCGACGCAAGGCTGCAGCCAAAGAACCACCGATTAGACCTAACCCCAACACTAAGACCTTGCCATGAGAAAATGACAAAGGTGTCTCCGGCACCTTAGTTAGCAACACATCAGGGGACATTAAAGTACCGCCTGCGGGTAAGAGCCTAATAAGCGCACCTCTACGGAGTCTTGATCTAGGTCTTTTAGCACTTGTTGCACTTTGGTATCGCTATGATGGCCTTCAAAATCAATATAGAAGACATATCCCCACGCGCCCTGACCCGAAGGCCTAGACTCAATACTAGTCATGCTCACGTTATGACGATGGAATGGTTCCAATATATGATATAAGGCACCTGGCTTGTTACGAGCCAACACCAATAAAGAGGTTTTATCTTGTCCTGATGCAGGCACTGTCGCGTGACCAATAATTAAAAATCGTGTCGTGTTGTCTGGCTGATCTTCAATGTTCGCGTGCTCAACGTCTAATTCATACAATTCTGCCGCCATAATACCCGCAATAGCTGCCACTTTACCGGCGTCAACACCTGCCTGGTTAGCCACCCGACGAGCTGCCTCTGCATTACTGCTCACAGCAAATCGTTCTGCCTGTGGCATGTGGTTATCCAGCCACGAGCGACACTGGGCTAAAGACTGTGAGTGAGAATATATACGCTCAACTTGAGATAAATCTGTACCCGGCTTCACCAATAAATTCTGATGAATACGCATTTCGACTTCACCAGAGATAACCAAGGAGGAATGACGAAAGCTATCCAAAGTATTGTTGATCATACCTTCAGAGGAATTTTCAATGGGCACTACACCATACTGAGCACTCTTCGCCTCTACTTCACGAAACACTTCATCTATAGAGCTTAAGGGTGCACTTATCACTGAATGTCCAAAGTGCTTTAGAGCGGCAGCTTGAGTAAAGGTACCCTGAGGACCAAGAAAAGCAATTCGCATTGGCTGTTCATGGGCCAAACATGCCGACATCAACTCACGAAACAACCGCGCCATTTCCTCATCATCCAATGGACCTTGATTACGTTCCATGACTCTGCGCAACACTTGCGCCTCTCGCTCTGGTCGATAAAACACGGCGTCTTGGTTGCCCTGATGCAACTGCTTAACCTCAGCGACTCGCTGTGCACACGTTGCACGTTGATTTATGAGGCTTTGTATTTGTTGATCAATTTGATCAATGTCTTGGCGCAATTGGCCAAGTTCCTGTTCTTGTGTTAAAGCTGGCTTGGTCATAGTTATTTTAAGCCCAGTGTCGTGTTTCAAAATCATTCATAAAGGCGACCAGTGCACACACTGCCGCTTCGGGAACTGCATTATATATACTTGCTCTCATACCACCCACACTGCGATGGCCCCTGAGGTTAAGCAAACCTTTTGTTTCCGCCTGTTGCAGAAATTCAGCATTCAAGGCTTCATCTGCTAAGGTAAAGGTAACATTCATTTTAGAGCGATTAGCAATAAGAATATTATTAGAATACAACTGGCTTTCGTCTATTGTTTGGTAAAGCAGGCGTGCTTTTGCAGCATTTATTTCAGCCATAGCACCAAGACCACCCTGCTGTAACAGCCAATCAAATACCAGTCCAGCTAAATACCAACTATAGGTTGGAGGGGTATTCAGCATCGAGTCATTAGCCGCTTGTAAGGTGTAGTTAAACGGGTTCGGTGTTGTTGCCCAAGCACTGCCTAATAGATCTTCCCGAATGATGACTAAAGTCAGTCCGGCTGGACCAATATTTTTTTGAGCGCCAGCGTAAATAACACCAAACTGAGTCACATCAATCGGCTCCGACAGAATGGTTGACGACATATCCGCTATAAGCGGCACTGCACCAGTTTTAGGCACATAATCAAACGCCAAGCCACCAATGGTTTCATTAGGACAATAGTGTAAATAAGCAGCATCTTTATTAAGCTTAAGATCGGCTTGTGTAGGCACCTTAAGGTAGCCACTTGAGGCACTTGATGCAACCTCTGAGACCACGCCATAGGGCGCCATAGCAGCAATCGCTTTGGCAGACCAAATACCAGTATCTATATAATCTGCCTGGGTTTTAGTCCCCAACAAATTCATCGGTAGAAGGGCAAATTGAGCCGTCGCTCCACCTTGCATAAACAACACTTTATAGTTGTTTGGAATACCCATCAACTGACGTAACTTAGACTCAGCTTCTTGCACTAATGCCATATAAGCAGGATGCCGGTGACTAATTTCCATCACCGACAAACCGCGACCTTGCCAATCTAACATTTCCGCTTGAGCTAGTTCCAACACTGCGGTAGGCAGTGCAGCGGGACCAGCACAAAAGTTAAACTGACGCGTACTCATGGACGCCTACTCCTGTTCCGGTGTATCCGTCGCGGTAGAAGCCTCGTCCGATTCTGCCTCAGGGCTATTTTCTACAGACCCTTCAGTGATTTGTTCTGAAACTTCCTCGGATTCTTCCATGGTCTCAGCAACTCGTGCAACCTGCACCAGCTTCTCACCTTCTTGAACCTTAATTAAGGTTACACCTTGAGTATTACGACCCAATACAGACACTTCGCTAGTACGAGTACGTACCAAAGTACCTTGATCACTGATAAGAATAACCTCATCGCCATCAAACACTTGAACTGCACCGATAAGGCCGCCATTACGTTCTGACATTTGAATAGCAATAACACCCTTGCCACCACGACCGCGTACTGGATAGTCTTCATTGCGGCTTTGTTTACCATAACCATTTTCACTAGCAGTCAGTATACGACCTTCCGCTTGAGGCATGATTAAGCTAATAACAATAGCATCTTCAGCAAGACGTATACCACGCACACCACGAGCAGTACGGCCCATTGGGCGCACATCGCCTTCATCAAAGCGCACAGCCAAACCATTACTAGCAAACAACATAATTTGCTGTTCGCCATCAGTTACTGTAGCTCCAATAAGCGTATCACCTTCATCTAAACCAAGGGCTATCAAACCACTAGTACGAGGACGCGCAAACGCAGTTAATGGTGTCTTCTTCACAGTACCGCTAGCAGTGGCCATAAAGATGAAGTGACCTTCTTGGTAGCCACCCTCTGGCAACGGCAAAATAGTGGTTAAGCGCTCACCCTCTGCCAATGGCAGTATATTAATAATTGGACGTCCACGGGCCGTACGGCTGGCTTGTGGGATTTCAAACACTCGTAACCAATACACTTTGCCTAAGTTACTAAAGCATAAAATAGTGTCGTGAGATGAGGTCACTAGTAGGTGTTCTACAAAGTCGTCCTCTTTCACTCCTGTGGCTGCTTTACCACGGCCACCTCTACGCTGGGCTTGATAGTCACTTACCGGCTGAGTCTTAGCGTAACCACCGTGAGAAATAGTGACTACTAGATCTTCTTCAGGAATTAAGTCTGCTACTGTAAGATCTTGACGTGAAGCGATGATTTCTGAGCGACGCTCGTCACCATAAGCTTCTAAAATTTGCGCCAATTCTTCACGAATCACTTCCATCAAACGCTCTGCAGAACCTAATATTTCTAACAATTCTTCAATGCGCTCTAATAACAACTGGTATTCAGCAACAAGCTTATCTTGCTCTAACCCGGTTAAACGGTGTAAACGCAGGTCCAGAATCGCTTGAGCTTGCCCTTCGGAGAGTTGATACTCATCTCCATGCAAACCAAATGAAGCACCTAAGGTGTCTGGCTTACAAGCATCAGGTCCAGCGCGCTCAAGCATAGCCACTACCCGGCCAGCAGGCCAGCGTTGAGAAACCAACTTTTCACGAGCTTCTGCAGCATTAGCAGAGGTTTTAATAAGTTGGATGACCGGATCGATGTTAGCTAACGCTACCATTAAACCTTCAAGCACATGTCCACGCTCACGGGCTTTACGTAATTCGAATAAAGTACGACGCGTAACAACCTCACGGCGGTGGCGAACAAAGGCTTCAAGCATTTGTTTAAGGTTTAGTGTGCGCGGCTGTCCGTCAACCAGGGCCACTACGTTAATGCCGAACACATTTTCCATTTGCGTTTGGGTATACAGGTTATTAATAAGGACTTCGGGGACTTCACCACGACGCAGCTCAATAACCATGCGCATGCCGTCTTTGTCAGACTCATCACGCAACTCAGTAATACCTTCAATTTTTTTATCTTTAACAAGTTCAGCAATTTTTTCAATTAAACGCGCTTTGTTAACCTGATAAGGCAATTCCGTAACAATGATGGATGCTTTGTTGTTCTTTGGATTTTCTTCAACATGATAGCGGGCACGTACATAGATGCGGCCACGACCCGTACGGTATGCCTGAACAATACCTGCACGACCATTGATAATACCTGCTGTTGGGAAATCTGGGCCAGGGATGTGCTGCATTAGCTCATCCACTTCAATATCGGGGTTCTCAATGAGGGCTAAACAACCACTGATCACCTCATTAATATTGTGAGGTGGAATATTAGTAGCCATACCTACAGCGATGCCTGAGGAACCGTTCACCAACAAATTTGGAAACCGTGTAGGCAATACGTCAGGAATCATTTCCGTGCCATCATAGTTAGGCACAAAATCAACCGTATCTTTTTCTAAGTCGGCCAACAAATCATGGGCAATTTTCTGCATACGGATTTCCGTATAACGCATCGCTGCTGCAGAATCACCATCTACGGAACCAAAATTACCTTGTCCGTCCACCAACATGTAACGTAAAGAGAAAGGCTGGGCCATACGTACGATAGTGTCATATACCGCAGTATCACCGTGGGGGTGATACTTACCAATAACGTCACCCACCACACGGGCAGATTTCTTATAGGGTTTATTCCAATCGTTGCTCAACTCATTCATAGCGAACAATACTCGTCTGTGCACAGGCTTTAAGCCATCACGCACATCGGGCAGAGCACGTCCAACAATTACGCTCATGGCGTAATCTAAGTAGGACTGTTTGAGTTCATCTTCAATATTTATAGGCGATATTTCTTTAGCCATTTCAGCCATAATTATGCCAATTTCCTTGTGCGATTAACGCTTCGAGCTTACCTTTCGGCGCCCTTATGAACAACGCCAAAAAACGACGTTAGATAAAGCATAACTTTAGCACAATTAGACGCTAATTTGCCACCTACAAAGCGATCATTAACAGGTTCCATAGATGTTCATTTTCAGATGCAGTAAATAGATTTACGCGCTATACTGAAGGCCATTTTTTACTAGCGTGAAACACCACTGTGAATCAAAACGTAGACCCTGCAGAAATAGCCAAATTTGAAGCCCTCGCCGCCCGCTGGTGGGATCTAGATAGCGAGTTCAAGCCCTTACACGCCATTAATCCGTTGCGCATTGGCTGGATTGATGAACGCGCCCACCTGCACGGCAAAAAAGTAGCTGACATCGGTTGTGGTGGTGGCATTGTCGCCGAAGCCATGGCACAACGCGGCGCAACCGTAACGGGTATTGACATGGGAGAGGCCCCACTCAAGGTGGCGCAACTACACAGCTTAGAAAGTGGTGTAGAGGTTGATTATCGGCAGATGACTGCAGAGCAACTAGCTGACGAAGAAGCCGGTTTATACGATGTTGTGACCTGCTTGGAAATGCTAGAACACGTGCCCGACCCTAGCGCTGTTGT
>Ga0307995_1000056_pt1 | contig 77591 bp, 63 predicted proteins | sample EllFjometagen262_FD_203132 | JGI IMG/M metagenome (GOLD analysis project Ga0307995, IMG submission 203132) | Marine microbial communities from Ellis Fjord, Antarctic Ocean - #262 | ecosystem: Environmental > Aquatic > Marine > Unclassified | place: Southern Ocean | collected 2014-11-02 | reverse complement strand
CAGGCTGGCGGCAGAGCAGGCATGCCGACACTCGAAACAGCCGAAGGCTCTGTCATCCGCGATGGTGCAGCAATCATCGATCACTATGAGACGCTCAGCGGCAACACTTATTCGCCAACAACACCGAAGCAAAAGGTGCTCAGTCGTTTATTCGACGTCGTTGGAGCCGAAGGGTTGCTGCGTCCCGCCATGCACTACCGCTGGGATTTCCCAGAAGAAAACTTGAATCTACTACGCTTTCATTTTCAGTCCGCGATTCCGCGAGGTCCCGGCAGAGAGGAAAAAGCAGATAAGGCCACCGATCGCATGCGCGCAGCAGGAAAGGGCTTTGGCGCGGTAACCGAGAACTTCTCTGTGATTGAGGCGCTTTACATTGAATGGTTAGAAGCCCTGAATGCGCATTTTTCCGCGTACCCCTATTTATTCGGCAGCAAACCATCCATCGGCGACTTTGGCATGATTGCGCCACTCTACGGTCATCTCGGCCGCGACCCTAAACCTCTATCTTTGATGCAGGCAAGAGCCGTACAACTGTATCGCTGGGTTGAACGCATGAATCGACCCGAATTGGACCTGGTCGAGTTTGAAGATCAGACAGGCGAATACCTGCCCAGCGATGAAATACCGGAATCATTGATCACTCTGCTGCAACAGGTCGCAATCGACTTTGTACCCGAGACAATCGCTGCGGCGAATTGCATCAATGAGTGGCTTGATAAGCAACAGGATTTGCATCCGGGCACCGAAGCCATTAGAGGTGTCGGTCTGTGTTCGTTTGAACTGAGAGGCGCAACCATCAATGCATTGGCACAACCCTATCGCTTCTACTTATTGCAACGCGTGCAGGATTTATTCGAATCACTCGACAGCGCAGATCAAGCGGACGTGCTATCGCTCTTTGAAGCCTGTAATTTGCAGAGCATCTTAACAACGAAGTTGAACCGTAGAATCGGTCGTGAAAAAAATCTTGAGGTTTGGCTATAGCGTCTAGCCCTAGCCAGAATGCCTTTCAGGTCATTCGAGCGCTTTATTAGAGCAATGTGGACTCTTATCATATATGGACTATGTTTTTTGATGTCGGTATATTAAAAAAAAAGGATCTGGTAATGAAAACGAAGCTTATTATTTTTATATTTATTTTAGTGGCCCCTCATTTGGTTAATGCTAAAACACACAAGAAGGTACAAGCGGCACTGGATTACGACATGCCAGAAAACACCTGTAAAAAGCCGACTAAATTCGCCAGCACTAAAGCCACAGGCACCGCGCCTACTCAATCGTCCAGCGGCGTCGACATGTTCTCAGGCGGCGGCACGGTCGACAATTCAGACGTAGATTCCTACACGCTGAGACGGATGCAAAAGAAGGAACAGAAGTGGCGAAAGTGTGTCGACAAGTACAAGGCTGGCCTACTGAAAGACATGGATACACTTAAAGCCAGCGCTCAACATGGCCTAACCCAAGCCCAAGCAGACACAATTATCGACAATATGCGCGGTATTCAGGATGTTTATATGACACCTGATGGCGTGCTCGACCCGGCGATATCATCTACAACTAAGGCCCCAGCGACGCCCTAAGCCGCCGCTGCAGCACCTGCAAACTGATCGCCATTTAACCAAGATCCATCCCAACCTATAACCCCGGCATCGTCGATGCTGGGTTCCTTAGCAAATACACAGGCAACGCCAGATGAGACTACCAACCAGCCCTATAGCAAGCATCGCCGCGGCGCTACTGTGCTCGTCGCTTGCTTTCGCTGCGCCTCAACCCAACATCGTATTAATATTAGCTGATGATCTCGGCTTCACAGATATAGCATCCTACGGCAGTGAAATTAACACGCCTACGCTGTCTCAACTTGCCAACGATGGTATTCGATTCACCAACTATCACACCGCCGCGAGTTGTGCGCCTTCAAGAGCTATGTTGCTGACCGGCGTCGATAGCCATCGTAATGGTGTCCCCAACATTCCCGAAGCCATTCCGCCAGAACAGAAACTTCACGCGAACTATCAAGGAACCCTCGGCCATAACGTCGTGACGGTCGCAACACTGTTACGTGATGCTGGATACCACACATATATGTCGGGTAAATGGCATTTAGGACAAACACCCGATCTGCTGCCAGGACAAAGAGGTTTTGAGCGCAGTGTGGCTATGGCTGACAGCGGGGCTGATAACTGGGAGCAAAAACCCTACCTACCGATTTATGAGAAGGCCAACTGGTTCGAAGATGACATCGAGACGAACCTGCCAGCGGATTTTTATTCATCACGTTTTTTGGTCGACAAAACCATCGAATATATCGACAGCAACTTAGCTGACGCCGAACCTTTTTTTGTTTACCTACCCTTCCAAGCCGTTCATTTACCGGTTCAAGCACCACAAGAATTCACTGACAGGTACCTGGGTGTCTATGACCAGGGCTGGTCCGAGTTAAGGCAACAGCGTCGAGCAAAGGCCATCGAGCTTGGCATTATCGCCGCCGACACGCCCATGCAGGCAATGCATACCACGGGTGACTGGCACTCACTGTCGGCTGACCAGCGTCGCTATCAATCAAAGCGAATGGCTGTCTATGCCGGCATGGTCGAAGCGATGGACTTTCATATAGGACGACTGGTCGAGTATCTAGAAACAACCCAGCAGCTCGACAACACCATTTTTATCTTCACCTCGGACAACGGCAGCGAACCCGGTGGTGCTGCTGATCCAGAAAGCGGCGCGCTCGGTTTTTTCCTTGGGTTAATGGACTACGATACCGATTACGACAACCTAGGTTTGAAAGGTAGTTGGAATTCAATAGGCCCAAGCTTCGCTAGCGCCTCGGCCTCGCCATTAGCCTACTATAAATTCCACGCAGGCGAAGGTGGACTTAGAGTGCCACTGATCATCTCTGGCACACCTTTATCCGTTGCCGCACCTATGACCGATGCATTTGCCTACGTGACCGATATCACACCAACGATTCTAGAACTCGCCGGCGTATCGGCGGCGAACCCGAGCAGTGCCGAAGTTAATAACTCGGTTAAGTTAGAACCCATCATTGGTCGCAGTCTGCTGCCATTGGTCTCTGCTGAAAAGAGCCGTATTTATAGTAGCGAAGATACAATCGGCTATGAAATTGGCGGCAATGCCGCATTGTTCCAAGGGGACTATAAAATCACCTACAACCGCGGTCCTGTCGGTGACAATCGCTGGCATCTTTTCAATATAGCAATCGACCCGGGCGAGACTAACGACCTAACTTTAGCGATGCCTGAGAAATTTGCTTCCATGCAACAACACTATCAACAATACATAACTTCAAATAATGTTTTACCTGTACCGGAAGGTTACAACCAGATCACGCAGGTTTTTGTAAACGGCATGTTGCAACGTTTTGGCACACAACTCACAATTATTGGCGCCCTACTTCTCCTAGTCTTGGTATTTGGCATCACCTTCTTAGTCAGAAGAATACGGCGCAATTGAATGGCTTTTATTGCTTACCAACTTAGATAGCGCACAAAAAACGGCAGCTGTCAGCTTACCAATGAGCAATCAAAACCGGCGACATAGCACTCGAATCACAAAAAAATGGAGTTAACGATGATCACAATTCACGGCTCAAGCGTCTCACCTTTTGTTCGTAAAACCCTCGTATGTCTCATCGAAAAGGAGATCGAACATGAGCTTAATCCCATTAGCCCCTTCCCCGCGCCTGAATCCCATCTGAAAATTTCGCCCTTGGGTAAGATTCCAGCCATGACAGATGGCGACTTAGCGATACCCGACTCGGCGGCAATATGCGGTTATATTGACAGGAAACATCCTGAAAACCCGATGTTTCCAACAGAAGCTGGCAGCTACGGACGCGCACTGTGGTATCAGATTTGGGCGGACAATGAGCTCGCAAAAGCAACGGCCGGGTTATTCTTCAACAGGGTCGCTGTTCGCATGATGAAACGAGAGCCTGACGAAGCATTGATACAAAAGATAATCGCCGATGTTCAACCGCCGATATTCGATTACCTTGAAGCTGAAATTGGTGACAAGGAATTTTTGCTCGATGATCAATTCAGCATCGCCGACATTGCAGTGACGTGTCAGTTTGTACAGATGATGTATTCCGGCGAGCCGCTACCCGAAGCCAGCCACCCGAATATTACCCGCTATATCAACAAGCATATTCGACGTAACTCTTTCAAAGTATTGATCAACGCCGATCCATTTATGGATGTTGAATAAGTACTATCAAGCAAGCAAGTTTACGTTGCGCAATTGATGATGCGTTTGTTCTGCCTGTGACCCGGGCAGGACAACCAGCAACCATCGATTCGATTATTTTGGCGTAAACCGCAGATTCAGAGTCTTTAAGCCACGCATGGATAATCCATCTTTGTATTGCGGCGCTGCACCTACCAACTCTATGTTTTTAGTCCGCTCAATCAAGCCACTAAAAATGACCTCCATGTCCAATCGCGACAAATGGTTACCCAGACAAAGATGCGCGCCCCGACCGAATGCTATATGCCGATTCGGCTGACGGCATATATCAAATCGATCAGCGTCAGAAAACTGCGACGCATCACGGTTGGCCGAGCCATAGAGTAAACCGAACTTTGTACCCTTGGGAAAATTTTGCCCCATGACGACAACATCTTCGCTGGCATATCGATGAAAAAAGGGTAGCGGCGATTCGTAGCGAAACATTTCTTGTACGGCTGTGGATAAATGCTGCGGCTGTTGTCGCAGTTGTTGCAATGCTTGCGGGTGCTTTATCAACGCGTACATACCCGTACCCAAGACATCAATGGTAGAACCGTGACCGGCCATCAGAATTAACATACAGGTTGATATCAGCTCTGTCTCGGTCAGCTCACCAGCGGTTTGCGCCTGTAGCAAGGTTGATACGAGATCACTTTTTGGATGTCGTCTGCGGTCCGCAATAAGGTCTTTCAGGTAGAGATAAAATTCTGTTGTTGCTCGTTCGGCGATCTGCTTATGTTGTTCGGTTCTGCCAACATCGAAAAACTGCACGACGTCCTCGGACCAAAGCCGAAGTTGCGGGCAATCTTCATCAGGCACACCCAGGATATTGCCAATAACGTGCCCCGGCACATGCGCCGCGAGATCGGCAATAAAATCAAATGACTGACGCTCAAGAATCTGGTCTAGAAGCTTGGCGACGTAGCTCTGTATTGTCGGCTTAGCCTTCAATACAAAACTCTTTGAAAGCTCTCGAAGAACAATGAGACGCAGCCGAAAATGAACATCACCGTCACTATCAAGCAAACTGGTTTGCACAAAGCGCGAATGATTCGGCATGTCATGCCAATTGGCACGACGGGTTATTGCCGCAACCTCGTCGATGGGCATAAAAGACTGCAGCGATCGAACCAGCTTAGGGTGTCTTGCGGCTGCATCGACAGCCTCGTATCGTGACAGTAACCAAAGGTCTGCAGCCTCGAAATAAAAGGGTTTAGACTGTGCCCTTAACAATTCATAGGTGGCGTAGGGATCCTGTGCGAACTCGACCGATTCGGGATTAAAGCGTAACGCTGACTGCTGAGTGATCTGATGACTCCTGATAATATTTTGTAATGCTACTGACATCACATTGTCGTAAATGCTGCATAGAACGATTATCAAAACTCGAGCCTAGATAATCAAGTGACTCACCTTGGTCGATACGGTGATTAGCAATCTAATAGATCAAACTTGAAAAACCAATCTATTCACGTCAATCACCGACTTATTAGCTGCAGCATCGCAGATGGCGAGACATACACCATTAACAACAACCCGCTGTTCTATACAAAAGACTGTGCTTTAAAGGTCCGATATGAAAAACTCGAACCTTACAAAATGCGGAGCCCCCTATGAAAGCAGCAATTATGCGAGGCGGAAAGATTGTCGCCGACGAAATCGAAGCACCTAAGCCAGGCGCCGGAGAAGTGCTGGTAAAAACACTCGCCTGCGGCATTTGCGGCTCAGATTTACACACGCTTCGCCACGGCCATGACCTTGTCGAAAAATCAAAACAGACGGGCGGTCAGTTTGCGATGGACCTCGATAAAGATGTCGTTATGGGACACGAATTTTGTGCAGAGATTCTCGATTACGGACCCGACACAATTAAGACTCACCCTGTCGGTACGCGAGTTTGTTCAATGCCGGTTTCCTTCAAAAATGGCACCGCCGTCACCGTCGGTTATTCAAACGAGGCCCCGGGTGGTTATGCAGAACAAATGACACTGTTTGAACCCATGCTCCTACCGGTGCCTAATGGCCTTGCGACGAACCTCGCTGCGCTAACGGAGCCAATGGCTGTTGGCTTGCATGCAGTGCAAAAATCAAACATTAACAAACACGAGGTTCCATTAGTGATTGGCTGCGGCCCTGTCGGGTTAGCCGTCATTGTGGCTCTAAAAAGACAGGGTATCGGTCCGATCATAGCGGCGGACTTTAGTCCCCGGCGTCGCGCGCTAGCTGAAAAATTAGGCGCGGACATTATTATCAATCCCGCCCAAACATCACCGTACGAGAGCTGGCTCGAGGTTGGCGGGAAATCTGCCGACGGCGAGTTACTACCCGCAGACCCTATGACGGGCATGCCCACTCTTAGACAGGCAGTGTTTTTTGAATGCGTCGGCGTACCCGGCTTGATCCAACAATTGATGCAAGGCGCACCCAAAGCAGCGCGTATTGTCGTGGTGGGTGTTTGTATGGAAACCGATTCATTTCAACCGCTTTTCGGTATCAACAAAGAACTGAACATTCAATTTGTGCTTGCCTATAGCGCCGAAGAATTTGCCCAAACCTTACATCACATTGCAGAAGGCGACATTGATGTGGAACCGTTGATCACCGGCACGGTGAATATCGCCGGTGTCGCCGGCGCATTCAACGATTTAGGCGATCCTGAGCAACATGCCAAGATTATTGTTGTGCCTGATTAAGGCACAACAGTTTTGGCAATGGGCCTATCTTCTCGTCGTTTGAATCGCGGTCGCATCAACCTGAGGAATAACCGGCATCGACTCAACGTCCGTGAGGGACTTCAGCAAAAAGCCTAAACGATCATTGCCCCAAAATACTTCGGCACCTACATCTCGATCAATGGCAAAAAAGGGCACGCCAAAAACGCCATCGGCCTCACTGCTTTTAATGAACGCTGCCTGTCGCTCGTCATAAAGACCAGAGCTCTGTGCGTTAATGGCTTTGTCTGGATCAATACCCACCTGCGAGGCAATCGCCTGTAACACCTTAGCGTTCAATACGTCCTGTGGACCCTGACCATCAAAATTGAAACGTCGAATGCAAACGGCATCGGCAAAGGCCCAACCGCGGCCCTGCTCCTGCGCATAATTAAAGGCATGGTGTGTTAAGCCCCAGTTTTCATTGGGCATCTGGATGCCGAGCTTCTCCGGCGCATAATCAACATCATTCTTCAGGGTGAAATTTTTCGCTAACGTCCGAAAAAAACCTGCGTTAATACCGGCATCGTCCGCTTGCCGAGCAGCATCAACAAATAAATAGGCCATTTTAAAAAGGTTGTCAGTTGGGTTGTCCATGTGCCCACCAAAAATATTCTCAGGCCAGACAGGAATCAGCTCAATCTCAAAATCGCCAAACTGTGCCGCTCGTCGTAAACGGTAAATTGCGATAGCAGCAAACGGCGAACGAAATGAAAAGTAGAAACGAAATGAATTAGCAGCGCGCATGATCAACAGAACTCCCATCAATGATGCCGCAAAATGTATCCCTGCCACTTATGCACTTCAAGCTAAAGACAGAAAACTACTTAGCGGCAACGTATCCTTGTTATGCAACAAAAAGAACCATAACTAACAAAAACATCAGCTACAAAAAGACGCCAACAAAGACTCGGTTTCTAACTTGTCGTCTGGGGACAAGGCGAAGATGGTTGGACAAAAATCGGTTGCACCGGCTTCTTTAATTTCACCGATGCGGTCCTCAACTTCCTGACGACTGCCGATGATGGCAACATCGGCAGGTCCGGCGACGCCCTCTCGCTCAAACATCGCACGATAGGAAGGCAGCTGACCATAACTGCCCAAATTTTTTGCGACTACGTTTCGGACACCGTCAATATCCTCGGTGACACAAACCGGTAGGGTTGCGACAACGCGCGGCTTCGCGCGCCCATGACGTTCTGCCGCTGCATTAATCGTTGGCACGATGTGTTCCCTAATCGTTTTTGCACCAACCCAAGCGAGGGTTGTACCGGCCGCATGTTTACCTGCAACCCGCAAAGCCTGAGGCCCTAAAGCCGCAACTAACACCTCGCATTGCACTTGCTGGGGCTGAAATATTTTCGCTTGGCAGCTTAACAACTCGCCCTTGAAATCCACTTCGCCGGACTCGAGCAGCGGCATCAGAATCGACAAATACTCATTCAGGTGACGGATTGGCTTGACGAAATCAATCCCAAGGTCCGCCATCATCGTTTCGTGTGACAAACCAATACCAAGTGTGAATTTACCCGGTACTGCCTGCGCGGCCGTTAATGCTTGCGCCGCCATTGCCATGGGGTGGCGAGGAAATGTCGGCACAATGGCTGTACCAAGCTCTATTTCAGGTCCATCAGCACCCGCAACCGCAAGCGCTGTGAGTGCATCAAAACCGCCGGTTGGATGATCAGCCAACCAATAGCTTTTATAGCCTTGACTGTCTGCATTTTGAATATCTGCTCGCACACGGGCGATGGACGCTTTCTGCACGATACCCGTGCCGTTCCAACCTAAATCCATTTTTTGTGCCTCTATAATTCGTTAATCGAACCGTCTTTTGAATAAATCTTGCAAGGGATTTAATCGCTTTTAACGATGACAAGATAGCGATTTGTTCAATACCTCAATCAGATAAAACAGATGTCTCATGACAGTCGAATAGTTTTGGGTAGCGGGGTTCTTCAAGGAACAATCCCACACCTAGCATTCACCATCGAGGTTCAATCAAACAACCTCACCAAACATACTCTAAGAAACAAGAAGTAATCCATCAGTTGATTACATTTCTTCATGATATGGAAGGATTGGGGTACACAAGGATAAGTAGGAAGATGAATGCAATGGGGTATTGCTACTCAAAGAGGTAACAAGTGGTTACCTCAATCTTTTCATTCAGTCTTGGAGAGAACGAATCAACGAGATTCTAAAGTAGAAGAGTCAAGAAACCACCAAAACCCAATCAAGATGTCCAAGATGTCTCTCAAATAACATGCTTTGACTAATCAGACCTAGTAGCATAACGATGTTATAAATGCTAGTGTACCAATCTACATTTTCCGATACTGTGGGTACATTATGAACAAATTCACCGGTTTCTTTTGCCTACTAATTTTACTTATTCCCATCTCAGGATATTCCGATTTTGAAGAACCCGGTATGGGATTTTGGAAAAGTGAAGACTGCAAAAAAGTCAGTGAAGCCGCAGGATTTTTCTTATATAGGTCTGCAGAAGTATTAAAAACCGCAGACAACGAAAGAAAAGCAGGAAACGGGAAAAAATCTGAAAAGTCATATGCTGCAGCATTGTTTTTTTCGGAGTTATCTGCGAATGCGGCAAAGAATTTTGAGGCATTCTGCAAGAAATAATAACCAATAAAAAAGCACTTACATCCAAATCAATTCAGTCGCAACAGAAAGTAGCCGATTTATTTTCGAGACTTGAGCTGTAATCTAAGCTCGTCTCTAAACCCCGGCGCGGCAATTTCTATCAGCGCCTCAGCTCTTGCTTGATTAGGCAGATATTTAATATCCGCAACACCGAATTCAGTTACCACCGTATCCACATCGGTACGCAAAGCTGTCACCAACTCAACCTTCGGAACAATACGAGACACAGAACCACCGCGCGCTGTTGCATTCATAGCGACAATCGAACGGCCGCCTACCGATGCTTTTGAGGCGCGCATGAAATCAACCGAACCACCGGTGCCAGAAATTTGTCTACCGGCTGCAAATTCAGCGTTGACTTGCCCATAGATATCAATTTCTACTGCAGAATTGATCGAGACGAAATTAGGTATCTGCCGAATCACGCTGATTTCATGGGTATGGTTAGCACCTCGAAACGCAACACTCGGCGTTTGACCCAGCCAGTCATATAGAGCGGTACTCCCTAATGCCATGCCAGTCACGTGCAAACCCGTGTCGATAGGTTTTAAAGCGCCGTTGATATTGCCCTGTTGAATCAACCGCATACCACCGTCATCAATCAAACCGCCATGCATGCCAAGGTCATTTTTAGTCTCTAACTGACTCAAGATTGCCGCTGGAATAGCGCCAATGCCCGTTTGCAAACAGTCACCGTCGGAAATGAGCTCGGCGACGAGGCGACCAATTTCTGCTGCAGCTGCATCAATCGTCGGCGCCGCCATTTGCGCGAGAACACGATCGGACTCGAACATAAAGTCTATGTCCGCAGGTGAAATCTCGGTGCATCCCGCCGGTGCAACAATGCCCCGATTTAACTCAGCGATGACGCTACCGGCTGAACCGAGCACCGCTCCGACAAAATCGACGTTGGGTCCAAGTCGCAACACGCCATTTACGTCATATGCCACCTGAATTAGCGCCACATCAATATTGTTAGACAGATAGTCATACACCGTGCGCATTTGCATCGGCAAAAATTGCAAACGAGCGGAGTCGGCAGATTTTAACGCGCCGGTCATAAAGAAGGTTGTTAAGCGTGCGGTTGCATTGAAAGAGGTGAAATCCGTTTGATTAAAACCTGCCAATGGAAACTGAATGAACTCTAGGTCCTTCGGCAATTGCGCCGTTGCAAGGCTTTGCAGCAATGCTGTTGGCTCGTTGCTACTGCCTGCCACAAACACACGTTGACCCGGGTGAATTAGATCAAAAAGTTCAGAAAGTTGTCTCATAGTCGAGTCCAAGTGCTGCGGATAATAAAAAATCGCAAGCCGCTATAACGCAGATTGCGATTCATCATGTAACGATCAAAAAATACGCCTTTATGCTGTCGCTATTTTTACTACTTCCGTGATGCGCTCAACGCAGTGTCCGAGTGCTGCCACGCTTGTTCATATCGAGCAAAAGCATCAGCGGCTTCCTTCGTCTTACCCTGATCTGCTAAAGACTGATGCAAGCCATACAAAGACCAACCGTTTTCGGCATTCCAGCGTAGGTCTCGTCGGTAAACTTTCTCGGCATCCTCAGGATGATCAGCTTTCAACAGAACGGCGCCTAAATAGTGACGCATAGGCTGAGCCCAAGCGGGTGGCTCTGTGTAATTGCCTTTATCTTCAAGTTTGACAGCCTTTACGTAGCTTTCAATTGCGCCATCAAGGTCGCCTTTTGCCTCCTTAATCTCGCCGTCAAGGCCATGCCCCGCCAGGATCAAAATGCCCGATACGGACGTGACGGTCACCCGCGTCTTATCAACCTCAGGCTCATCAACGATCGCACGGAGAATCTCCAACTGCTTGGAGGCGGCTTCAAGATTGCCGGTGTTGGCATAGGCGCTACCCAGCGAATAGGCCCACATACCCCTAAGGTAAGGTGTGTCTGAATGAGAGGGGTTTTGCCCTATAAGTGCATCCCACTTGCCAAAAATCTTATTTAGATGCCAGGGTGACGCCATATTTTTTTCATAGCCTCGCATCGCGTGTTGGTGTCCCGATGAACTCGCTTTGAGCGTATCGGCCGCATCAATGGCCACTTCGTAGTTGCCCTGAATCGTCGCTGCATAACGAATGAAATCGGCAGCGTGGCCCGCATGAATTTTATGGGATAACGGATAGGTGCCTAAATTTGGCAAGGGCAGATCACCCCAGATCTCGGCAAACTCTTTGTCCTTTTGTTGTGATCGAACATTACTGTCAATCGCTCTATCGTATTGGCCGACGCGAACATAAATGTGCGATGGCATATGTACAACATGTCCTGCGATTGGCACTGTTGCTTCAAGGCCATCTGCAGAAGCCAATGCGCGTTCAGGTGTCAGTGATGATTCCACCAAATGAATGTGCAAGTGCAACACACCCGGATTAGTCATATCCGTTTTCATGATGTGTTCCAGCGCTAATGCAACAGCCAAGGTCTCATCTAAAGGCTCGCCCTCAATGTCCCAATAGTTCCAACGTGCAATCGACATATAAGAGGCGGCATAGAGAGCGGCCACATCGGAGTCGTCGGGATACTGTTGATTGAGTTTGCGCATAGCCGCTAGATAGGCCCTATCTCTCGCATCATCATCAGCAATACTTTCTTTGTCATAAAGCACATACAAAGCATTGATCAGTTGCGCCTCAAGCGGCGTTGCTCGGTCGATCAATTGTTTTGCTTTGGTAATCGCCTTAAGCCCCTCACCTTTCGGGTCGTCGGGCATTCGCCCGTATCGACTATTGGGATTCGGACCCATCGCATGGGCCATACCCCAGTAGGGCATTGGATGGGTTGGGTCAGCTAAAGCCGCTTGCTGATAGGACGCAATCGATTCAGGAAAGAAGAATCCCCATGCAAATCTAAGCCCTTGGTCGAAGAACATTTGCGCTTGCGGCGAGTCTGTCGATATTTTTCGACTGTAAGTGCCACCGCCAGGAACGATGATGGCGAACTTAGCCTCGCTCATTGTTTTTTCCTCATCGGGGATCGATGCTTGAGGTTCGCAAGCTTGAATCAACAACAACGCAGTCATTAGGCCCAATAGCCCAAAACTCTGTTTTAACTGTTTCATATTGTGTTTGCCTTTCTTATTTTAAAAACGTTAACGATCACATTCAGATAGGCATGCTGAGCTGCCCACGCCCTACTAATAAACAACATACAACTGGTTAAAGCATACCCACATTGACAAACCGGCGCCTCAATTATGCTAGTGTAATTGTAACGTCGATTATCGTTTCGACAACATACTGCGTATGTAATTTTGAAATCTCGCACACAGCGTGTAATTATTGAGCACATACCTGCTGCCTGTATCTATATAGCGAGAGAACCACCCTGCAACCACTGAAAATCCAACCCGTATCGTTCAAGGAAACAAAATGATTAGTGTTAAAGACAAAGTTGTTATCGTCACTGGCGCCGCATCGGGGCTCGGTGAAGCAGATGCTCGCATGCTCGCCGCTGAGGCCGCGACGGTCATCATGACGGATATCAATACTGATGCTGGCGAAAGGATCGCAAAAGAGATTGGCGCGACGTTTTTTGAACAAGATGTATCAAGCGAATCACGCTGGGCAGATTTGATGCATTGGGTTGAAAAAGATTTTGAAAGATTGGACGGTCTGGTTAACAACGCAGGCATTGCTGTTATTGCGGATATCGAATCCACAACCACCGAACAGTGGCGACGCACCATGTCTATCCATCTTGATGGCACATTCTGGGGTTGTCAGTCTGCAATTGAGCTAATGAAAAAATCCGGTGGTGGCTCGATCATTAACATGTCCTCAACCGCAGCCTTGGTGGGCATACCGGCATATCTTGCCTATAGCGCAGCAAAAGGCGGCATTAGGGCCATGACTAAATCGATCGCGGTTCACTGCAAACAACAAAAACTGGGCATTCGTTGCAACTCAATCCACCCCGGCAGTATCAGCACACCGATGGTGCACACAGCAGTTAAAACACTCGCAGGCATCGACATGACCGCATTGCCTGACGTTGAACAAGGCCGCAAAGACATGGGCATTGGCGAACCGGATGATATTGCCCACATGGTGACCTATTTAATCTCTGATGCGTCAAAGCATGTTAATGGCACCGAGATGGTTATCGACAATGCCGATACCGTCGTCTAAACACAACAGCGCTGAACAGCACTGAACAGCACTGAAAATTGGGAGCGAGAACGATGAACATCACCGGCATGGTCCATATCAATATCAATTGCTCAGACTATAAAACCTCGAAAGCCTTTTATGAAATGTTAGGTTTCGAAGAATTTTGGCAGGTACCGGAAACCAATACCGCCGAAGTGGCCGCCGCCGTAGGCATGAAACCCTACAAGGTGCAGGGCGCACTGTTTACCTTAAAGGGCGCGAATCCACCCATGGTGATCGACTTGCTGCAATGGAGGGATCCGAGCGACACCGCGCCACCCTACCCGCATCTGTATCACACGGGCCTTGCGCGCATTGCGCTGATGTCTTCAGACCTAGACGCCGATTTACGTTTTCTTGAGCTAGCTGGTGTCGAAATTGTTGGACCGCCCGGCACTGTCACGATGGACAACGGACACGGCAGTCGTTTTTTTTGCTTTAAAGACCCGGACGGTACTTATCTTGAATTGGTGGAAAGTTTTTAGGCATCAACAACCGCTTTCATTCAATCGATTCAAAGATTGATATATCGAGGCTAGAAAGGTCGATCGAGTCACCCATATTCAACCAGGTTGCTTGCTGGAGGTTACGCAGCGTGCCTGGCACATCATTGCTATCAATTTCATAGATCGCCATATATCCATAGGCTTGAGCCTTCACGACCTGCACATCGGCGAGCTTGAAGCGATTAGCGGATAAAAAACCATCAATTTTCATCACCTCCGGCAAATGAACATTGCTGTACCAATTGTTAAATTCTGTCTCGCACCCCTTAATTGGGTTACTTCTAACGGTATATAAAGTTTTCATCATTTGGCCTACTTCGATCAATTCTTCGGTTATCCCTAATACTAGCGTTCGCGAGAGCCGGATTGTTAACCTCACCGTAACTCAAAAAGACAAAAGCCAACTAGTTTTTAAAGGCGATCATCTGTATCGTACAACAGATAAGCTATAGCGGCTTGCCTTTCCGAGGCTGTGTTGCTCAGTTACCTAACCACACCCCAAGGACGGTATAATGAAGAAACTCAAAACTATTCTGTTGTTGCCCCTGTTGGCCATATCAGCATTCGCAACTGCAGCCACAGATAAACCAAATATCCTGGTCATTTGGGGTGATGATATTGGGCCCTTCAATATCAGCGCCTACAATCGCGGCGTTATGGGTTACAAAACACCCAACATCGACCGGATCGCTAACGAGGGCATTCTATTTACTGATGCTTATGGCGACCAAAGCTGCACCGCTGGTCGCGCTGGCTTTCTGACGGGACAACACCCAATCCGTACGGGTCTGACAAAAGTTGGCCTGCCGAGTGCGCCGGAAGGCCTGCACAAGGACGACGTGACAATCGCCGAGTTACTTAAACCCATGGGGTACGCGACCGGCCAGTTTGGTAAAAATCATTTAGGCGACCGCGATGAGCACCTACCGACGAACCACGGTTTTGACGAGTTTTTTGGCAACTTGTATCACCTTAATGCTGAGGAAGAGCCAGAGCATGAGGATTACCCGAAGAATCCTGAGTTCAAACAGCGCTATGGTCCACGTGGCGTCATCCACAGCTTTGCTGATGGCGATATCACGGATACGGGCCCACTGACGCGAAAGCGAATGGAAACAATTGATGAAGAAGTCGCAGAAAAGGCGCTCGATTTCATCGACAAGGCCCACAAGGAAGACAAGCCATTCTTTATCTGGTTCAACTCGACGCGTATGCATGTATTCACGCGCCTCAAGGAAGAATCGCAAGGGGTAACAGGACAAGGCCTCTACGCTGACGGTATGGCAGAGCACGACGGCCATGTTGGCGTTCTTCTAGACAAAATTGATGACCTTGGCATTGCTGACAACACGATTGTGATGTATTCGACCGACAATGGCGCTGAGCTTGCCCTATGGCCAGACGGCGGCTACACCATGTTTAGAGGTGAGAAGAACACAAACTGGGAAGGCGGTTACCGCGTACCAATGATGGTTCGATGGCCAGAAAAGATTAAGCCAATGCAGGTTTCAAATGAAATCATCTCCCTTATCGATTGGATGCCGACACTGCTTGCAGCGACCGGCGATGCTGACGTCAAAGCGAAGTTGAAGAAAGGTATGAAAGTTGGCAACAGAAAGTTCAAGGTTCATTTGGATGGTTACAACTTCATGCCGCACTTTGAAGATGTCAGTACCAAAGGACCGCGAGATGAGTTTATCTACAGCTCTGACACAGGCGATATTGTTGCCATACGTGTTAACGATTACAAACTTGTGTTCCGTGAGCAACGAGCACACGGCTTATCTGTATGGCGCGATCCCTGGGTTGAGCTAAGAGCACCAAAGATATTTAACCTTCGTATGGATCCACTAGAACGCATGGACCACGATGGTGCTGGCTACGAGAACTGGTACGCAGAGCATATGTTCCTGTTTGCACCAGCGATGGTTGAAGTTGGTAAGTTCAAAGCGACCTTTGAAGACTTTCCACAACGACAGAAGCCAGGTGCATTTGTTCCATAAATACGCCTGAAGATAGCTTAAAAGCACCGGCTGTTTCTCAGCCGGTGTGTTAGTTTCAAATATCAAGCCCGCAGCTAGGGACTATTGCTCTCATCCATAACGAGATACCTGTATTCTCGGTGTGAGTAACTCAAGTCCGCAGCTTATAAATCAAGGATTAAACACTCATGTCAGAGTCCCTCGATGGAATCAATCAACTCATCAAGCAGATGGAATTATCTGTTCTCGGACAAGAACATGTCGTCCACAGCCTTGCCATAGCTCTGCTCGCCAACGGCAACGTTCTTCTTGAGGGTCTGCCGGGCACTGCTAAAACCCGCTCTATCAAAACCATGGCAAAGGTCATGCAAGCGGATTTGGGACGCATTCAGTTCACTGCCGATTTGTTGCCTTCGGATGTGACTGGCACAGAGATTTTTCAAGAAGTTGATGGCAAACAAACCCTTACCTTTCGTCAAGGACCGGTATTCAACAATTTAGTTTTAGCCGATGAAATCAATCGAGCGCCAGCCAAGGTTCAAGGTGCCCTGCTTGAAGCAATGGAAGAGCGGCAGGTCACCGTCGGCGGCATCACACACAAACTACCCGAACTATTCATGGTGTTGGCAACGCAAAATCCAATCGAACAGGAAGGTACCTACCCACTGCCTGAAGCACAAATGGATCGTTTTCTCGTCAAGGTGAATATTGATTACCCAGATGAAGAGACAGAATTAAACGTCGTCAGACTTGTTCGAGGCGAAGAGAAGCCTTCTACCAATGACGAACCCGTCAAAGTTTCTCAACAAACAGTCTTCCAAGCACGAAGGGAAATTCAAGAAATTCACGTTTCCGAAAGCATCGAGCGCTATATGGTTGGCCTCGTGATGGCAACACGAGACCCAAGCAGATACGAGGGCCCGTTAAAGGAATGGATAGATATTGGCTCAAGTCCTCGCGCCTCCATTGCCCTGGATAAGTGCAGCCGGGCTGCCGCATGGCTAGCCGACAAAAACTTTGTTGATCCGGATGATGTACGCGGCATTGCAAAGTCAGTACTCAGACATCGCATTATTTTAAGTTACGAGGCAGCCGCCGAGGGCATTTCAACCGACCAAGTAGTCGACGAAATCATCAAACAAGTCGCCGTTAGCTAAGCTGTTTGCTTTACCGTTTTTTCAACGATTATTTCAACCGTCACTTCAAAAATGTCTAAGCCCATGGATGATTCAAACATCTACTCAACACTAAAATCGCTGACTGCTCTGCAATATCAGGCGTCAGGCTTTAGTTTTCTTCCTAAACAACCGGTGCATAGCGTTCTCTCCGGCAGACATTCTTCACGACTCCGCGGCCGAGGTCTGAATTTCGAGGAACTACGCCACTACCAAACAGGTGATGATATTCGCACCATGGATTGGAAGGTGACCAACCGAACAAAAAAACCGCACGTGCGCGTGTTTACCGAGGAGAAGGAGCGGCCCGTTATGCTGCTCGTCGACCAGAGAATCAATATGTTCTTTGGCAGTGAAGTGAAAATGAAGTCCGTCGTGGCAGCAGAACTCGCGGCACTATCTGCATGGCGAGTGCTCTCTGTTGGCGATCGCATCGGCTCTATTGTCTTTAACGACAATGAAATTGTGGAAACGCGCCCACAAAGAAGTCGAACAGCGGTGATGAGAATATTGCACAACCTATTGCAGCTGAATCGTGAACTCGGCATAAGCTACCCCTATTTACCCGAAGAACCGCAATTAAATAAAGTACTTAAACGCGCACAACAGTCTTGTAAACATGATCACTTGGTTATCATCGTCAGCGATATGAGCGGTTGGAACGCAGAAACAGTTAAACGCATTAAACAGCTTGGCCAACATAACGATGTCTTGGCTGCATTGATCTTCGACCCTTTAGAAAAACATCTGCCGGAAACAGACAAGCTTGTAATGAGTGATGGCAATATGCAACTACAAGTCGACGTGACTAAATCAAACCTAAAAAGCCGCTTCCACTCAGCTTTTGAATCGTCCGTTGATACTCTGCAGGCTGAGTTAAATAAACACGGCATTCCCGTTTTACCAATTGACACAGTTGAAGGCGTGGCCGAACAAGTCAGACAGGTTATTGGAGACGCGCGTCGACGATGACTAACGCTACGCCAATGAAATTGGATGACATCAACATAGAAAACACTGAGTCTTTCGGTAACCGAGTGATTCACGGCATTGACGAGATACTGCTACCCGGCGATATTTCACTTCTGCCAACAGCGCCTGGCTGGCAATTCCTCGGCATGCTGATCGGCATTTATGTATTTTATCGAACCATTCAATTTTCGCGCTTGTGGTTTAAAAACAGATACCGCCGAGTTGCGTTGAACGCAATAGCGGAACGAGGCCGGCACAACAGCAGTCCGATTGATGTCGCTGGAAAACTACCCTTTTACCTTAAGGCCACAGCGCTGCAAGCTTATCCACGACAACAGATCGCCGCGATGAGTGGCCAACGATGGCTCTGCTTTCTCGACGAACAATGCAAAGGCGTCGATTTCACCGGGTCAGTCGGTGTGAAGCTGCTCGCGATTGCATACAAACCAAAACCGGATTGGAATCTAAGTGCCGACGAAGCACTCAGCTTAATCCGCATGAGCCAAATATGGATAAAGCATCACAACAGCCAGTCTCTCGATAGTGAGCAAAGGGTGTTCGCACGTGATTGAATTTTCTTTACCTTGGTTTTTCCTGTTGCTGCCGCTTCCAATGGTTATTTACTGGTTGTCACCGGCGTACAAAGAAAGTCAGGAATCGGTTCGCGTTCCGTTTTTTCAACGATTGGTTGAACTTACCGGGGAAACACCACAAAAAGGTGCCGTTGTGGCCAGTCGGCGACCTTTTCAAAAAATCTGGATAAGCTGCACGTGGGCACTGATCATTTGCGCAATGGCAAAGCCTATGTGGTTAGGCGAACCTATTGAACATGTAAAATCAGCGCGGGACCTCATGATTGCCGTTGACCTATCGGGGTCAATGGAAGCAAAAGATTTTGTCTCTCAAGATGGTACAGAGCTATCGCGACTCGACGCGGTAAAAAGCGTGTTGACTGAATTTGCCGAGCAACGGCAACATGATCGACTTGGGCTTATCGTTTTTGGCGATTCTCCGTATCTGCAGGCGCCCTTTACGCAAGACCATAAGACATGGCTTGCACTGTTGAACGAAACCGAAATAGCCATGGCGGGACAAAGCACAATGTTCGGCGACGCAATTGGGCTAGCCATAAAACTGTTCGACAAAAGTGAAACGGATAATCGTGTTTTGATCGTGTTAACGGATGGTAATGATACCGGCAGTAAAGTGCCGCCGGTAGAGGCCGCAAAAATCGCCGACCACAAAGGCATTACTATTTACACCATCGCTATTGGGGACCCCGAAACCGTCGGTGAACAAGCGCTGGATATGGAGGTCATCGAGACGGTCGCCAAAGAAACAGGCGGCGCCGCTTATCAAGCGCTCGACAGGGATGAACTCGACCGCATCTATGAAGATATCGCCAAACTTGAACCGCAAGACTACAAAACACTGAATTTCAGACCCAAGTCCAGCTTGCATCATTACCCACTCGCACTGGCATTTATTGTTTATCTACTTTATTTCCTCGCAAAGAGCTTGATGAGAGCAAAGACAAACGGGCGGGGGCTCACAACAAATGTTTGAAGTTGCTGCCTTCTTTCAACAATTTTCTTACTTCCACTTTTTGAGACCCGCATGGTTCATTGCACTGCTGCCGATGATTTGGGCTCTGTGGGCTTTGAAAAAGTCGAGCAATCCAACACAACGTTGGAAGAACATCATCGCGCCCCACCTACTCAAGGCATTGCTGGTACCAAAGGGGGCCCTAAGTTGGTTCAGCCCCATTAATGCAAGTTTCGCATTCGCCATACTGGTGATCATTTCTTTGACGGGCCCAACCTGGAAACAACAACCTTCGCCTTTCGCAGAAGACATTGCGCCATTAGTCATTGTGCTAGACGCGTCAACATCCATGCAACAAAACGACATTCAACCGTCGCGACTGGCGCGGGCAAAACATAAAATTCAAGATTTGCTTGCTTTGCGTCCCGATGGCCAGACAGGACTTGTTGTATTTGCGGGCACGGCCCACAGCGTTTTACCGCTAACAAACGATCCCGAGATTCTGCTTAACTTTCTTGATGCGATCGTGCCGGACATGATGCCTCGCAAAGGCAAGTTCCCTGAAAAGTCTCTGCCTATCGTCGAGTCTATGCTTCGCGAAGCTGATGCCGCCGGCAGCGTACTGCTGATCGGCGACGGTGTTAGCCCAGACACAGCATTGGCTTTTGATCAGTATTTTTCACAAAGCACGCATCAATTGCTGATCCTAGGCGTTGGCAAACGGGCAACAGATGAGTCAGATGCAGAAGCAAGCGGCCTTATCGCGCCCCTCGAGCAAAGTGCGCTCAAGTCGCTGGCATCAAATAGCGGCGGCTACTACCAGTCACTGACCGTTGACCAAGAAGATATTCGAAAATTACAGTTTCGAATAACAAGTCACTTTGTTTATTCCGAGGATGGCAATCTGCCTTGGGTCGACGCGGGTTACTACTTCATTTTCCCTATCGCGCTGGTCGCACTCGCCTGGTTTCGTATCGGTTGGTCATTGCAATGGATGGTGCTACTTTTATTAGTGGCGCAGTTAGCCACGCCTTCAAAAGTTTATGCGGGCGACACTGACACTTCGCATTTAGTGCCACAATGGTTCCTGTCGCTTTGGCTGACACCAAACCAACAGGGACGTTTCTTTCTCAGCCAAGGTCAGTACAACCGAGCCGCCAACAGTTTTGATGACATTGCCTGGCGCGGCGCGGCCTATTATCGAGGCGAAAATTTCGACAGTGCCGTTGAGATGTTTTCTCGAATCGAATCGTCCCAGGGGTTTTTCAACCTCGGGAATGCACTGGCACATCAACGCGCTTATGTTTTAGCCGTGAAAGCTTATAAACGCGCATTGCAGATTGACCCTGACCACGCCAGCGCTGAGAAAAATCGAATTCGCATCCAGAAAATTATCGACGAAATAAATGCCTTCAGCGCGTCCCAAAAATCTGAGAACAGCGACTCGCAACGAGAGCTTGGTGATGATGAGCCACAAACTGCCGATGGCGCTGAGCGCGAAAACTTTGAGCAACAGGAAATCCAGCAACTTACCGCTGAAGACATTCTGCTCAATGAAGAAACCAATGCGCTATGGATGCGCCAAGTTCAAAAGGATCCCTCGCGGTTTTTGAGCGCCAAGTTTTACATGCAGTTAGAACAGAACATCAAACCTGACGACACGCAGCCTGAAAGCGGAGGTAAGGACATTGATGACTAAGTTATCGTCAATTTTATTGGTTGTGCTCTTACTGATATCGCATTGCATTGCGGCCGAGGAAATACAAGATCTACTGAGCAGTGATGAAATACGTATCAAAACTTGGATAGACCCAAACTCGAGGATTGTGCCTAATCAGCAAATCAAACTTCAGGTCGAGGTATCAACAATATACCGCCTCGGCGGCGGCATAAAAATCGGCCTATTCGAGATAGACGATGCCATTATGATGCGACGTGAGAAATTTGGCTTCAATTCATCCTACCGTGAAGGTGCAAACACTTGGACATCGCAGCGTTGGTCAATCGCCGTCTACCCGAGGCGTAGTGGTGAATTCAACGTCCCATCGATTCCACTCAAACTCTCTATAGCGAAAACTGATCAGGCGCTCGTCGTTGGCGACGTGACCACCAAGTCTTTCACCTTTTACGTTGAGGCATTAGACGCGCCTGCCATATCAGTACTTAAAGACCAGCAATGGGTCGCCACCCGCGCACTTAAAGCCAACTTATCAATCGATGCAACAATAGATAACCTCGCGGCGGGCGACGCCGCTATCGTCAGACTCGAACTGAGCGCACCGAACGTACCGGCGATGATGTTACCTCGGTTACAGCTGCCGGAAACTGACGGCATTGCCATGTATTACAAGGCACCGGCACTCAAAGATAAATCCAACCGAGGCGTCTACCAAGCAAGCAGCACCCAGCAGATCACCTTCGTTTTTGAACAACCCGGCACGTATCAGCTCGACACCCAGCAACTTTATTGGTGGAACCTAGAAACGGCTACTCTAGAAACTATTGAACTGGCACTACCCGCTTTTACCGTTGGTAATAGTCAGGGCATCAGTTCCGAATTGAGTACCGATCAAACATCCGTACCAGTAGTTGAGCGTGAGTCATTGAAGTACATTGCCATAAGCATCGCTTTTATCGCGGCATTGTATTTACTGGTGAAAATATTCCGATGGCTTAACGGTAAATATCAGCAGCGAAAAAACAGCCATCCGAGCACATTGACTGACGCAGATATACAAAACCATTTCTACAATGCCTGCAAACGGGAACAGCCAGAGGAAGCACTTTTATGGTTGTACCGCTGGTTAGATAGGACGCAGGCGACCGCGCAAGAGCGAACCATTCGCGCCCATCTACGTGCACTTGACCGAGAGGACTTAACGATAGAGTTCAATGCGGCCGCACAACAAATATACGCGACAAATGAGCCGGTGAAATTAAACTTGGCTGGGTTTGGGAAACGCCTGATGAAAGCGACTAACCCTTCAAAGCGTGCGCATCTGTTAACGAAATACAATGTTGATCTCAGGCTAAACTAGTTTATCGATAGTGTGAGAAATGGCGCGATGCATAGTCAGATGTCGACGTCATACCAACCTATTACGCACTCGCGCCCTTGCTTAGGATTGAACGAAATCCGCAAACTCTTCGGCATAATCTGGGTGCCAACGAGACAACGCGGGTCGATTTTCGACAACATCTCGCGTATTCCATACAATCCGGCGACGATCCAGCGCGACCGTCACATCGTTATCAGGACAGATAATATAAAAATCCCCCGCTGCAAGTGCTTCAAGCATAAACTCGACAACCTGCGCCGGTGACCAAGCCGCATCGGGCTTTTCCGGCACGCGTTTGCTGATTAAGCCGGTGTAGGTGAAACCAGGAACCAGCAGGTGAGCCGAAACCTCACAGCCTTGTGTATTTCTAAGCTCATGCGCCAAAGATTCTGTTAGAAATCGCACCCCCGCTTTACTGACATTGTAGGCAGCATTACCCGGCGGGTTCGTCAGCCCTTGTTTTGAGCCGGTGTTAATAATCACAGCGGGACGGCCCTGCTCGATCAGCATTGGCGAAAAAGCCTGAACACCATGCACGATGCCGAACAGATTAACCGACATCACTTTTTGCCAGCCCGACAGGTTTGTCATCGCGCCGCCGCCAGCACCAATGCCCGCATTATTCATAACAATGGCAACATCATCGAAGTTTGCCTGCACCTTTTCACGTAAAGCCATGACCGAGTCAAAATCTGCAACATCGGTCTGCACGAATATCACCTGCGTATCGAAATTGGCCATTTCAGAGGCTGCGATTTTCAGCTGAGCTTCATCATTGTCAGCAATACAGACGTTCATGCCTGCCTTGGCGAAGGCCTTCGCACTCGCCAAGCCAATACCATTGGCACCACCGGTAATGACCGCGGCACGACCGCTGACCATAATTTCATTTAGCTTCATCATCAAACCTCTACGATTCGCTTCTTCGAGTTATCACCCAGCCCTTTTAGCATCAAAAAAACCGTAATCTAACGATCGAAAAATGCTTCGCCGGACAACATAACGTTTTCATTATCGCTCGCTCGGACTGCAGATAGATAAGCGTGTGTTCGAGGCAAGACGTGATTCGCATAAAATCCCGCAGTCGTAATTTTTCTCTGCGAAAATTCATCACCACCCCGATCCTGACAGGCTAGCGATGCTCGAGCCATCAACCATCCGGTTATACAGGTACCCGCGCCCATTAAGAAATTAAATGCAGCGGCGCCTACAACCGACGGGTTTACCTCATGGTGTTCTAATATCCAGTCCAAGGTTTGTTGCAGTTCTTCGATCGCAGCACTCAACCCTACTGCAACCAATTCCAAGCCTGCACTTTGATGCAGCCTTAACTCATCAACGCGCATTTCTTCCAGCAGCTTATTGAGTTCGGTACCGCGATCGCGAATGACCTTTCGACCAATGAAATCGTTCGCTTGTATGCCTGTTGTGCCTTCATAAATCGTCGTGATTCTGGCATCGCGCATAAATTGCGCCGCACCTGTTTCCTCGATGTAACCCATACCACCGTGGATCTGCACGCCCAAGGAGGTGACCTCTTGTGACATTTCAGTCGACCAGGCTTTTGCGATCGGCGTAAGTAACTCGCCGCGCGCTACGAATGACATCTTTTGAGTTTCATCATCGCCATGGTGAGCCATATCAAAACTACCCGCAGTGACATAACACAGAGCTCTAGAGCCTTCCGCCAGAGAGCGCATCAGCATGAGCATTCGTTGTACGTCAGGATGATCAATAATTGTCGCATTGTCATGACCGGCCACTGCGCCCTGAACCCTATCTGAAGCGTAGCGCACAGCCTGTTGATAGGCTCGATCGGCTAGCGCCACACCCTGCACACCCACATTGATTCTGGCGTGATTCATCATCGTGAACATATAGGCCAGACCCATATTCTGTTCACCCACCAAGTACCCGATCGCACCCTCACCTTTTGCGCCATAGGTCATAACGCAGGTTGGACTGCCATGAATACCAATTTTGTGTTCAACACCCGTGGCATAAACATCGTTATGCCCCAGCGTATTACCGTCGACATCAACAAGATATTTAGGCACAAGGAAAAGCGATATACCTTTAACCCCCTGCGGCGCACCTTCTAATCTTGCAAGCACCAAATGCACGATGTTCTCGGTCATACTGTGATCGCCCCAAGTGATGTAGATCTTGGTACCTTCTATGCGATAGGCATCACCGTCTTTTGTCGCCTTGGTTTTAATTGCCGCCAAATCTGAACCCGCTTGAGACTCAGTCAAATTCATTGTGCCGGTCCATTCACCGGAAATCATTTTGTGCAGGTAAGTCTCTCTCAGATAATCACTCGCGTGGGATTCGATCGCCTCGATAGCGCCCTGCCCAAGCATGGGACACAGGGCAAAGCTCACATTCGCCGCTGACCACATCTCCATCGTGGCAATACCAACAACCTCGGGTAAACCCATGCCGCCGTAGTTAGGGTTACAAGGCAGCGCGGTCCAACCTGCATCAGTGAATTGTTGGTAAGCCTCGGAAAAACCGCTGGCCTCTCTCACCTGCTCGCCAACAATTTTTGTGCCAATCAAGTCGCCAACTTTATTCAACGGCGCAAGTACGCCTCGGGCAAATTTCGCTGCTTCATCTAGCACTGTTGCAATAAGCTCGGGCGAACTTTCTTCAAAGGCACTTTGCTCACAAATCGAACCTAAACCGGCAAGTTCGGTGAGTACAAAGTTTATGTCTTCGGTCGGGGCTTGATAGTCGGTCATATCGTTAATCATTGATTCAGAGGCGCGAATTGTCCTCTACCTGTCAATTAGATGCCAGCCAGAAGTTCTCTTTTTGGCATAGAACGACAGATAGCCACTTTTCGGCAGCAAGCTCACGGCAAATGCCAGATCAGCTCGCGCCTGGCAGTCGCATCGTAATATTGATTAATTTCTTTCGTTGCTATGAGCTGTGGATCAAACCATTCGTTGTTTAAAACAATTAGCTCAGTAAAACTATCTGAATTGTGTTGCGGATTATCGAGCTGGGTACGATTTTCGTACTATCTGATATGTCTGCGCCAAAACGCATGACTAATGGTGAAGAGCACGTCAGTGCTCCTCACCAAATAGCTGATTAAACTAAAACCCTGGCTTTTTCACTGGCGCTACTTTGCCCACGCAGATCAGCGATTCGACACAGTCTCGAATCGAAACATCCAGTGGACGAAATTCCATATCGAGAGCTTCTCGAATACGATCGTTACGGAGTTCACAGCCACGCCATATCGCTCGAAATTCAGCTTCTTTTGCTTTCACCTTATCTGGCAGTGGATCAACGAGTTCCGCGCCTGCAAAACCGAGTTCAGGCAGAAGACGATCAATACTTGCGCAAATATCTTCGACATCACGTGTCTCTGTGGACCAGGCAATAAAACGCTCGCCGTTATACACATTGACGCTTTCAAGCATTCTTATATGCGCCTCTGCGACGTCTCTCACGTCAACAGTGAACCAAGCCCGATATGCACCCATGACATTCTGTGAGTACTTACCTAGCAGCATCGTTTCAATGTGATGTTGCCAAGGACCGAAGTTCTTTTGATGCGCAGAAAGTATAGGACCCACGTTGTCACCTGGGCAGCAGGTGATCGCATCCCAGCGTCCACTTTCCTCAGCGGCATCAGCAAAGGCCCGCTCAGCTAGCACCTTACCCATGGAATAACCTTGACCCCGATTCGTCTGCCGATTGGGGTTTTGCTCATCTGGATATCGGTCTTCGTACAGAACTGGGCGACGCACAAGCTCCTGCGTATCGGTTTCCGACATAACCGCTGCAATACTCGACGTGACCACAACACGGTTGACTGTTTCCGACTGATTGACACTGTTAATAACGTGATCACAAACCATTTTGACATAGTCCATGTCATCGTAACTCGACACATGTGACAAATGCGCGACACCCTGACAGCCTTTAAATATCTCATCAAAGCAACCCGCCTCATCAAGATTGGCCGAATGTAGCGTCAATCGTCCGGATGCGTATCCTGGCATCTCCTTTAGAAAACTGACCTTGGCATCATCGCTCGTATCTCGAACGCAGGCACGCACCCGGTAACCCTCGTCTAAAAGCTGCCGCACGAGCCAACCACCGATAAATCCTGCACTACCGGTTACTGCAACTGTTCCGCCCTGGGGTATTGGTGCCATCTATGTTCTCCCTATTTATTTTTTATTGACCGCTCAATGATACTTGAACTGATCTGATTTTGTTCTCTAAGGTCTGTTCGCTTTCACCCGCTTTGGATTTACAGTCGATCTTTTGGTCCACTGATCCGATCAATGTGTCAGTCAGTTGAGATGTCTGCAGCGGCAGCTGTTGAAGCTTGCTCAAGCACTATTTCATATTCTTGCGCCATAAACTCGATGCGATTACCGGCGACGATTTTCTTACGCTTTTGCGTTTCAACAACACCATTTACTTTGACTTGCCCGTCAGCAATGGCTGATTTTGCTTCACCGCCACTGCCAACAAGTCCTTCGAATTTGAGAATTTTGAATAGCTCGACGGGTTCTTTGTTAATTTCAATTTGTGTCATTTCGTTAAGTTTACTCACTGGTGGTTAAGCCGCTAAAAATCGACGGCATTAGATCCCTAAGGGTATAGGGTTACACTGGGTTACATCGGTAAGCCCGCTGAGACAGTCTAAAGTGCTGAAATGATACGCTGTTTAACTAGCGCAACCGATTTCGGGGTTAGGACTCCGCTTCACTTTAACGAAAAACAGAGCCCTTATGGGATATATCAGTCTTGTTTAGCCTTCGCCCGCTGAGCATTCAAAAATTTAATCAGCGTCAGCGCCTCCTCTGGGTCCATCCGACCAATCGGCGAGTTGCTGTAGGTCGACATCATCACCTTGCCGCTTTTTGTGATCACGAACTCGCTTGGCTGAATGTGATCGCGACGCTCTTCCCACCAAGCACCCATGGCATCACCATCGGCACGCGTCATGCCGTAAGCAACGGGAAAACCCCAGTCACGGGACACATCAAGGGTTTGTTGCTCCGTATCAACCGTACCCGCAATGATACTTACACCTTCTGCCAAGAACGCTGCACGGCGTTCTTCATAGCCAGCTAACAGCCGACGACAATAAGGTCACCAATGGCCCCGATAGAACAAAGCGATAGTCATCGGTGTTTCAAGGTCTTGCGGAAATGAGAAGCTACCGCCGCCGGCCAAATTTAACGAAATGGAGGGGAAAGTGTCCCCTGAACTGAGAAAATCAGACATACAATGCTTACTCCTTAATGTATCAGCGATAAGATCAGTAGGTGCGGACATTTACGTTCAAAACTCTTTCAAACGACTTTTAAACGACTTTTGCAATTTAAATTCGGGATCATAAAACGGCCGATCACCCTTCACCGCTACCCTGCGCCATAGCCGTTGATGGGAAAGATAGTCGCTTGCGACGTAATGTTGAACAGCGCGCTAGTTGTTTTTATATCTGTGTAACTCTTTTAAAGATTTAAGCGCGGACCTATTTATATTATTTATTCAAAGAGCCTATCCCAAAACCCCTTGTCCATCGTCCCACAAAATACTAACCTTCGCCACGAATCAACTATGAAACCAGTATCCCGAGGGCTTAATCAGCAATTTGGTTCAGTATTTTCGCGGAAGACAACAGCCTAGCCCACCCCTGCTGTGGCAGCCCAATTGGTCCGCCTTCCTTACGCAAAGCGTTGCCTTTTACCGCGTCTTAACGCCTGAAAACAGAAAACTATTCGAGCAGCGTATTCGCCTGTTCTTGCTGACAACAACGGTTGAAGCCTCAGCATTTGAAGTCACTGATGAAGACTGCTTGTTGGTTGCAGCCAGCGCAATCATACCTGTTTGGGGATTCCCCGACTGGCATTACTTTAACCTTAAAAGTGTATTTCTAATGCCGAATGCTTTTAATGAAAGCTTTCAGTGCGGCCAACCAGACTCTTTATTCACCGGCCTGGTAGGAACAGGTCCGATGTCTGGGAAAATGGTACTCAGTCAACCGGCACTCGTACTCGGTTTTCGAAACAGCCGAGACAAACAAAATGTCGGGATTCATGAATTTGTTCATCTGATTGATATGGCCGACGGCGAATGTGACGGATACCCCGAGCGACTCAAAGAATATGCGTTTTCGATTCCGTGGTTTGAATTGATGCGTCAGAAAACCCATGAGATTAATCGAGGTAAAAGCAACATTCGGCAATACGGCGCATTCAATCGTGGGGAGTTTTTTGCGGTCAGTTCAGAATACTTTTTTGAACGACCCGGCATGATGAAAATCAAGCATCCGGCACTCTATGCAGCGCTTGCAGAACTTTATCAACAAGATGCATCCGCCATTGCGACAAATATCAAGACCCGCAAAAAGGCACCATGTCCCTGTGGCAGCGGTAAGCGTTATAAACATTGCTGTTTGCCAAGGGCTTAAGCCGCGGCAACAAATCGGGTCCCGGTAAAATTCACATCTGTTTCATGAGTTCTGACGTTATTGGCATCAGCGCAAGGTTAGTCACGGTAGTACTATGGGCTTGCGCTAAGTCAGTAACACGATGAGCTGACCGTGGACTGATGAATAAATGTAAATTTTACGCCGACCCCATTTGTTTCTGTGCTATCTTTCGCGCGCTTGGAATATTTATTCAGGTTTACTAGGAATAAAGTATGTGTCTCCAAATACCAACGGTCTTCGCCATTTTTTTGTTGGGCGTAAGCCAGTCCCTTTCTGCCGCTCCAGCCAGTCTGCCCAATACAGATAGCGTACTCCGACATGATCTCATTACAAAAGCTCGCGTCTTTCAACATGAAGGGTACCGCGCTCGGGCAATTGTATTACTTCAACAAGCTGACCAATTAGCCAAGCAGCTTGGCGAAGACCAGAACGAAACAGGGCTACTGCTTGCCCAGCTCTACTTCGAGCTGGGTGAATATCCTCTAAGCCTGAATATGACAACCCGCATTCTTGATCAATCACAATCAGAAATTATTCAAGCTCGAGCACTAAACATTCTCGCCACCGTACAAAGCATCCTCAATGATCATACAACTGCCAGCAACACTTTTACTCAAGCTTATGCAGCCAGCGTAACCGCTGGTGACAAAGCAATGACGACGACCGTATTAACGAATCATTTACGCCACGAGCTGGACAACAAGCGCGGCAATGCAGCGCTTGTAATCGGCAAGCAACTATTGCCGCTCTCTTCAACGCTAGGCATGTTGCCCGAGTCAGTAGAAATTCAAATATCAATCGGTGACTTGTTTATTAGAATTGCCGACCAAACAGGAGAGCACAGTTACTACGGGCACGCTTTCGCCATACTTCAACAGGCTGAGGCGACAGCAAAAAGTCAAAGCCAAGTGCGACTGCAAAGTCATGCAATCGGCCATCAGGGTCGGTTACTGATCAATCAAAACAAGTTGGAAGACGGTATTCGAAAGCTAACCACCGCTAACTTTCTGGCGAATACCAGTCGTTCGTTTGAAAGCGCCTACCTATGGCAATGGCAATTAGCCCGCGCTCATCGCTTGCAAGGTCAAACCGACGACGCGATCTCTGGGTATCAAACAGCGATTGCCACGCTAGAACAAGTCAGAACTGAGCTCATCAACGGCTCCCCATTCACTTTCCCACAAAAGGTACAGCCGCTCTTCACTGAACTTTCTGACTTGCTGCTAATCGCTGCTACCGAGGCTAAAACGCATCCTCGTCAGCAGGCTTACTTAAAGCAAGTTCAAGCAGTACTGGAGCAGTCGAAATCTGCAGAGCTTCAAGATTATTTTAGAAACGATTGCGTGGTTCCGGATCAAACAGTCGACTTAAAACTTGTCGAAGCATCAACCGCGATTATCTACCCGGTGATTCTTGCTGATCGACTAGAGATACTCGTCAACATCGAGGATCAGGTGTACCAATTTGTGCACCAGATTAGCGCGTCCGATCTTGAGGAATTGGCCAACGAATTTCGGTACAACCTAGAACTCGACCAGGGTGATGACGAATACAAGGCACTGGGAGAGGAGCTTTATGCGCTTGTTTTCGCTGATGTGGAACCCTTGCTTCAGAAAAAGAACGTTGAAACTTTGCTCGTCATACCCGATGGCGTTCTGAGAACTATCCCATTCGCTGCCATCTTTGATGGCGACCAATATATGATTGAAAAGTACGCACTTGCGACGACACCTGGCATCAGTTTGACATTTCCTGAACGTCTCGATGTCAAGGCTGCATCCCTTTTCGCTGGCGGTATTTCTCACGCTGTTCAAGGTTTTTCGAGCTTACCCGGGGTGCCCGGTGAGTTAGAAAAGCTGGAGAATCAACATGGCGCGGAGGTATTGCACAACGAGGAGTTTCAACGAAGCGCTATTCAAGCACAACTTGGTTCGGAGCAATACTCCATCGTGCACATTGCAACCCATGGCCACTTTGACAGCAACCCTCAGCAATCATACCTGCTTACCTATGACGGTAAATTAACCATGGACCATTTGGAACAAAGTATTGGCAGTAGACGGCAAACCGGTGACACCCTGGACTTGTTGGTGCTTAGTGCTTGTGAAACTGCAGTGGGTGACAACCGGGCAGCACTCGGGCTTGCGGGAGTGGCATTAAAGGCGGGTGCCAGAAGCGCGATTGCAACGCTATGGCAGATCAGTGACGCGGCTACTGCACTTATTATCGGCAGCTTCTACGAACACACCTCAAAGGAACACCTCAGCAAAGCACAAGCGCTAAGAATAGCTCAAACTGAACGCATAAACTCTGCACTCCACAATCACCCCTCAGATTGGGCTCCATTTTTGCTCATTGGTAACTGGTTATGATGCAGGCTTTGACTTTTATTCTCGCACTTTTGTTAGCAGCACCCGCGTTTGCTAACGATTTTATGGTGGTGACGGGTAGTTTTAAATCCAAAGCCAATGCCGAGGAACAACTGACCCAATTGACAGCCTTTTTTAATCGGTCAATGGCTAACCAATCAGCCTCCAGCAGATCTGAGTTCAGCAAAGCTAACGCAAAAATTTCTGAAATTTTCGTACAAGGTGAAAAGCAGTTTCGTGTCAGCATAGGCCCTTTCGATAGTGCGGATATCGCTGAAAAAATCCAGCTCGATGCCGTGCAACAAGGCTTCAAAAAAGCCAGGGCCGATACGGATGACGCATCTGAGCAAGAAAAACCACCAGTTTTCCCAAGCGAACCTGAATTACTTCCGCAGATCAGCGAGCTCGCAAGCGTCGAAATTAGTCGATTTATATATCAAGCACCAGCGCTTGAAAAAGAAATTTCAGCACTGCTGTTAACGGTGACTGGAAAAAACGTAGAAACGTCAGATTTACTTGCAACCAAAGACAGCATTAACAGATTGTATGTGAGCAATGGCTTTGTCAATACGGGCATGGTCATCCCTGACCAACGGATTAGCAATGGGGAACTTCAGCTAGACTTCATTACCGGCAAGATTACTGAATTACAAATTTCGAGCCGCTTAAGAAATAGATATATCAACAGTCGGCTGAAGATAAGCGAACCCTTTAATCTGGTTCAACTACAGGACGCCCTCAAACTACTCGAACAAGACCCATCGGTATCCCGAATTGACGCAAGAGTAGCTGCCGGTATTCGTCCCGGAGAGGCAATGCTAGCGCTTGATGTTGAAACCAATCCCAGATTTAGCCTGGCATTAGATGTAGCAAACGATCGATCTCCATCGATTGGTAGTCAAGCCGCAACGCTGACGGCCAGCGCTAGTAACTTGACCGGCTGGGGCGAGACGCTTCAAATTGGTTCTTCTGTGACAAAAGGGCTAGATGCACGGGACGCAACGATCTTCCTGCCGTTACTATCAGGGGGCACTAGCCTACAAATTCAATACGCACTGAGCGACTCATCGGTTATTGAAGAACCTTTTGATAACATTGATGTGGAGAGTGAAACTGAATCTCTTGGCGTGATGCTGAATTGGCCCATTCAGAAAACACTTTCTAGTGAACTATCCTTGCAACTGTCACTTGACGTCAGACGAAATCGAACAACATTGCTAGGCCAACCGTTTTCTTTTTCTGAAGGCGCAATCAATGGCGAAAGCAGGGTCGCGCCTATACGGGTCGCCATCGCTTATACGGAACGGAATATTAACGACTCTTTAGCCGCTCGCTTTTTGATCTCAAGAGGCACTTCAAAATTTGACGCCACAAAAAGTAGTGACTCACCGGATGGTCAGTTCACTAGTTATCTAGCTCAGGTTCAATATTCAAGACTTCTTACGCAAAAACTCCACATCACGGCGAGAGCTCTCGTGCAATATGCCGCCGACCCGCTTTTATCTATCGAGAAATATGCGCTTGGCGGCATCCAAACGATACGTGGCTACCGCCAGAACCAGGTCGTTCGGGACAACGCTTATCTCGCCTCGCTTGAGGCACACTATCGACCCGACCTGCCCGTCTGGATTGACTTTATCGGGTTCTTTGATTGGGGCCGCGGAGAGAATCACAAAGATTCTATCGCTAGCGGACAATCAGATCTCGCCAGCATTGGTGTCGGGGTGGTGGTGAAGCCTTCGCCGGGATTTAGCATTGAATTATATCTTGCTCACGGATTTGACGATTTCAAAGCCTCGCAGCACGACTTACAAGATGATGGCGTCCATTTTCGCCTAGGATACCGACATGCGTTTTAAGTCGACTCTAATACTCATATCAGCATTACTCAGCGCGTCTGTCGGATATGCAGAAGTCACACTCGATGGTTCCGTGGGACCAAACTCTGTTAATCCAGGCGATTCGGTCTCCGCCGGCAGCGGCTTTACCTACAATATTACAGCGGACCTTGGTGAGCAGGCAGGACAAAATCTATTTCACAGTTTTGATAAATTTAATATTGGTTTAGGCGAGCAGGCGAACTTCGCCGGTCCGATCAGCATCAGCAATATTGTTGGCCGCGTAACGGGCGGCGAGTCGTCGATTGCGGGTAAGATCACCTCAAGTGTTAGTAACGCGTCACTTTGGCTGGTTAATCCAGCTGGGTTCATATTCACCAACGGCGCGGTCGTGGATATCGATGGTACTTTCCATCTATCGACGGCCGATTATATTGAGTTTTCTGATGGTTCGCGCTATTTCAGCAACCCCTCTGCGACGTCCACCTTGAGCACAAGTGACATCTCTTCTTTTGGCTTTCTTGGTGATAGTAGCGGCACCATTAGTATCGATAGCAGTCGAGCGCCTTCTGGTGTCGTGGATTCTGCCGAGTACAACTTAAACGTGAATTCTGAATTCATCACCATTAGGGATGCTGATCTACACGCCCAGGAAATTGTTGTTCGTATGGGTGATTCGACCTTTGGCAATATTAATGTTGCCGATAGCCTGCTTGAAACCGTCGGCGGCAGCATCTTTTTTCAAGGCGGCACTGTCTTTGTGGTCGATACTGCCATAGCAGGATACGGTAGTGAGGGATCGGGAGATGGCGCAACGGTTCAACTAACAGCCTCCACCATCACGTTGAGTAACGTGGAGATACGCGGTGAGGCGACGGGGTTAGGCAGCGGTAGTGACATCTTGTTTGATGCTACGACGATTTCAATTGGTAATGGCTCAACTGTCGACGTTTCTTCAAAGTCTGCCCTTGATAATGGTGGTGACGCCGGAACCATTAGAATTGCCGCACAAAACGTCAACATAACCGATGCTGAATTTCTACTTGATACGCTTGGTGGCGGGGTGGGCGGATCTCTGACGATCGACGCAACCGATATTGGTCTTAGCCAAACTTCAATCAAAGCACAAACGGAAGGTCTTGGTGAAGCGGGACAGATATCGATGCAAGGTGAAACTATCGCGTGGAGCAATGTTGACGTCAACGCGAGTACAGCTAGCGCGGGCGTCGGTGGCTCTATTGTTTTAAGTGCCGACACGATCAGCATTGACGGCGGTAGCGCCGTAGAGAGCGATTCTTTTAGCAGCGGTGATGGCGGCGAGATCATTTTAACCGCCACCCGTTCGTTTAATCTGACCAACGCTCGCATCGAGGCCGAGGTGCTAGGCAGTGGTGCAGGCGGTCTAGTCGAAATCAAGGCGCCTGCAATAACGCTTGGGCAGGATAGCGAGATCAATATCTCTGCCGTCAGTGGCACTGGCGATGCCGGGGTACTAACCATCGCAGGCACGACGATTGCCGCGGTGAATGCCGATATCAAAGGCGAAACGTTTGGTGAGGGCGATGGCGCCGATATTACGCTAACAGCAGGTGATATTGCTTTAACGGGGACACTCATCAATAGTTCCACAAAGGGCGACGGAGCAGGCGGCTTTATTGCTTTAACTGCTGACACGATCAGTATTGACGGCGGAAGCGCTATAGAGAGTGATTCATTTAGCAGCGGTGATGGCGGTGAAATCTTTTTAACCGCCACCCGTACGTTTAATCTGACTAGTGCTCGCATCGAGGCCGAGGTGCTAGGCAGTGGTGCTGGTGGTCTAGTTGAAATCAAGGCGCCTGCAATAACGCTTGGGCAGAATAGCGAGATCAATATCTCCGCCGTCAGTGGCACTGGCCATGCTGGGGTGCTGACCATCGCAGGCACGACGATTACGGCAGTGAATGCCGATATCAAAGGCGAAACGTTTGGTGAGGGTGATGGCGCTGATATTACGCTAACAGCAAATGACATTTCCTTAACGGGGACACTCATTAATAGTTCCACAGAGGGTGTCGGTGCCGGCGGCTTTATTGCTTTAACCGCCGACGCGATCAGTATTGACGGCGGTAGCGCCATAGAGAGTGATTCTTTTAGCAGCGGTGATGGCGGCGAAATCTTTTTAACCGCCACCGGTTCGTTTAATCTGACCAACGCGCGCATCGAGGCCGAGGCGCTAGGCAGTGGTGCTGGCGGTCTAGTTGAAATCAAGGCGCCTGCAATAACACTTGGGCAGGATAGCGAGATCAATATCTCTGCCGTCAGTGGCACTGGCCATGCCGGGGTGCTGACCATCGCAGGCACGACGATTACCGCGGTGAATGCCGATATCAAAGGCGAAACATTTGATGAGGGCGATGGCGCCGATATTACGCTAACAGCAGATGATATCGCTTTAACGGGGACACTCATCAATAGCTCCACAAAGGGCGTCGGTGCCGGCGGCTTTATTGCTTTAACTGCCGACACGATCAGTATTGACGGCGGTAGCGCCATAGAGAGCGATTCTTTTAGCAGCGGTGATGGCGGTGAAATTATTTTAAACGCCACCCGTTCGTTTAATCTAACGAACGCGCGCATTGAGGCGGAGGTGCTAGGCAGTGGTGCTGGTGGTCTAGTGGAAATCAAGGCGCCTGCAATAACGCTTGGGCAGGATAGCGAGGTCAATATCTCTGCCATCAGTGGCACTGGCGATGCCGGGGTGCTGACCATCGCAGGCACATCGATTACTGCGGTGAATGCCGATATCAAAGGCGAAACGTTTGGTGAGGGCAAAGCCGCCGATATTGTGCTGACAGCAGATGATATTGCGTTAACGGGGACACTTATCAACAGTTCCACAGAGAGTGTCGGTGCCGGCGGCTTTATTGCTTTAACCGCGGACACGATCAGTATTGACGACGGTAGCGCCATAGAGAGTGATTCTTTTAGCAGCGGTGATGGCGGTGAAATTATTTTAAGCGCCACCCGTTCGTTTACTCTAACGAACGCGCGCATCGAGGCCGAGGCGCTAGGCAGCGGCGCTGGTGGTCTAGTGGAAATCAAGGCGCCTGCAATAACGCTTGGGCAGGATAGCGAGGTCAATATCTCTGCCGTCAGTGGCACGGGTGATGCGGGCGAGTTGACCCTCACGGCGACTCAATTGACGCTCGACAACAGTTTGATCGCAACCGAAACCTTAACAGCAGGAAATGCCGGACACGTCATTCTGACGGCAAAAACGATTACTGCGGCTAACGCCATCATTCAAGGCGAAACTCTAGGCGCAGGGAGAGGCGCTGATATTACCCTAATGGCAGATAATATTTCTTTGACGGGGACGAGAATCGATAGTTCAACTCTGGGTTCCGGTGAAGGGGGGTTTATTTTATTAAGTGGCAGCACGATCCTGGTAGATGCATCTACCCTTGTTACTGAAACCGAAGGTACGGGCCGCGGAGGCACTATCTTTATCGCCGCGGATCAGTTGGATATTCTCAACCAAGGCAACCTAAACGGTCGATCCAATGGTGGTAGCGGCGACGCGGGAAGTATTTCAATCTCCACCAGTGACCTAAACATTGATAATGGCATAATAACACTCGCGACCACTACGCAGGGATCCGGTGGTGACCTCGTTATTGCGACCGAGACACTTCGGTTAAACCAGTCGACGTTAAGTGCATCAGCTAACAGTGATGGCGATGCCGGCCGAATTGACATCACTGCAACGACAGCAACGCTTCTGAATAAGACCGTCATAACCTCAGATACAACAGGAAATGGTGTTGGCGGCGATATTCTCATTAGGGCAAACACGCTGGATATTTTTTCCGAAGCGGCCATTTCCTCCTCTGCGACCGGTCTTAGTGATGCGGGGGATGTCTCTCTGATCGTATCGGACACCCTACAGATTGTCCGCGGCACAATTCAGACCACTTCAGCACTGAGTGGCGGCGGCAGTATCAATATACAGACACTGGATCGAATCCGAATTGATGAAAGTATAATTTCTGCGTCTGCAAACGGCGTCACCGCAAGTAGCGGCGGGGGCAACATTAGCATCGATCCTGAGTTGTTTACGCTACGCCAGAGTCAAATTGTCGCTCAGGCTAATGCAGGTACAGGTGGTAATATTGATCTGGTGGCGAATAACTTCGTGGCCGACACTGAAACCCTGATCTCAGCTTCGTCGCAGCGTGGTATTGACGGCACGGTAGAAATTGAATCACCAAACCAGGCAGTGAACCCTATCAGCGCGGAGCTCAATACGGGTTTCCAAGAGCTGCCAGAGTTCGTCTCAAATAATTGCACACCTTCAGCTTTGCAGAATCGTAGCTATTTGATAGTCGACAACATGAATCCGGTTCGACGTAATCCGGCAGACTACCTTCCAGCACCGACCTTGGATGTGTCTGCCGCGGCTTATACAAATAACAAGGCAAGTATGGGTAAGCTCCTCACCACACCCGGCTGCTAATCGAAGATAGGCATGATGAACCGTGTTTTTCCAAAACATGGTTTTGTTGAGTGACTGCCGGTCTTTTAGTCTCCTAGGTAATCAACCCTGCCGTCTGTAAGCCATAAGACCAGCGACAGCCCCGTCATTTAAGTCGTCGGGGTTATCAGCTGAGAATGCTGAAAGGTTAGGTTGATGGTGATCGTAGTTAAGACCGCTATAGTAAAGATCAGATTAAAATACATAATTGGCCAGCCCAACCCCGATTTGTGAACGTTCACACCCGCGCGTTAAAAATCCGGGATCGCTACCTTGGCGATGAGTGCACCACTGATTTCTTAACGCTTGGGCTTCGGTTTCGTCGTTGCTGGTTAACCAAACTTCCATTGGTTGTATGTCGCTGAGGTATTCGCAGCCCGTTTCGTAAGCTGCTTTTACGCGGTTTACATAAACTTCGGAAAGTGAAGGTATAGAAAACAATACCGCGCTGCAGGGGACAGCCGTCGCGCCAGTGGTGTTTGTAGCATCGGTTATTGGTGTCGTCGTAGCCGCTATTGTGAAACTCGTCGTGCGGGGGGTGGATGCTGTTTTTGAGCTGCTGCCATCGCCGCCACAAGCGGTAAGATAGAAAGCACAAACGAATGTCAGCGCGGCCGTTGATTACATCATTTTACTTACGTAGCTTGGCGGTGCCTTCACGCAGTGCAGTGCGCTCGTAGCTGTCAACCAAAGATATTCTGACATTAGGCCTTAGTAGAAATGGGATCGGGCTCATAAAACGGCTTATCACCACTCACCGTTACCCTACGCAATAGTCGTTGATGGGGAAAATAGTCACTTGCGGCGTAATGTTGAACCGCGCGGTTATCCCAAAAGGCAATTGAACCCGCCTGCCATTCAAACCTGCATGTATATTCCGGCCGCCCATGTTGTTTTAAAAGCACGGCGACTAATTGCTTGGACTCTTCGGCAGATAATGCCTCGCCGCTACTGATATCGAAGAGCGAGTCATGTCTTAAAAATCCGCCGTGAATGTATAGCCCTGTGACGCCCGTCTCAGGATGCGTCCGCAACAAGGGATGACTGACGCCGAAGGGAATCTCTTGTTTTAACCCCTCAACAATATCATCCGGAAGCTGGCCCGCGCCTCTTCCCATGAGGAATATCTGGTAGTCATTGATGCCATGTAAATGCTGCAGTCGTTCCGCAAGGCCATCTGGCAAACCGCGATAAGCTGCGTAGCTGTCGGCAAAAAGCGTGTCGCCGCCATAAGGAGGCACCGAAACACATTGTGCAATTGATCCTAAAGAAGGTTTTTCCATCCAGGTAACGTCTGAGTGCCAGCCGTTTTCTGTGCCGGGACTTTGTGGACCATGAGCAATTTCCAAAATATAGGGGTTAGCACCTGGCTTGCCGAAAGGGAAAGCATCAAGGTCGCCAAATGCCCTACCAAAGGCCACCTGTTCATCTTCAGACAAGTTTTGATCTCGAAAGAAAATCACCTTTCGCTCCAACAAGGTGTCTCGAACAAATTTCGTCAGCGCATTTGACAATGATTTACTCAAATCAATGCCATGCAGCACCGTCCCAAGGGTTAGTCCAATATGTTCAAAGCTCACTCCGAAAGCATCGGCACGTGATTGCAAGTCATCAGAAACCGGTTGATTACCCATTCGTTCGTACTCGCGTGCGACACCTAAACCGGTTCTATCGAAGGCTGGAAAGAGTGCCTCGGCGGGCTTTTCGCCTCCACCAGCGGCCTGCTGCGCGGCCACTCGGAACTCAACCAGACGCTCGGCATATTTTTTGGCAACCAAATTGTATTCTTCCTGCTGACTCGACATGTCGGCGCTTGTCATGCTCACCTTCTCCCAATTTATTTGTTGCGTTTATGCCTACGAATACGGGGTTACACGCTACCCGTTAGCAGTCATAGCGCTTAGCAGAATACTCCCTTAAGGGCAGACGCGCCATTGTGAAATTAAGCCGATTGGACCCTCAAGATCAAATCTAACGATAAAACCGCAGCACTTTACTAATGTGCTAAATATAACGACAATTATCTCGAACGCAAAAATTATCATGGAGGGTAGGATGACATTGAAAATGGAAATGAAAATCGTGATTGGTGTACTGATCTCACTGCTATCAATCGGTTCTTATGCGGCGAACCCGTTCGCCGTAACAAACACAAACACTGATTTTGTCCAACTTGCGGCAAGCGATGACCGTCAGGATCGTCGACAAGAAAGGGGCCGCTCCGATGAACGTCATGACAAGCGAGATTGCCGTCAAGAAGAAGGCCGCACCGGACAAGACAAGCGCGAATGCAAGCAGGAAGAAGTGAGAGACGGCGTTCGTGGCAATAAAGATCACAACGATAACGAAGGCTAGTTTATTCCCACGCCGATCGTCGGCGCGGTTTGCCTTGAGTGCCTGCGCCTGGCGCGTTATGGTCAAGAGATCTGTTTTTACGGAATCGTGCCATGACTGACTATCTATCAAGCGTTCAACATACCGAGCGCTTCCTCTGTGACAATCAGGTTAAAACCAGTCACGGCATCACTTGGAACCGTGTGCCCGACGGTAAGCCAACCCATTCCTTCTACCATGGCAGCGCCGGCGTGTTGACGTTCTACCTGGAACTTTACAGTTTCAGCGCCGACGATCAACACTTGGAAATAGCCTCGCAGGCGGGTGAAGAATTGCTGCACTACATTAACGAAAAAGCGACTGCTGAGGAATTTATAACCATTGGTATTTACAGTGGTTGGCCTAGCTATGTCTATGTGCTCAACGAATTGTACAAAGCGACGAAGCAGGAAAAATTCAAACGCGGCGCACTAACAGCGCTGTCGAGAATGACAGCACAGGCGACGAATATCGGTAAGGGCATTGGCTGGATTGAACCCGTACCCTTCTCTGATATCACCGGCATCACGGGCGAGCGCGAAGTCATCGACCTCTCCGTCGGCGCGGCCGGCGCAGGTATTATCTATCTTTATGCACATCGGCAAGGGCTCAGCGATGATGCACTGCCGCTAGCCATTAAAACTGCCGACCGGTTGCTCGAGGTTGCACAGCAAACACCCGATGGCCTTCGTTGGTTGATGATGACAGATATGCCCTTTCCATTTACCGCGCCCAACTTTGCTCACGGCGGCGCAGGTGTCGGCTATTTTCTCGCTGATCTCTACCGGGAAACAAACAATGAAGCATATCTTCAGGCAGCTGTGTCTGCCGCAGAGTACGTAAAGACACGCGTTCATGAACAATCGAAAGGCTTTTTAGTTTGTCACACCGAAGAACAACAGCCCGCATCCACCTTCTATCTAGGTGTTTGCCACGGACCCGCAGGCACAGGACGGTTCATGCATCTGCTGCACAAGATCACGGAAGATGATCGTTGGCAGCGTTGGCTCATCGACAATTTTGAAGGCCTCGTAAGCACCGGCGCGCCTGAAGAGCGCAGCAAGGGGCTATGGAATAATTACGGACAATGCTGCGGTGATGCAGGTATTGGAGACTATGCCTTGTACCTCTATGATGAAACTAAAGACGAACGCTATTTGGCATTTGCTAATCGTATTGCCAAACATTTGGTATCGGCTGAACACTCTTCAGCTTCAGCTGATCAAAGTATCTCTTGGGCCCAGGCGGAGCATCGTTCAAGGCCTGATTTTACCGAGCGGCAGACCGGGTATATGCAAGGCGCTGCAGGTATTGGTAGCTTTCTGCTGCACTTGCACAGTGTAATACAAGGCACGCCCTGTAAACTCGCGATGCCTGATTCACCCTTTAGCTACGGTTAAATAGACGTACAACTTTTGATCGTTAGATTTGGCAACAGATTCAACTTTCGTGTAAGTGTTAAACGTAATTCACATTTAGATTGAGACGCGACATGTTAAATAAGCTCGACGACTATCCGATTCACCAAACCCCCGAACCCATCGCGCACCCTGCCACAAGCGATCGCAACGTTTATGATCGAACATGGTTCAATGGCTACGCTGCTGATGGCTCCTATTACTTTGGTATCGGCATGGCGATTTATCCTCACCGAGGCATCATGGACTGCTCTTTTAGTGTCGTTCAGCCGGAGCAACGACAACATTGTTTTTATGGCTCGCGACGCGCGCCGGATGAACGCACCGACATGTCAGTGGGACCGTTTAAAATAGAAATCATCGAACCGATGCGACGCGCCAAGGTAACGCTACAGGACAATGAGAGCGGCATCACCTGCGAGCTTATTTTCTCCGCTCGAACAGCGGGCATTCAGGAAGCGCGTCAAACGCTACTATCCGGTAATCGCCGCACCATGGATGCAACACGCTTTGATCAATTTGGTCGCTGGAGCGGCATCATCACGCACCCAGACGGTGTCATTCATGTCGACGAAACGACTTGTCTTGGCACGAAAGATAGATCATGGGGCGTCAGGGGCGTCGGTGAAGCAGAAGCCGGCGGCGCACCCAACACGCCAAAGGGGATATGTTTTGTATGGGCACCCTTATTTTGGGATGACCATGTTTCCCACGCGATATTTTTTGATGGTCAGCGCGGTGAGCCACTGGTTCGGGAAGGGCTAGAAGCACCTTTGTATGAAACAGAAGCAGACATTCCGGGTGTGGAAGATGGCTTGGTTGATCGCAAGCTCACCGCACGACACCGCATTGCCTATCATCCGGGTACTCGCTTAGCCGCCAGTGCTGAAATAGACCTGATTGATCTGGATGATGGCATTCGAACGATCAAGCTAAAACCCATATTGAAATTTATGATGAAGGGGCTCGGCTACGGACACCCTGAATGGAAGCAAGGTATGTGGAAGGGCGAGTTGGCGACCGGTCATGAATCTTTTGATCCACGCCAGCTGGACAACCTTGCCCCAGAGCATCTTCACACCCAACAAGTTGTCATCGCAACTGATGGCGATAAAACCGGCATTGGGGTGCTCGAGCAAATTGTTGTTGGCCCCTATGAACCCGCCGGATTTAAAAGTTTCTTCGATGGCTACGTTGATAAATCTTAAAATATTCTTTTGATATTTTTTATAGACTGCCACTAAAATTAGACTATCAACACGACGCTTCACTTACCTTCGTTTAAAGGAGATTGAGTATGTTCATTCAGAAAACGATCATCTTGGTGATCACCGTTTTCCTCTTGTTTACCAACCAGCAAGCAAGAGCTGACACACACAACGACCCTGAAATTGCGGCATCAGTCGCCTCGGCGATGGCAGCGCTGGATGAGTTCATGCTGCATTTCAATGCAAAGAATCCGACTGCGTGGTCAGCAACACTGAACTACCCCCATGTCAGGTTCGCGAGCGGTGGTGTCACCGTCTATGAAAACCAATCGATATTTGCAGAAACAAAAGCATTTGAGCAGCTTGCGAAAATCGGTTGGGATCATTCACACTGGTTAGAGAAAAACGTCACCTTGGCCTCGAAAAATAAAGTCCATATATCGACCGTATTTCAACGTTTTAACAGCAGTAATGAGCCGATCGGCACCTATCAATCGCTTTACATCGTGACAAACGTTGATGGCCATTGGGGCACCCAAGCCCGATCTAGCCTTGCACCTTAATCAAACGAGCAAGTGAAACTTATCCTGTCGCAGAAAAACCAACTACTCGATAATCTAAGGACCGGAAAGAGAAGACACTTAGGGTTTTCATCGGAATCCACCATGTTTCATAAACGTCAGAATGTAGATGCGGCGGTCGCGTTTTATGTCGAGCTGTTAGCGCTCGAAAAACTCGAAAAAAATCATATTAAGGTTTGGCAACAGGGTGGAATTTAATCAGCGGCTGTGCCACTCACGTCAAAATCCAGATGATGTTATCTTTTCATCGTGACGGTGATAGCATAGCTGAACTAATTTGCAATTTATCAGCAAGCATAAAAAGGAAAACCTACAATGTCAGAATACATACCACCTACGATCGGTTGGGTACGTAAGCAAGTTGAGCTCTATGAAAGTAGCGGCGGCACACAAGGCTCTACACTGCTCGAAACAGGCATGCCGTGTATTATTGTCACCCATACGGGTAACAAAACAGGTGGGATCCGAAAAATTCCACTGATGCGAGTAAAAGTCGGTGATAGTTATGTCTTGATTGGCTCAATGGGCGGACAACCTAAAAATCCTTCATGGGTCTACAACCTGCGCGAAAATACCCAAGTTGAGATTAGAGACAAGACCGAAGTCACTGCGATGACTGTCAGAGAAGTATCCGATGAAGCCGAACGGCAGACGCTTTGGAGCGCCAGTGCAGATGCATACCCTCCTTACAACGACTACCAAAGCAAGACGACACGAAAGATACCCGTCTTTATTGCAGAACCTTGCTAAACAGCCGTCCTAAAGCGGTTGGTGAAGGCTCGCCGAAACGTAAAGCCGTAAGCTTCAGTTTGTACAAGGTAATGAAAAAAACGAACCATCCCAATAGCCACTAATATTTGTCTAGCGGCTTAACAAGCGGGTCATCTCTCATATACAGGGACGAGCCGCTTTTTTTTGCCCCCTATTTACTGCATCCCCTCGTGTCGCCGCGTATTTCCTACGTTCTATTGTGTCCCAAAACCGCTTATCTGCATGACATCTAAGGGGTGAATAATGCTAAAATTGCCGCCTCAAAAAAATAGTGGAAGTTGTCTGATATGAACGTAACGCATCGCAAACCCTTGCCGGGAACTAATCTTGATTACTTTGATACCCGTGCCGCGATCAACGAAATAAAAGCTGATGCTTACGATAAGCTCCCCTATACCTGCAGAGTGCTTGCGGAAAATCTGGTTCGCCGTTGTCCGCCGGAAGCACTTACAGCAGCCCTTACGCAGATTGTTGAACGAAAACAGGAATCAGACTTTCCTTGGTTTCCAGCTCGCGTTGTCTGTCATGACATTCTTGGTCAAACCGCATTAGTTGACCTTGCTGGCCTAAGAGACGCCATTGCAGCTAAAGGTGGCGACCCCTCGCAGGTGAACCCTGTTGTGCCAACCCAGCTAATCGTCGATCACTCTCTAGCCGTTGAACATGCCGGTTTTGAAGAAGATGCCTTTGAAAAAAACCGCGCCATCGAAGATCGCCGCAACGATGATCGGTTCCACTTTATCAACTGGACTGCCACCGCTTTTGAGAATATCGACGTCATTCAGCCCGGCAACGGCATCATGCATCAGATCAATCTGGAGAAAATGTCACCGGTTGTTCACGATAGAGACGGTGTCGCGTTTCCTGACACACTGGTTGGAACCGACAGCCACACACCACACGTCGATGCACTTGGTGTTATTGCGATCGGTGTTGGTGGTCTGGAAGCTGAGAGCGTTATGCTCGGGCGTGCATCTTACATGCGGCTACCGGACATCATTGGCGTTGAGCTGTCAGGTAAGCGACAGCCAGGTATCACCGCAACCGATATCGTTTTGGCACTAACAGAATTTCTTCGCGAACAAAAAGTGGTTTCTTCGTACCTAGAATTCTTTGGCGAGGGCGCAGAAGCCCTGACCTTAGGCGACCGCGCCACAATCTCTAACATGACACCGGAATTTGGCGCGACAGCGGCCATGTTCTACATTGACTCGAACACCATCGACTATTTAAAGCTCACCGGCCGCGACGATCAACAGGTTAAGTTGGTTGAGACCTACGCTAAGGAAACGGGCCTGTGGGTGGATAGCCTTCGAACTGCAGAATATGAAAAGGTGCTTAGCTTTGATTTATCTAGCGTCGTTAGAAACATTGCAGGTCCATCAAACCCGCATCGACGCGTCGCGACGACCGATCTTGCCAAGGCTGGTATTAGCGGTATCGTCGAAAATGAAGAAGGCTTGATGCCAGATGGCGCTGTGATCATCGCAGCGATCACCAGTTGCACTAACACGAGTAATCCACGCAATGTTGTTGCTGCGGGCCTCATTGCCAGAAACGCTAATGCTAAAGGTCTCACTCGCAAGCCCTGGGTTAAAACCTCATTAGCACCTGGGTCGAAGACCGTGCAACTCTACCTCGAGGATGCAAAGCTGCTGACGGAACTTGAGCAACTCGGCTTTGGCATTGTTGGCTTTGCCTGTACAACCTGCAATGGCATGAGCGGCGCACTCGACCCCGTCATCCAAAAAGAAGTTATCGACAGAGATCTCTACACAACAGCAGTTTTGTCCGGCAATCGAAATTTCGATGGTCGAATTCACCCGTACGCAAAGCAGGCCTTTCTGGCATCGCCACCCTTGGTTGTTGCCTACGCCATCGCAGGAACGACACGTTTTGATATTGAGAATGGCGTCTTGGGTCTTGACCAAAAAGGCAACCCCGTCACACTTAAAGACATCTGGCCGTCTGATGAAGAGATTGATGCCATTGTGAGTCAGAGCGTCAAACCCGAACAATTTCGCGAAGTCTATGACCCGATGTTTTTGAATGTGAAAGACATCACAGATGCAGCCGACCCCCTGTACGATTGGCGTCCACAAAGCACCTACATACGTCGCCCACCTTATTGGGAAGGCGCCTTGGCTGGTGAACGAACAATGAAAGGTATGCGGCCACTCGCCGTCCTAGGGGACAACATTACAACCGATCATTTGTCACCGTCGAATGCGATCATGCTGGACAGTGCAGCCGGTGAATATCTCGACAAAATGGGCTTGCCGGAAGAAGACTTCAATTCCTATGCGACCCATAGAGGCGATCACCTCACCGCGCAGCGAGCGACTTTTGCTAATCCAAAGCTATTGAACGAAATGGTCCAGCAAGATGGCGAAGTTAAACAAGGCTCGCTCGCACGCATTGAACCTGAGGGTAACGTTGTCAGAATGTGGGAGGCTATTGAAACTTATATGGCACGCAAACAACCATTGATCATTGTTGCAGGTGCTGACTATGGTCAGGGCTCCTCTCGGGATTGGGCTGCAAAAGGCGTTCGTCTAGCGGGCGTTGAAGCCATCATCGCTGAGGGGTTCGAGCGCATACACCGAACCAACCTCGTTGGCATGGGTGTTCTGCCGTTAGAATTTAAGAAAGGCGAGAATCGTGAAATCTACAGCATCGATGGCACAGAGACGTTTGATGTTAAAGGTGACCCAACGCCTCTCGCTGACCTGACCGTCATCATGCATCGCCAAAATAGTGAGTCGATTGAAATACCGGTCACCTGTCGATTGGATACCGCAGAAGAAGTGTCGATTTATACAGCCGGCGGCGTACTACAACGATTTGCTCAGGATTTTCTTGAGTCAACTGGCGCAGCATAAGCTCGTAATAACAAAACGTCGATCGTTAAACGCGAGCTAACCTGCAGATAGGAATATGAGAACTATGTCCCAAATACCGCAAGTAAAGATACCTGCAACCTACTTAAGGGGCGGAACGAGTAAAGGCGTTTTCTTTTCTTTACAGGATTTACCAGAATCTGCGCGTGCGGCCGGGCCAGCTAGGGATGCACTACTACTGCGCGTCATTGGCAGTCCAGATCCATACGGCAAGCAGACTGACGGCATGGGTGGCGCCACATCGAGTACCAGTAAAGCGGTCATAATATCCAAAAGCAGCCAGCCTGATCACGACGTCGACTACCTCTTCGGGCAGGTTTCTATCGACCAACCTTTTGTTGACTGGAGTGGCAATTGCGGCAATCTTTCGGCGGCCGTTGGCCCCTATGCCATCGCTAACAATTTGGTCGACCCTAGTCGAATTCCGGACAACGGTGTTGTTGAAGTTAGAATTTGGCAAGCGAACATCAAGAAAACAATTATTGCGCATGTTCCCATAACTGATGGCATGCCGCAGGAAACAGGCGATTTCGAGCTGGATGGGGTCACATTCCCGGCCGCAGAGGTTCAAGTCGATTTTATGGACCCCGCCGATGACGACGGCGGCTCAATGTTCCCAACGGGCAACCTTATCGACGACTTAGAGGTACCCGGTATTGGCACGCTAAAAGCGACCCTTATTAACGCCGGTATTCCGACCATTTTCCTCAATGCAGATGCCATCGGCTATCTGGGCACGGAACTTCAAGACGACATTAACAACGATGACGCTGCACTTGCCAAGTTTGAAACCATTCGAGCCTATGGCGCAGTAAAAATGGGTTTGATTTCACATATTGATGAGGCTGTTAGTCGCCAACACACGCCTAAAGTTGCATTTGTTGCGCCTGCGACTGACTACACCGCGTCAAGTGGCAAAGCCATTGTTGCCGCTGATATCGACCTGCTCGTGAGGGCGCTTTCGATGGGCAAACTGCACCACGCCATGATGGGTACGGCGGCGGTAGCGATCGGCGCAGCAGCAGCCGTACCTGGCACGTTAGTTAATTTAGCGGCAGGCGGCGGTGAGCTTGTCGCGGTTCGATTTGGTCATCCCTCGGGTACGCTCCGCGTCGGTGCACAGGCTGTCAAAAAAGACGGTAACTGGAGTGTCACCAAAGCAAGCATGAGTCGAAGCGCTCGCATTCTTATGGAAGGTTGGGTGAGGATTCCAGGTGATAGCTTTTAGATAGTTTCTAGATAGTTTCTAGATAGCTTTTAGATAGCATCTAAGTAGCCTATATAGTTTGATCATCCGCTTTAACGCCACCGTTAACCAAACAGGTTGTCAATGATACTAATGGTTGGTTGATGGATGGTCGATGGTCAATCAAATTTCGCCAAACCCCTCAGACATGCCGCAACGAAAGCGAACCAAGCGACCCTGATCGCAAGACCAGCAATTCAAGCCAAGCACCGATTACGATCAAACGGACACCTCTGCAGCCTCGTTACTTTTAAAGAATAATACCATCGGCCGCTCTTCTTCATTTTTTCTGATTTACTCGATTCCAAATTCATGTTCTAGTGCCACCCCTAAATGTTAACAAAGGGGCGTACGTGGGCACAGTATTCGGACAATCATGGGTAAGACGTCTCCTTTGGCTTATTGTGATCGTCGTCATCATTGGCAGCATCGGTGCAGGGTCAAAACTTAGCGTTCTTTTAGAAGCGTTACGCCCGCCGGTTTTACCTGAACACGTCGAAATTGAAATTGCAGATTGGCAGTCGGGGCAAAATTGGACCGACGAAACAATTGAAGAGTTCCATCATAAATCGCAAGGCTCTCGAACGCTTAATATACCTTTGTCATGGTTTATGGCGCTGGAGCAACCAAGTCATAGCGTCTTATCTTTTCTGTTTGCAACAGGCGAAAAGTTCAGCCATTCAGATTATCTGTCTCGCTTCGGTTTTGTAACAACGGCAGAGAGCAAGCACAATCCTTATGGACTCCCTATTGGCTTTGCATGGGACGAATACCAGCCGATCATTGGCATTCGCGACGCGAAAACAGCGGTCGGATTTACCTGCGCGGCTTGCCACACAGGACAATTAGTCCACAATAATAAGCGCTACCTTATACAAGGTGGCCAGGCGATGATCGATCTAGGACAACTGACGTCGGGCCTTGAAGCGGCATTGGGGCAAACTGTTCTGGCAAGCGAAATTCCCGTTGTCGACGGTAAATTCGAGCGCTTTGCAAAATCGGTACTCAAAGATGGCTATTCAGATGCGGGCGTCGCAACACTCAAAACAGACTTAACAAATTTGGTTGCAGCGCTCAGCGCACAACAAAAGGGCGTTGATGTTATTGAAGGTTTTTCTCGGCTCGACGCGCTTAACAGGATCGGCAATCAGGTATTTTCAGTTGACCCAGGTCTTGCCGAGAATTACGTTAACATCAATTCGCCGGTAAATTATCCGCCTATTTGGACGTCGTCTTGGTTCGATTGGGTGCAGTATGACGGCTCAATCATGCAACCACTCATCCGAAATACCGGCGAGGCGATGGGTACAGCCGCCCACACTAATCTAACCGCGCCTGTAAACGCAGGGCGCTTCAGCACAGCAACACCCCTGCGTAACCTACAATGGATCGAAGATACGCTCGCCGGTAAAACACCGCCGCTAGCGAAAAAAGTTTTTACAGGTTTAAGAGCACCCAATTGGCCTGACGCTTTTGGAGCATTAGACACAGACAAGGTTGCTAAGGGTGAAGTGCTGTACGCGCGTTATTGCAAAAAATGTCACCTGCCTGCGCTGACTGAAGCGGTCGAATCGGGCAAAGCCCCTGATTCGCCACTGTGGGACCACTTTGAACCAATACAATGGTGGGATGGCGACGAACTACTCTCAACCAAACAAAACGTATTGAAAATGAAAATTGTACATCAGTCATATATAGGTACAGACCCAGGACAGGGTAATGTACTTGCCCTTCGCAAGATAAACACAGCCGCCATAGCCGACAATAATCCCGCCGGCATACCACAGCGCGCCGGGCTTGGCATCGATGTCAAAGTATGTGGTAAGAAATCCGCTACGGATCAAAACAGCCCATTGGTAACAACGACCGTTACGGACAACCCACTACTTGCCTATCCACTAGCTTTAGGCGCATTAGTCCAACTTGGTATCGACCAGTGGTTTATATCGGATCGCACACCGGAACAAGAGAAATTGTTAATTGAAGGAGAGAGACCTAACTGCCTTCAAGCGGGCTTGGGTTATAAGGCGAGACCTCTCAACGGTATTTGGGCGACGGCACCCTTCCTTCACAATGGATCAGTGCCAACATTGCGGCATCTATTGGGCAACCCTGAGGACCGGCCCGATTCATTCTTGCTCGGCGATCCGACATTCGACACGGTTAACGTCGGCATCACAGCAATGGTGACGAAAGACAAACAAAACACCTACAGCCGCGATGGCTATTTTATTATGCGAACTGACATTCCCGGCAATAGTAATCGCGGCCATGAATTCAAGCAGGCCTCTGGTAACGGACGAATAGGACCAGCGTTAAGTGATATTGAAATACAATCACTTATAGAGTTTCTTAAGTCAATTTAAAATTTTTCCCAATTGAACCTACGTGCAACATAACATCTACATTATGATTGGCTTATCAGCTAATCGCGTAAGCTTTCGCTAACCAAAAAGCGACAGTCACAGGATATTTTAGATCTATGGATAGTTCACCGACAAGAGTAATGGTTATTTTCACTTTGCTGGGCGCTGGCGCAATTGGCGGATTTGGGGTACATCGCTTGCTCAGTGCCGAGTATGGTATCGCGAGTTTTGATTTTTTCGTCGCCCTATCTTTTCTCTCTCTCGGCTACTACACCCACAAAACCGGCAAAGATGGTCTTGCACGCTTTTTAAGCGCCGCCATTGCTGCAGTGGGTCCGTTAGTTTTTATAAAAGCATTCGATGACTCTGGGCTCTATTGGGTTTATTCCTCAACAATTATTATCTACTACCTTGTTCCCTATCGATGGGCGATGGGTTTCAATGCTGTCATGCTGCTCTCTATGAGTTCCATTTTTTGGGATACGATTGACCACGGAGGCCAGTTCTACTCGTTTCTCGTCACCATCGGACTGATCAATGGTTTCTCTTTAATGTTCGCTTTGAACGAAGAACGTAGCCGTATGAAGCTCAAGGCGCTATCCATTCGAGACGATCTAACGAATATCGGTAACCGGCGCGCATTTTCCGCAAGAATATTGGAGATCATCAACAAGAACAAACGGTATGGTTTGAATGCTTGTCTGGTCTGTATCGACATCGACAAATTCAAAGATATCAACGATTCATTAGGCCACGGCGCGGGCGACACGGCGATCAAAAAACTCTCAAGTTTTATCACCGGCATGCTGCGTGAAAGTGACGAAGTCTTTCGAATAGGCGGCGACGAGTTTGTGATCATCGCCGAAGGCGCCGATCAAGATTCAGGCACTCAACTGACAGAGAAAATTCGTCAGGCGGTTGAAGAAGAAGAATTTATTCCCGGCCGACCTCTAACAATTTCTTTAGGGGCATCGATTTTGAAAGACACTGATACGCCAGAGAGCTGGTTGTCTCGCGCAGATGAGCAGTTGTACAAAGCAAAATCATCGGGACGAAACCAAGTTTACTTCGACGGTGAAATCATACCAGTAAATGGTTAGATCAAGATCAAGCGGAATTGACAGTTACCCTCGCGGATCGGTGGTGCGCCCGAAGTAAGATGCGCCTTTGGCATTGAAGAAACCAAAGTCTTTCGCTGGATAAGGGTTATTGCGGCCAATTAGATGCGCAAACCGAGGCGGGTTTCGAACGACAACTTCATCGCTAATAACACTATTTAGATCTTCCTGCGGTCTTACATACATCCGATTAAAATAGACTGTCATCCCGACTCGTTCGCCTGGCATTGTCCTGGCACCCGCGCTGTGCCAAAGGTTTCCATTGAATACAGCCACGGAGCCTTTCTTTGCTTCCATGGGTATTGCTTGTTTGATTGCACCGGGAGATGGATTGTTCTGCCGTTTATGCGAACCAGGAATCACCAAGGTAGCGCCGGATTCAAGTGAAAAGTCATCCGTTACCCACATCATGTTACTCGCCACTGAGGCTGCAGGAATCGGCTCTGGTACCATTGGGGCATCCGTGTGCATCCCCTGAGGCGGATCTCCCTCACACCTAACATGACCATGGTTACTGCTAATCTGGCAACTCTCCCCCATCAGATAAGTGATTAGCGCCAAGGGCTTTTCAGCCATTACCGCTTCTTCAAATATCCTGCCGCGGGCCAATAGCCAAGCAACAAGGTAACTACTCCCTTTCGGGCCGGATAATGGAATACGCTTACCTGCGGCGCGATCTTCTTCGCCGAGTCTTAATATGGTTTCCCGTAACTCATCAAAGAACGCAAGCGGCTTAACATTTTCTAAGATCGTGTAACCATAAAGCTCAAGTTCCAAGACATTGCGCTCTAGACCAAGCCGAATGATCTCATCGCGCATCCGATCTAAGCGCTTGTGCGACTCAATCATTGTTGGATGTCGCTGATCTGTATCACCTAATTGTTTTTGGCTAGCCATAACCCGAACCTTTAAACTGATTATCGATCAATGAGATAGATCGCTTTCTCGTCACAACCGCTCACCGTGCTAATTTAGCGCTCTTGTACAAAATGCGCTAGTCTCGCGATCCGTCACTACAGTTGACCTAACCAAATGCCCTGCAGTCTGTCAATGTCATAGGCCTTTAAGTTGTTGTAACGTCATGCAAAACCCTAAATTCTAAGCCTGCTTTACGATGCACAATAGCAGCCTGATATTCGCTTGAGTTGAACATGTCCAGATACGCGCTTCTGCTAGGGTAGTGAACGATAATTATCTCGTCATAATGCTGAGATTCATCGCCCACGAATAAGTGATCGCAAACGCCTCGGTAGGCCAAACTGCCGCCCAACGCGCGTATTTTTGGCAGCACAACTTTGCCATATTCGTTATAGGCCTCTCGCCCCGTCCTGCCCTTAGCACTCTCGAGGGCAGACTCATAACGCGCCACATCGCGATACTTCAACAGGTTAATCATGTCAAAGGCAACATCCGGATCAGACGCTGCAATTTCATCTAATTGCGATTTTGTTGGTTCTGTCGATCTCATTGTCATTACCCGTTTTAGTTATTCAAATAGTGCCAGTCCGACTTTAGTCTTAAACTCACTGGATGGAGCCGCTGTGTGGCAAGCCCTGCAAGCCATCTCAACGCATAGTTACGCACAGTTACGCGCATACGCGCATACGCGTGGGACTAAACCTCTGATTCAGCTAGATTAGTCACGGTTAGCTCCGATTAAGCCCAAGCTCACGTTGCATTTTCTTAGTTAAACCTAAAGAAACAATTCGATGTGACTCAGCAATATAGTATTTGAGTTTTTTGTCCGTTTTTTGCATCGTTTGATGTTGCTGTATCCACTGCATACCCCGCGATGCCAAATAGGGAGCAGGCCTAAAGCCTATAGCGTCATGTAGCATCTCAAAGTGAATATCTGAAACTTTAAAGGTGAATGCAGCTTGATCAGACTTCTGCCAGCCGCCAATCGCAAATACTTTGCCACCGACCTTCCATACATGGGCGCCACCCCATTGCATAACGTGTGAAGTAGCCGTCAACGAGCAACAGTATTTATTAAAGGCATCATAAGTCATCGAGTTGTCACTCTTAGTTGATCACACGATAGACAATCTCGGAAAAACCACCTTTCGATCGGCATCACCGTGACGTGTATGTGCGTCAGTAAGCCAAGGTTAAGCAGACAACCCACCTGCTTGCCGCCGCCAATGACCCAAAGGCATTCAACACCCGCTATAAAGCCATCTAGACTGGTCGCCACATAATAAATCGATTTCATATATGCCCCTCGATACATAACACCGAGCAACAATGTCATGAAGGCAACCAAAATTCACCGGACTACATTATTTTGTGATTCGATATTGCTCAACGATAGCCCAACAGAAACACTAAAATGCTTTTCACATCCCCGCTCGCCAATTCATTTACAGCGGCATTTTCAATCACGTTAACAATGCCGTGCAGATAAGGTGAACCCTGATCAGTATGAAGCCAGATCAAACCTAGAGAGTTCAGTAACACCGTGATCCAGAAAACAGCACGAAAATCAGTCTTTATCGTTTTATGCCGAAGCTTTTGCTGGGCGACTATCGCGCCAGGCCAGCCGCACAATAAGGAAAAGATATGCAGCGTAGATTCTGACACTCTCCACGTACCCTGTTGCGCCGCCTGCTTGTCCCGCGCATAAACGAGGAATGTTAAACAACTCATAAAAAAATAAATCACGGCAATGAGTATCGGCGTATATCCCAAAAAATAGAAGGAAATTAGCACGCAAAAGATGACGAAGATCGGAACGTAGTTCAATTGAGGCTTTTCATTTTTTTGTCAATCACCATCTGACTCGACTGCATGTCCACTATCCCTTTGAAAAGAAGAAAATTGGGACAATCATATTTTTTGCTTCGTTAATAAGCATCGTCTTCATCGTGCACTGACACCGATACATCGCCCATCTCGTTCAACGCCAATTTGAATACAATTGGTTTGCAGCATACTTGGCAATCCTCAATATACTGCTGGCCCGCTTCCTGATGATCAATGAGTACATCAAGCGCCTCACCACAGTAAGGACAATAAACAATTTCTTCTGCTAAAAATTCCATCTTCTGCTGGCTTGCCTCAAAAATAACGTAGATAACGCCCCTGCTAGTGAAGGGTCTGCTTCAATTGTAAAACGGTCCAGTGTGCGTGTGCAAAATGTTCTACCTTCAATACACCGGTTGATTCTGGCCCCGGCTTTAGCAGTTCAGCGATTTTCGTCGTCGCGGCAATAGATCGTCCGCATCAATTCACACCTAACAGCACTTATAAGGCACTAAATATAGACAGTACGGGGGTAGACGACCGATCTTGAATCAAATTAAGATGGTCCCGTAGGCCAACGTCGGCTGTCAAATCAATTCTTGATGACTCGACTCAAGTAACACAACTTTACATGAACGCCATAAAACGATAACTCAAAAATATATGTCTGCACTACAATACCGTCGCGACATCGATGGGCTTCGCGCCATCGCCGTCACTCTGGTGATACTTTTTCATTATCAATTCCCGTTATTTTCTGGCGGCTTCATTGGCGTCGATGTTTTTTTTGTTATCTCAGGCTTTCTGATTACGGGTCTGTTGCTTAAAGTACAAAGTCGCGATGACTTCAGCTTCGCAACCTTCTATTCGCGGCGTATTCGCCGCTTACTGCCATCATTCTTACTCGTATCGCTGGTCACTTTCATCGTCATCTCGCGCTACTATATGGACGACGACTATTACATCTTCTCGAAGAGCTGGCTTGGTTCTGTGATTGGCTTGAGTAATATTTTTTTCCACGGTGAGCTATCTCAATATTTTTCCGCCGATGCCAAGATCATATCGCTACTGCACACCTGGTCGCTGGCTGTTGAAGAACAATTCTATTTCATTTGGCCACTACTATTACTACTCTTAAAACCGATAATTAGACACGCAAAATTTGTCCTAATTTTTATCGGTTTGTGGTTCGCTGCTTTCACCTTCTCTATATGGCACGCCATTGCCGATCCGGTCGCTGCATATTTTTTACTGCCTGCACGCGTCTTTGAGCTAATGTTAGGTTGCGGACTAGCCTTGTTCGCGCACCGCCTCCCTATACTGAACCGCTGGCAGGCTGAGTGTCTTTCCTTAACGGGCGTCGTGGCTATCGTCGCTAGCGCAATACTATTAAATAGCGAAAGCATCTTTCCTGGTTACAACGCACTGTGGCCGACAGCAGGCGCTGCACTGATCATTTACGCAGGCATGTCGAGCCATGCAAGTTTGGTGACTCGTCTGTTAAGCACAAAAGCCTTTGTATTTTTAGGCACCTTGTCATACTCACTTTATCTATGGCATTGGCCGCCTATCGCACTTCTAAACTATCAGGTTGTGGAATTAACGTTGCCAATCAAATTTAGTTTGATTAGTTTTGCATTTTTTGCTGCTTGGTTTACGCACGTCTTTGTCGAAAACTCCCTGCGTTATCGCCAATGGTCTCTGAGAAAGACTTTTGGCTTGCTGATTGCACTGCCCTGCATTTTGATTTGGTTGGTACAGCTTACGATTCGTACCAATGATGATATTAGCTTTCGCATCCCTGAAGAAAAACGCGCGTTGTACAAAATCATGCAGCAGCAGCATGCCGGCGATTTGTACGAGGCGTGTTTTGACGGCGCGGATTATGCGTTCGACCAGAGCGAAAGCTGCCTATTTGGCAATGCGACAAGCAACGGCAAACCCAACAGCATGTTATTAGGGGACAGTCATGCGACAGCAATGATTGGCTTTCTCGAGCAGGTCGTGGCGGATACACCCTTTTACTTTTTGGCGGTTACCAAAGCGTCAGCGGCATTCATCGCAGAACCCAACATAGACAAAGCCTTTGCAGACGAAAAAGATAGACAGCGCAGTCGGGCGCTGCAGCAATATCTCACTGCGAATCCATCACTGACGGTATTCATTAACAACTGGTGGGCGGCCTATACACAGAACAGCCAAAATATTGAATATACATCTGCAACCGTCGACTGGCTCCTTCAACAGGGCCATCGCGTTGTCATTATTGAAGACGTACTACGTTTGCCCAGTCAGTCACACGCCTACTGCTTGATCCGTGGCTCAACCGACTGCGATATCACTGAAGCAGAGATTAAAGATGATCTACACTACGCCAACCGATTTAGAGCATCGATAGAAGAGCGCCATCCCGAAGTGATGTGGATAAATCCGCGGCAGGCTATTTGCGATCAACAGGGTTGTAAGACAACCCTTGACGGATTGCCACTGTATCGAGACGAACATCATCTTAACTACCTCGGTTCAAAAAAATTGGGCGACGAGTATCTACGTCGCTTCGCAAACCCGTTAGATGGAATCGCGACACAGTAACGTAAATCGAATCAGCGAATAGAAATATTCGCAGGACTAATCCTCACAAATAAAGAACCTATGGGACGTCACCTCTAACCTGAACGCCGGCCAAGGCCTGTGTTAGGATTCGGCTAGAATAAAAACTAGCAAGGAATCAGATTGAATAGTCCCCTTTCACCAAAGGCTATCGCAGAGCAAGCAAGTGCCGCCGAGGCTTATAAAAGCAAACCCTATCGCTATTACGCGCTTGCGGTATTGACCTTGGTCTACGTTTTCAATTTCGTTGACCGTCAAATCATCGTTATTTTGTCCGAATACATTATTGAAGACCTTGATTTAACGCTTGCCCAGTACGGCATGTTGTCCGGTATCGCCTTTGCGGCGATTTATTGCGTGTTTGGCATACCAATTGCCCGCTACGCGGATAAAGGCAATCGTCGAAATGTCATTGCGGTTTCATTGACGGTCTGGAGTTTCTTTACGGCGATGTGCGGCTCAGTAACAAACTTCTGGCAACTATTTGCCGCTCGATTCGGTGTCGGCATTGGTGAGGCTGGTGGTAGCCCTCCTGCTCACTCCATGGTGTCTGATATCTTCCCGGTCAATGAACGTGCTACAGCGCTGTCGATTTACTCACTTGGTGTTTATGGCGGCATTCTGGTCGGGTTCGTCGGTGGCGCCTATCTCGTCCAATGGTTCGATTGGCGCATTGCCTTCATTGTTGTCGGCATGCCCGGCATTTTGCTGGCGATTCTGTTGCGCCTGACTGTAAAGGAGCCACCCCGAGGTTTTTCTGAAACCCGTGAAGACGTCGGTTCCGACACATCTTTTAAAGATGTTCTGGCACTTCTATGGTCTCGTAAAGCATTTCGGCATCTCGCTTTTGCCTGCGCACTGCATGCTTTCGTGACCTACGGCGTGGGCAACTTTATGGTGATATTCCTCAGTCGTGTACATGAAATGCCAAACTTGGAAATTGGTAAAATCTACGGACTGGTTGCCGGTATTGGCGGCCTCGCTGGCACCCTCGCCGGCGGTTGGCTATCGGACAAGATCTCCGAAAGGACGGGCAACAGAAATTGGTACATTTGGATACCACTCATCTCAACACTTGCCGCTGTGCCCTTCGCGATCAATACGTTTCTGTTCATGGATAGCGGATTGACAGCAGCTTTATCTTGGGCACTACCGGTTTTCTTTGGCGGATTCTACCTAGCCCCATGTATAGCAATGACCCACGGCATGGTGGGGTTACGTATGCGGGCACTGTCATCAGCCGTACTGTTCTTTGTGCTGAATTTGATTGGCTTAGGTCTCGGTCCTATTCTGACCGGCTATGTCGCAGATTTACTCACGCCGGAGTTTGGTATTGATGGTATACGCTACGCGATGACACTGACTATCTTGGTCAATATTTGGTGTGCCTTTCACTACTTTATGTGTACCCGAACCCTGAAGGACTCGCTGGACAATGCGCCGGCCTAGCGAATCGTTAATCCGACACGGGCGAATGATGCCCGTGTGGAATCTTGGGGAATCGAGGATCGGCTTCCCAAGGTATCAACGACTGATGCGCGAACTACTTTAAGTCTTTGAATTCACCGAGAGAAAAGTCACCCGCCGCACTTCGTGTACGGCGATCAACTAATTCCGCGTAAATCCGCTCATGCTCACTTCGGGTAAGGCGATATAAAGAGAACAGACCGATAGGAATGAGATAGAACAAGGGAATACCTACACCAACGGCTAACCCTAAGTTAACAATGACCTCTGCGGGTATATCCGATGGCAAAGCACTTTTTGGGAAATTCAAAAGGTCAATAATGATACCCGCAATGACGATTCCCAAACCCGATACGGCTTTGCCTGAAAACGAAATTGCTGAGAAAAACATACCCTCTTGCCGCTTGCCTGTTTTGTATTCTTGATAGTCAAGTATGTCGGCCATCACTGAGGCGCCCATAATGCCGTAGATGGTCGCAATGATTGTTCGAAGAACGTGATTCGATATCAAAATGACCAACAATAAACTTGAACCGTTCTCCGGTAGTAAATCGAAGAATCGCAGGTTGACCATGAAGATGCCATCAACCAATAAAAAAGTGAAGGTCGTCAATATGATCGTTTTTTTGTCTACCCGCCTCTGAATCCAGGAGATACACGCAAAGGCGATCATCGCACCGATGATAGAAAGCGGAAACCAACGCAGATCTTCAGGTGTTAACCCCCAGAAATAGGTATTCAGATAAAGCTCCAACGCGGCCAAACCACCTGCGATCGTCGAACCGGTTAGCACCGCCATAAAAACAAGTAAAAACTGCCTATTTCTAAGCGCCAACATGAGCTCAGAGTAAACACGACCGAAACTGAATTTCTCCGTTTCATTTATCGGCTGAATTAAATACTGCACTTCTTTTCTGGTGAAGTGAGTTGTGAACAGCACTGCAAAAAAAACGAAAGTGGACACCACCGCAGCGAAAGTGACGTAGCCGTCCGGGTTTAAATGTCCCGGTGTAAAAGCTTCAGTACTGGGGAAGATGAACGTATAGGTGGCGACGGTAAAAGAAGCACCAAACACCCAACCAAAAAAATAGCGATAAGTGACGATTGTCGTCCGCTCTGTATAGTCGTCAGAAAGCTCAGCCATCATTGCCGTCCATGGCACTAGAAACAACGTCATGGCGGTCCGCGTTAGAATGGCGAACACTAACAACCAAGCTAGAAGCGCGTAGTCGCCAGCTTGCTTAACAAACTCCGGCGGCACAAACACAAGAAATAAACTGACCGCGAGCGGAAGTGCGGAGAGGTACATCAGTGGATGTCGGCGACCCATTTTTGATCGCAGGTTGTCAGAAATACTACCAATCACAGGATCCGTAATGGCGTCAAAGACGACGGCAATACCTAACGCAACAGATGCAAGGCTGGCAGACATGCCGAGTACTTGATTATAGAAAAACAGCAAGAACGTATTGAACGCAAAATTTTTAAAAGTGTCGGGAATGGAGCCCACACCTTGAACTAATTTTGTCGATACCGGCACTTTACCCTGACGGGTTTTTTCTCTGACGTACTTCGTCTCTAACACACAGATCTCACCTTAGTGATTTCAGTAAAGACTACAGTAATCGACAGGATGCGTCCTAGATAAAACACACACAATAATGTCCCTTCATGGATAGCGTTAATATCGATCGAACAGCCGATACATTGGTAAGCCAATGCCACCCACAATACCTTTATCTAAAGGTTATCGTCACCGAACTTTTTCATTGCAGCAATGATCGGCCGAACAGATCGGCCTTTGGCTGTCGCTAAGTATTTATAGCGTAACGGGTTAGTCTGATAGGACTGCTTTTCTAAAAAGCCCTCACTGACCAAACGCGTCAGTCGATTGGACAATAAATTAGACGGAATGTGCTCGGGGCTTTTTGCAAATTCTGAGTAGGTTGTCGCGCCAAATACCAACACATCGCGCAGCACCAGTAATGTCCATTTATCACCAACCAAGTCGAGTGTTTTGGCAATCGCACATGGCGACCGGAAACTCGGCAACTCCTTTGGATTCGCTCCCTTACGGGATTTTACCTTTGCCTTCACTTGTATTTTAGCCTTTGTCATCTACGCCACATTCCAAGTTTTAGGGCTACTGCAATAATACAGCCAAACAGAATCATACCTGCTGCTGCTGCAAAATAAACACCCTGCAAGCCTAGCTCCAACTCAAATGCCAGATACAAAGCACCCACAACAGCGACCACCACGCGCACGATGGTGCCAATAATTGGCCAGGTCACTGTGCCAGCGCCTTGGCTGGCAAAATAGAGCGATAGTCCGAGCCCCTGAAAAGCAAAGCAAGGACCAACTATTTGAATGTAGAGTTTCGCAGCTTCAAAGGTCGCTGGATCCGTTGTAAAAACCGGAATCCACAGGTTAGGAAACAACGCTAGAAAGATGCCTACTGAGCCGGACAATGCAGCTGCGAGTGAACTACCGATCCATCCGATACGCTCTGCCCGGGCAATATTGTCCGCGCCAACATTGATGCCGACTAATGACGTCATGGCCGCACCCAGACCAAATACTAATGGAATCATCAAAAACTCGATACGCGAACCAATGCCATAGCCTGCCAGTGCGGATTCGCCGAAGCGGCCAACGATCGCTGTAAGACTCAAAATGGTCGTTACCGTTAAAATAGGAGACAAGGAGGCCGGTATCGCAACTTTGAGGATATCCTGAAAAAGCGCCTTGGAAAAACCAAAAGCAGCCCAGTGAAGCTTCAAACTTTGTGAGCCCCAGATTAATCGGATCAGCATCAAAATGCTCACCAGTATGCTACTGACAATGGCTGACACAGCCGCACCCGCGATACCAAGTTGCGGTAAACCCAAACCTCCCAGCACGAGCGCTCCGGATAAGGGCACCTGAATAAATGCGCTCATAATCATTAGCACGGCTGGAAATTTCATATCGCCCATGCCACGAAAGATTGCGCCGACAATGCTCATCAGCCAAAGGAACAAACCGCCACTAAACAGTATCAGACAGAAGGTTTGCGACTGTTCCAAAATAGCGCCCTGGCCACCGAGGAAGACAAGTAGTAATTCGCCGAAAACGAGATACATCAGCAGGAAAAATAGAAACCCAATCAGTGCTAGTGCAAGCGAATGCCATACCAATTTCTCGGCACGCGCCATATCTCCGGCGCCTATTGCACGCGCAATCGCTGAGGTAACCGCACCTCCCACTGCGCCGCCAGCCATCGTCTGGATCAGCATAAGAAGGGGAAACGCTAAAGCAATAGCGGCCAGCGATACGGTACCGAGCCGACCAATAAACCACACCTCAGCCATGCTGACTGAACTTTGAATCAGAAACGCCAATGCATTAGGCGTCGCCATTCTTATCAGCAATGGACCTGGCGCTGCCGTCAGCATCGTTTTAGTTCTTTCATCCACCGTTGAATATCACCTTATCCCGAAGCAGTGACTTTAAGATCGCAAGCTACTAACTTGCAATATTAAAGTCACTATAGATCAAAGTGTTATAGCGTTAGTTAGATTAATCAGCGGAGGGTCAACCAAGGGTGGGCTTTTAGACAAGGCTAAGCGGAATTGATTTGAGAAATCTAAAATGATTTGGCGGCGCCTCGCGACGCCGCCAAGTTATCGTATCTACACTATTAAAACTGCGTTGTTATAACAGACTTTCCGGCACGCGCTTATTTGATCTCAAAGTCTGCCGCACTGTGCCGCTCAACGACACGCGTTTCCTCAGGTCCCCAAGGACGATTAACACGGCGACCGCGCTCCACCGCAGGCCTAGCTTCTATTTCCGTGGCCCAGCGGACAACATTTTCATAGGATTTAACCTGTAAAAACTCTGTTGCCTGGTAAATATCATTCAGAACTAAACTACCGTACCAAGCATAATTTGCCATATCGGCAATCGTATAGTCGTCGCCGCACAGGAACTGGCGCTCAGCGAGGCACCGATCCAATACGTCTAATTGACGCTTCACTTCCATTGCAAACCGATCAATTGGGTATTGATACTTCTCTGGCGCATAGGCATAGAAGTGCCCAAAACCACCACCGAGATAAGGCGCACTTCCCATTTGCCAGAATAACCAAGACATGCACTCAGCACGTTGCGAGGCTTGCGTGGGCAAAAACTTGCCATACTTTTCGGCTAGGTAAACCATGATGGCGCCCGATTCGAATATCCGCGTTGGCGGCGTCGTGCTGTTATCAAGCAAAGCGGGAATTTTCGAATTGGGGTTAATGGCAACAAAGCCGCTACCAAACTGATCGCCGCTACCAATATTAATTGTGTATGCATCATATTCGGCAGCAGAGATACCCAGCTCTAGGAGCTCTTCCAATAATACGGTGACCTTGACGCCGTTTGGAGTCGCCAGCGAATACAATTGCAGATCATGATCGCCAGACGGAAGCTCTTTATCTTCAGTTGCACCGGCAATCGGCCGATTAATATTAGCAAATTTACCGCCGCTCTCTGTATCCCATTCCCAAACTTTAGGGGGTGTATAAACATCTGACATAGGGTGATCTCCAACTTTACTTATGCGCTTTAGGTTTGGCCAAGTATGCGGTAATGCATCACCGCATAACAAGCGGCTGAAGACTCAGGTTGTCATATCTGATATTCACGGTCGTGTCAGGCGTTAGTGGAAACAATTGCTTGCGACGCACAAAATGGTGACCCTTAAGCCATTAGCCACTGTTGGCGACCCGTATTGCTAGCATCAAACCGCCATAGCGCGACACATGAGCACCAAAACAAGACACACCGCACAATAAGTGTCGCCAAAAAATGGCACTATTGTTCAGCTTTTAAAGGTAACGATGATGACATGTTGTCGAAACTTAAAAACTCGCAAGTCACCTCACAATGCCAATGAGTTGATGAAAACCGCCAACAAAAACACTATATTGCAACGACAACCTAAAACAACCCACAACAACCTACAACAACTTAAAACCACCGACCCAATTGAGAACACGTATCGACGAACTTAACAGCTTTAGACTCGGCGACATTCGAGGCATTTACCCAACCGAGATCAATGAAGATTTTGTCCATAATTTCGCACAGAGCTTAGTAGGACAATTTAATCTCAAAGGGAAAATCGTCACCGGACGGGATATGCGCACGTCCAGCATACCGCTACAGCAAGCATTAAATGTCTCGCTAAAAAATATCGGTATTAACGTTGTCGACATCGGTTTAGTACCGACAGAGCTGGGTTATTTTGCATCTGCTCAACCCGGCATCGAGGCCGCCATCATTATCACTGCTAGCCACAACCCCTCAAACTACAATGGCATCAAGTGCGTCCTAAAAAACGGCCAGGCGATCACCGTCGACACAGGTCTCAACGACATCAAATCAAAAATGCTCGAGAGCTATCAGCATCCGGTCAAAGCCGGTTCGATCGAACAGCTAGACTTACGTGATAGCTATATGGAATTTCTCAAGACACAGTTTCAATCGGATCAATTCTCAGGTGGCCACATTGCATTAAACGGCCTCAATGGCACCGCGGCGACTATGGCTGACTCAATTGCCGACCGGTTTTCAATCGATCGCACTTGGTTTAGAAAGGAGCCGGGACCAATCCCAAGCCAAGGCGCTGACCCCGCAAACCCGCAACTCGTTAAAGAAATGAAAGGCTTTATGGCGTCCCATGAGTTTGATTTGGGCGTCACTTGGGATGGCGATTGCGATCGATGTGTCTTTTTCGATGCCGCAGGTGATCTCATCCCAACTTACTATATGGTTGGACTCTTTACAGACCACTTCTTGAAGAAACACCCCAAGTCAGCGATTGTTTTCGACACCAAACTTTATTGGAACACCATCGATATTATTAAACAAAACGGCGGTGTCCCCGTACCCGCGAAGACTGGCCACGGCTTTATGAAGCAGCGCATGCATCAAAGCCATGCAAGTTATGGTGGCGAACTCTCCGCCCATCATTATTTCGGCAGTTTCTTTGGCTGCGATTCAGGTATGTTTGCTTGGCTAACACTGATGACACTCTTTAATGATTCGGGCCAGACACTTTCGGAAAGGATTGCTGAACGCCGAGGCAAAGTCTGTTGTACACCAGAGTTCAGTTTGAACTTGATGAATACCGACGTTGCGTTCAAGACAATCGTCGCGCATTACAAAGCCGATGCCATTGACCTCGACTACTTTGACGGCACCCACATCACCTTGCCCGACGAGTGCAGATTCTCTCTAACGCCATCAAAAACCGAACCACGGATACGCCTCAACTTTGAAAGTCGCGGTCAAGGAGAGGCATTGCTAGAACATGCTGGCGACGTGCTTCGTCTGCTGGAACCCTTTCGGGCGGACGATGAAAATTGGCAACACCACCTACACCTGCAATAGGGTAAAGAGAGATAAACCTGCCGCTTAAGTTGCTTGTGACCCCAGTCGCCTCTCAATCAAAGGCGTTTGATTTACAAGAAACCATCTACCAAATTTTCAATCAGCGCCGCGCCAACCCATGTGAGCGGCGGTATAATTAGATACAAGCTCAACCTAGACATCGATCCCATATCGATTGGCCAGGTCGACATTTGATTTAACTCTCGTTGGTAACTAAGCAATGGCATGATTCGCTGTAATAAATCAAAGTCTCCCGCAGGGCTGGTACCCTTGCCAGATTCCGCTTCGATATTCATTGCCACCAAATCTAACTCTGCGCGCTTCATCGCCATTAAACGTTTGTGTACCGGCCACATTGGTATAATAAATAGCATCAACATCGGCAGCCCCGTAGCAAGCAAGCCGGGCAACACCGCCTCAGTCCGCGCACCGTCAATCATCATCAACGGATAAAATGCCAATGTGCCTATTAGCGCAAGTGTTGATATGACAGCAACATCACCAAAGGGCAGTAGATTGCGCCTATTCAAAACAGAAACCGCCAGATGATCTCTACCAAATTTTGCAAGGGTTCGCGCATTGTCGATCAAAACGGTAATGACAGTTGTCATAACAATCCAAAGTAAAAAGGTAATTACCGTTGCCGATGCACTGGAAAGCGATTCGACTAGGGAACTGAGCACTAACGTAGGCGAACCCCATATCATGGTGAGTTGGCCGAACGCCAGAAGCAACGAAAACGACACCGTTGCGATCACCCAACCGATGGATCGCTGCGAAAGTGAGTCCTTCAATATTTGAAATTCCTCATCAGGCAAAGCGCTACTAGAGCGCAAACATTCAACATAGTGTTCTGTCCTTTCAATAATAAAGCTGAATACTGGCACGATGTAGGCAAACAAAAGTGAAAAGAACAGCTGAGTAGATTGGTTCAGATGATTTTCAGCAATAAACTGGCGTTGATACAAAAAAGTTGTCAGAAATATAATCAACGCAATCAGCCACCGCCCATAACGAAAAGAAGGCGTCAGCAATAATATCCAAATCCTATGCATACCAATTTCTCCTCGAAAGATCGCCTGATTGTAAAAAACTTGCGCTTAAATTGACACTAGCAATGTCGTTAACAGTTCGCTCAATCGAAACAAATCCGTTAGAATGACGCATACGAACTATTTATGTAACGTTATGAAAAGAAATATTTTGTTCATCACAACCGATCAAATGCGCTTCGATGCGCTTGGCTGCAATGGCGGTCAAACCGCGCGAACACCTGCGATCGACAACCTCGCCCGACACGGCATCAACTACACGCGTGCCCACAATCAAAACGTTGTATGCATGCCCGCAAGAGCAACCATGATCACAGGCCAGCATGTTGGCTCTCATGGCGTATGGATGAATGGCGTTTCCATGCCAGAAGACAAGCAGACCATCGCACATCATTTGAAAAATCATGGCTATCGCACTGGTCTTATCGGTAAAGCCCACTTTGAACCATGGCTGGGCTCACCTGAGACTTTCTTTGAAAACAGAATGGCATCAGAAAACAACACGGGTCCCCACCGGGGTTTTGAGCATATGGAATTGGCCAATCATTTCTTTGAGGGGCATAGTCACTACGATAAATGGATGGATGATCACCCAGAAGAGAAAGCTAAATTCTATCCAATGGTGACAGAGAGGGGCCAAAACACCGCTAGCAGAGGTGACACCGACGCGGTGCAGGTGTGGCCGATGGACGTGCCCAAACACCTCTACCACACAGACTGGGTTGCGGATCGCACCATCGACTGGCTATCTAATTTAGCAGAACAAGATCCATGGTTTTGCTGGATGAGTTTTCCTGATCCACACCACCCCTGGGATGTGCCTGAATCAGAGTTGCATCGCGTAAATTGGAAAGATGTGCCATTGCCAAAGCTTTATCGAGAAGACAGAGCTGAATTAGAGGCTCTACTCGATCAAAAACCAAAGCACTGGCGTGGCTACTTTGAAGGTAGTGTGTGGACGAACCTTGAATCGCCGAGAGAGTTCATCCCCGCCGACATGACCGCTGACCAAATTCGTGAAATCAATGCGATGACCCATATCGAAAACGAGTTGATCGATGAAGCCTGCCAGAAAGTATTCGACCATTTGACAAAAACAAATGCTTTGGAGAATACCGACATCATCTTCACAACCGATCATGGTGAATTCCAAGGCGACTATGGTTTGTTATTCAAGGGCCCCTACCATGTTGATGCATTGATGCGATTACCCTTTATTTGGCAACCTGCCGCCAGCGCGAACATAGCAGCGGCTGAAGTGACGGCGCCAGTCGGCCATGTAGATCTTGCTTCGACTTTTTGTCAGATTGCCGACATTGACACCCCCGACTATTGTGAAGGCAAACCCTTGCCTCTGACCGACGACGATGCAACCGCCCAGAACCGTGAGTTTGTTCTGACCGAATGGGACTCTGAACACGGACCCATTGATATGCACCTTAAAACCATCTATCACCGCAGCGGTTGGTTATGTACATGTTATGAAGCCAGCACGCTTTATGAAGGTAACGAAGGTGAATTGTACAACATGAATAATGACCCAGATCAGTTGATTAACCTCTGGGATAACAGCGAACATCGAGCGAAAAGAGATGAATTGGTGCAGCTTTTATATCAACACCTGCCCGTATCAAAAGCGCCTAAACTGCCAAGGCTTGCACCCGTTTAGGGTGCGTCTCGGGTGCGAGCACCTAACGCGGGCACATCGTTGCACTAACGGCTAGCGGGCCGCTTAGACCGGATTGACCTTGTCGCCAAATTGAAGATCGACCATTCGCGCATAGACTGGCTCGCGTTCAATCAGATCGGCGTGCCGGCCGACCGCAAGGATACGACCTGAATCCATAACCACAATGCGATCTGCCTCAAGCACGGTAGACAATCGATGAGCGATGACCATCGTTGTTCTATTTTTTTGAAGCACCTTAAGCGCCTCCTGAACCAAACGCTCGCTCTGCGCATCAAGCGAACTGGTCGCTTCATCCAGCAATAATATTGGAGGGTCTTTAAGCACTGCTCGTGCAATAGCGATTCGTTGTTTCTGACCGCCTGACAAGCGAGCGCCCTTCTCACCTAAGTACGTGTCGTAGCCCTCTGGTAGTTTCTCTATGAACTCATGTGCCGAGGCCATCTTCGCAGCCTCGATGACTTCATCATCTGTCGCGCCAGGCCGACCAAAGCGAATGTTCTCGACCGCTGTCGCACCAAAAATGATTGTTTGTTGTGGCACGATACCAATTCGAGCTCGAATCTCTCGAGGGTCAGCCATGGTAATGTCAACGTCATCGACTTTTATCTGGCCGGATTCAAAATTGTAGAACCGCAACAGCAACTGGAACACCGTACTCTTACCTGCACCCGAGGGACCCACTAGTGCAATGTGTTCGCCCTTTGCTACATTTAAGGTGAAGTCATTGGCTGCGAGCGTATCTGGCCTAGACGGGTAGGAGAAGTTCACACCGTTAAAACTCACTGCGCCTTGAGATGCCGGCAAAGCTATTGGGTTGCTCGGCGTTTGAATAGCAGGCTCCATTTCCAGCAATTCTGCCAGACGCTCCATCGCACCTGCCGCCCGCTGCAACTCGCCCCAAAACTCACTTAATGCACCGCCGGAAACGCCGACGAAGATCGCATACAGTACAAATTGTCCAAGCTCGCCACCGGAAATATTGCCCGCAAGCACTTCGTTTGCGCCAATCCAAAGAACGAAGATCAACGCACCAAATACCCCGCTCATCGCAACCGTTGTAAATAAGGCTCGGACACGAATTCGCCTCACCGCAGTAACAAAACTTTCAGTCACAGCGTCACCGAAGCGGCGGCTTTCTAACTCTTCGGCAGTAAAAACCTGCACGGTTTCAACTGCATTCAAAATCTCAGCGGCATGACCACTCGCATCAGCGACGCGGTCTTGAGTGTCTCGCGACAGCTTTCGAACCCAATGACCAATCGCAACAATCGGCACAATGATGACAGGCAACACAATGACCAGGATGCCCATCAGTTGTAAGTTAGTATACGCGAGCAGTGCCAGTGCGCCGATAAATTGAATTGTCGATCGCAAGAGAATCGAGATACCTACGCCTGATATCGACTGAATGAGTGTCGTATCAGCAGTTAAGCGAGACAGCACTTCACCGATTCGTGTGACTTCGAAAAATGTTGGATCCATCCGAACGACGTGGCGGAACACCTTGTCCCTAATATCAGCGACAACACGCTCGCCCAACCAGCCAACAAAGTAAGCCCTTGCAGCACCAAAGACACCAATCACCAGTGCAAACATCAACAGCACGAAGAAGTAACGGTCTACGTTAGCGGCATCTTCTACCGAAAAACCATGATCTATGACATTCCTCACGGCTATTGGCATAGCCAATAGCGCTGCCGATGAGACGAGCAAGGCAACAAGCGCCAACAGCAAGGTGCCTTTATAAGGAGAAATAAAGGGTATCAGCATCTTTAGTGGACGAACGGACTTACCCTTCGCCCGCTCTTCTGTTATCGATTCAGACACGGGATTTCATTATGGCTTGGCTAAGCGCCGCAGTTTATAGACGAGGATTCAGTGAGTCCAGAGCTGTGATGAGGTCATCTGACTATCGAGCACGATAATCTATCAATAGTTTGAATCATGCTAACCCAAGCCTTCGCATTTCATCGAATGACACTTTAGAATGCCTCTTTTTTTTGCTGGCGCTTTACTCAGCAACTTTTGATATTTCCTTTCACGGCCTTTTCTCTTCTATTAGCTTCAACAATGGCAGTAAGCAATGACAAGTGACACGCAAAAAATATCTTCGGCAGAATTTCTCGACCTTAGCCATCCTACCGACACACTAAAATGGCAGCTTCCCGTCATTGAAAAAACCACGGGCGGACGCGGCTCCCTATTCGGCGGTGTCGGTCTTGCCGCAGGCATCATTGCGCTTGAACAAGCGACAGGTAAACCCGTCGTGTGGGCAACGGGACAATATCTAGCGATCACGCAGCAACCCGCAACGCTTGATCTCGAAGTTCTCCTGCCCGCCGTCGGTCGAAACGTCACCCAAGGTCGAGTCGTCGGACATCTTGGCGACAAAGAAATTATCACCATCCTTGGTGCCTGTGGCTCCAGACCAAATGTTGCACAGGGACTTTGGGAAACCTGCCCGGATGCAACTGCGCCTGAACAATGTAAACCTTTAGGTAATCATCAAGACACACCTTCTTTACACCAACACGTTGATATTCGAATGGCGAAAGGGATGTTTGGCTTCTCTGGCATGGGCGAGCCATCAGGTGACGGTCAAAGTTTGTTCTGGGCAAGAATGCCTGAGGTCGAACATGATGCAGCAGCACTGGCAATTATTGCCGATTATATGCCCTCAGCGCTGGGCAACGCACTTGGCCAAGTCGTCCATTGCACCAGCATCGACAACACGATTCGCATCGCGAGTCACAGTTCAAGTGAATGGGTGCTGTGTGATAACCGAATTCAATATGTCGGTGATGGTTTTGGATATGGCACTGTGAATATGTGGAGTGAAACAGGCCTGCTGTTAGCAACCGCGAGTCAAACGATGATTGTCAGAATGCCGGAGTAGTGTTTACGCGTTGATGCATCGCCTCATTTTCTGATGATCTGCTGACAAGACGGCGTGCGATTACTTTGTGTATGATGTGTTTAAAATCATCATCACAGCAGCACATACCGAAGCGGTCGGCAGGGAGCGAATCATGAGTCACTACGAAACAATTAGTATCGAAAAAAAGGGTCAGGTTGATTGGTTGACACTGAATCGACCCGAGTCTTTGAACGCGATCAACACCCCAATGGTCACTGAACTACGGGACTATTTTGGCGCTTTAAAAGAAGATGCGAATACTCGAATCGTTGTCATGCAAGGTGCCGGTCGCGCATTTTGTGCAGGGCTCGATATTAAGTCCTCTCAATCACGTGAACACGAAGCACCCTTCGGTGGCGGCATGGGTTTCCAAGGTTACCTTGCCGAGGTCTACATCCGCATGCGCAACTGCCCACAACCCATTATCTCACTCATCCAGGGACCCGCTTGTGGTGGCGGTTTTGCTTTTGCACTGGCATCAGATATACGAATCGCAGGCGAGAGCGCGCGCATGAATGCGGCATTTATTCGCGTCGGTCTTTCTGCCTGTGACATGGGCGCAAGTTATTTTCTACCGAGGCTCATCGGCACCTCGATAGCGTCGGAACTAATGCTTACAGGCCGCTTTATCAATGCCGAACGAGCACTTCGAACCAACCTCGTATCCGAGGTTGTACCTGATGCGGAATTATCAAATGCGGCACAATCTTATATCGACGATATGTTAACGACCTCACCAATGGGACTTAGGTTAACTAAAGAAGGCTTAAACGTTTCAATCGATGCAGCAGGCCTTGAAGCGCAGATGGCAGTCGAAAATCGCAACCAGGTATTATGTTCTCGCACCAATGATGCCAAGGAAGGAATGACGGCATTTTTGGAAAAACGAAAGCCTAACTACACCGGCACGTAGATAGCAGTTAATCGAGCGCAAAAAAAAGGGCAACTTAATGTCGCCCTTTTCTTAATCAGACTAACTAGAAAGTATTTAGTCGGGCAAACCAAGTACTCGCTTGCTAATAATATTCAACTGAACTTCGTTAGTTCCACCGTATATTGTGACCGCTCTATCGCGCAACCAACTTCTTGTCGCTTCAACTTCATCTTCGGTAAAGCCTTCGCCTTCCCAACCGATACCGTCTGAACCGCGAAGAAACGACTTCAAAGAAGACGCTTCTTTTGACAGCGATGAACCGATATATTTAAATATCGATGTTGTAGCACCCGGCGCTTTACCCGACCGCGATTCTTCAAACACACGTTGAACCGTTAGCTGCAAGGCCTTTTCTGTCATGGTTTGGGCCGAAACTTTATCTCGGGCTTCCTTATCAGCAATCTTGCCATCAGCTTCACCAAAATACTGCTTGGCAATCACACCATAGGCATTGGCTGGTTTGGCTTTTTTCTTCGATCTAGCCGCTGGCGCTGCTGAACGTTCGTACTGCAGCAGCCGCTTACCAACGGTCCAACCTTTGTTTAACTCGCCAACCAAGTCTTCTCGACCCGCCAGCGCGTCATCAAAGAAAGTCTCACAGAAAGGTGATGATCCGCTGATGAGCTGAATCGGCTTAATTGTCACGCCCTTTTGTTTCATATCCAGCAGCACGAAACTGATGCCGTCATGTTTAGCCGCTTCTGGGTCTGTTCGCACGAGTGCAAACATCCAATCAGCGTGCTGCGCGCCGGAGGTCCAGATCTTCTGTCCGTTTAAAACAAAGTTATCGCCGTCGACGACAGCCTTGGTTTGCAAGCTAGCAAGGTCAGAACCGGAACCAGGCTCACTGTAACCCTGACACCATTTGATTTCGCCAGAGATGATTTTTGGCAAATGTCGCGCTTTCTGCTCCTCGGTGCCAAATTCAAGCAACGTTGGACCAATCATTGACGTACCCATACCCGTTAAAGGGGGCAAGGCTCTTGCAGCGGCCATTTCCTGCTGCAACACCTGATTTTCTTCAAAGGACAAACCTGCAGCGCCATACTCTTTGGGCCACGTTGGTGTTGTCAGACCCTTTGCAGCCATAGCTTGGAGCCATTTGTCGGCATCTTCAGTGTCGTATACTTCATGTGCATCTTCGAAATGAAAGGTGCGGTTTTTCATGCTCTCAGGGCAATGTTCTGCAATATAACTCCGGACTTCTTCCCGGAAGGCTTCAAGGCTCATTTTTACTCTCCTGAATGTAATAACGTCTTCTTTTGCGAGCATATCATGGCTATAGCCCGACTTCCCTGTCGATAAGTCACCGTTATCGTCTGCTCTAACTCTTATAACGCTGCAAGGTTAGCGCCGATAAACGCCGTGAGTTGAGTAACTCTACAGGGCGTCGATCGCATCGATATTCAATTTGAATTTGGCGGCTTTTTTCGGCTTTGTCAGCGCATTTAGCACAGCAAATTGTATGGAGAGCTTATCCTTCCTTGTACCGGTCCTGACACCCACCGTTGTCACTGCTTGGGGTTCGATATCGACGATGTCAGCCGACCCGGTTAGCGTCATGCCAGACATATTCTGCAATTGAAAGGACGCGTCGGAAACGTTCTGAATCTCAAGGGTCAAAATATCAGAGCCTTTTTTATAGGTGGCGCTTTTGACGATCATCGAAGCCTTCGCTTTGCTATCTCTTCATGCGGGCCGAGCCAGGATCATAGAAGGGCGCCAGCTGCACATCGAGTGGATAGCGTTTACCTGCAACTTCTATCTGAAAATCATGACTCTCAATATAGCCTCGGCTCACCCCATCAGCGTTTGACAACATAGCGATACCTAGCGAGCGCTCGACACGATGCCCCCACATGCCTGAAGTTGTAATACCCACCAATTCATTGTCGCAATAAATCGGCTCATCATGCAGCAATAACGGCGCATCCTTATCATCAACCGCGATGTTAACTAATCTATTTTGATAGTCTTTTTGTTTGCCAACCAGGCTCGACTTGCCGATGAAGTCAGGCTTCGACATATCTACCGCAAAACCTAAACCGGATTGAAAGGGATTAATTTCGTCACCAATATCATGCCCAAAGTGCTTGTAGCCTTTCTCAACGCGGCAGGCGTTCATCGCATGAAAGCCTGCGTGGGCAAGCCCATAGTCATGTCCAACTCTCAATAGTTCCTCGTAGACATGCGCGACGAAGTCCATCGGCACCATCAATTCGTATCCGAGCTCACCGACATAACTCAGCCTGTTGATTCGAATGCGGCTATAGCCAAGCTCAATCTTCATAGAAGAATAAAAGGGTAATGCTGCGTCACTGATATCGTTTGGTGTTAAACCGCTCAATACATCTCTGGATGAAGGCCCCATCACGCCAATAATGGCGTAGCTATTACTCACATTAAATGCAATTGCGTGTGCATCATCCGGTATGTGTGACTCTAACCAATTGAAGTCTCGAATTTCACTGGCGCAGCTACTGACAATCATAAACTCATTTTGATTGACCCTTGTTACGGTAACGTCTGCTTCAATGCCACCGCGCTCATTCAACCATTGTGTGTAGACAACTTTGCCATTTGCCACATCCACATTGTTAGCGCAAATATGATTCAACACCGTCGCAGCATCTCGGCCTTTCAAAGAAAATATCGGATAGCTGGACTGGTCAAACAAAACGACTGAATCGCGAATAGCCAAGCATTCTTGCTTGCATGCATCAAACCAATTTTGTCGTCCGAATGAATACTCATATCGCGGCGCATCATTACCTCTAACAAACCAATTGGGTCGCTCCCAACCACAGAACTCGCCCATTGCCGCGCCTTGATCTAGCATTTGCTGATGCAACGGTCCGCGTCGCGCATCTCGCGCTGTCTCATACTGCCTAAAAGGCCAATGCATGGCGTAAAGTAAGCCGAGAGATTCACGGGTACGGTTAACCAAATATTTTCGCGTCGATTGAAACGGAAACATCCGTTTTATATCAACGTCAAACAAATCCATTGGGGGGTGATCATTGGCAATCCATTCAGCAAGGACCTTGCCTGCACCGCCAGACGATTGGATGCCAATCGAGTTAAAACCGGCAGCCACAAACAGATTCGAATATTCCGCAGTTGGGCCTAACAAATACCGGTCATCCGGCGTAAAACTCTCCGGACCGTTAAACCACAATTGAATACCCGCATGCTCAAGCGCGGGGAAACGCTTTATCGCTGTCTCCATGATTGGCGCGAAATGGTCCATGTCGTCGGGCAAGGTACCAAATGCGAAGTCTGATGGCACACCATCGATAGACCAAGGTTTTGCTTCGAGCTCAAATGCGCCCAACAGAAGCTTGCCTGCATCTTCTTTAAAATAGGCTTGCTCATCAGGCACGCGTAATGTCGGCATGCCTGATCGAAGTGACGGCATCGGTTCGGTAACGATGTAAAAATGTTCAGCCGCCTGAAGTGGTATCGACACACCTATTTTTGCGGCAAGTTGGCGGCTCCACATGCCAGATGCAAGCACCACTTTATTGGCCCTAATTTCACCCTCACGGGTTCGAACGCCATAAATGCCGCTGGCATTCGTTAACAATTCCAGCACTTCTTGATCTTCGCAAATCATCGCACCACCGGAACGTGCGCCTTTGGCTAATGCCATCGTTGTATCAACGGGATTAGTTTGTCCATCACCGGGCAAATAAACAGCTCCCGTTACGCCCTCCAGATTGATCCCGGGCCAATACTCAAGTACATCCGAAGGCTGTATCACTTCAACTTCGACGCCAAAAGCCCTCGCGGTAGAAGCCTGACGATTCAACTCTTCCATCCGTGCAAGGTTAGTTGCCAGACTTATCGAACCTGTTTTTTTGTAGCCCGTTGATAAGCCGGTCTCTGCTTCGAGTTGAGCAAAAAGTTCGGTTGTATACTTGGCCAGACGGGTTAAATTTTGAGTCGCACGCAATTGACCGACTAGACCAGCCGCATGCCAAGTGGTACCGGACGTGAGTTTGTTTTGTTCCAGCAGAACAACGTCGGTTATGCCTAAACGGGTTAAATGATAGGCGATTGAGCAGCCAACAATGCCGCCGCCTACAATGACAACGTCCGCGTGTGTTGGGAGAGAATTAGTCATCTAATACATCTACTTAACGTCACAAAAGACGTTAGCCTACAACAGAGCGCATCGAAAGGCTCTGATTTAAGTGACCCTTATTAGCTTGGGTTTTCACTGCTCTTGGCGTCAACTTCTTCATCAGAAACAACCCACCAGTCTTGGACTTTCGCAGTACAACGACTTATCAGAGAGTTACGCTTTGAGGATGTAAATGACGCTTCGGCGCCGGGCAGAAGGTGCTCCTCGGCCACCGCATAGACTTCTTCGTACTCGACAATTCGATCATTCTCGTCGCGCCAATGGATCATGACCTTAACGAACTGCACAGCGACGTTACCGTTGTTACGGACAAAGCCTTCAATCAATCTAAGATCGCTCGACTTAATCGCGCCGCCGCCAGCCAAAGGAATAGTTTCAGTCAGCTTCTGGCAAACGGTCACACGGGTTTTAAGTGAAACCCTGACCGCCTCTTCAATAACCGGCGCTGCGATGTTAGAAGCTTCCGGTAAAGGCTGATCGGATATGCCCCGCAAGTCTAGAAAGTACAAGATAAGGTACAAACCAAAGCAGGCAATTAAAAACGTGCCCGTTACAACGACAAATGTCTTACTCTTCATTTTTTCATCTCAACTATTATTCCAACCTCACTGTTATCCGCATTATCAATGGTGCTGCCTGCAACTTCGCAGCGCTTCAAAGCTAACACCCGTACCGACATCTGCATTCACACCAACACGCCTAAGGGGTAGCAAGTTAGCATTGGCGAATAAATTAGTCACGACACTGCGCTGTCAGCTCGCAATTGCTATTCTTTTTCTGTTCAGCCTCTTTTACCGGATTTTCCATACTAATTACTAGAACCCAAAGTATGAGTATGCTGACAACGAATCCAATCAGTAGTGATCGGGGTTTCCTACGCACTCGAAGCTCCTATCCAATGTGTCCACTGTCATAATGGTGATGCAGTTCGAACTGAAGTTAGTGATGGTTCATCGTCGGCACATCTTGTAAGCGGTCACGTTCGTATTCAGACTCAATTGAACGGCTTCTGCCTTTCAGCATATTCCCAAGCTCAGCATAAAATGCAGGGAACCGCGCTAATTGATCGTCATTGAGCAGCTTTGCAACTGCCGCACGATATTTCTTGTCATTATTTTTGTAAGCTTTGTCGATTCTTCGGCCTAAATCCGCATTATTTTGACGCGCTTGCTTATTAGGAATACTTTGAAATCTCGCAGCGAAGTCTTTGGTCAAGATCATGAATTCAGGAAGCTGTTCTTTGTCCAAACCCATTTTAGCGAGCGTTTGTATGTAAGGATGTTCCGCATCGATTGATGAGGCAATAGCCGCAGGCGCAGTTCCTATCAGCAGCAGAGAGTTCCAAAACACCCAAACAAACAACATTATCGAATTGCGTTGAAGCATAAAT
>Ga0307995_1000051_pt1 | contig 80664 bp, 81 predicted proteins | sample EllFjometagen262_FD_203132 | JGI IMG/M metagenome (GOLD analysis project Ga0307995, IMG submission 203132) | Marine microbial communities from Ellis Fjord, Antarctic Ocean - #262 | ecosystem: Environmental > Aquatic > Marine > Unclassified | place: Southern Ocean | collected 2014-11-02 | reverse complement strand
AAGACCGACCTGCAACATCTGACAAATCTAACGCCCGCCCTAACCAACCTGTTTTTTCGCTAAAGGGAGATAAACCTCCGCCTTCAATCAGGTTTTGACCTTCAAAATGAGACCGTTTAGTATAGGGAAATGCAGTGGCATGCACCGCACTGGCGTGGCCATTGGCCATTAATTGTGCATAAAACTTAAGCGATGGATGTAGCCCAAAAAACTCATTGAGCGGCAAATAGCTTGCTGGTGTGACCGCCCTACGTATCTTCATTAGATCAGGGTCACCAATCGGAGGAATAACCGCAAGCCCATCCATACCTCCTTCTAAAATAATCACAGAAATAGTGCCTGGAGGCTTTGTTTTTGTGAAGCCAGTAATCGGCATACCCGCCAGAAATAGTGATGCTGCTCCAGCCTTTAATACGTGGCGGCGGCCCACAGTTAATTTAGACATATTCCAGCCCCATCAGCTCAGGGCTGCACATAAGAGTGATAAATTGATCCCCAGGTGACGTGCCAGCACTTGCCACTAGTGCACGCGTTTGCTGTGCCGCACCAATCCTATCCATAATTTGCCCTACCGATTGGAGTGGCTTTCCATTTTTATAGATCGACTGTGCAAAACGAATTCGTCGTTCAAACATTTCCGCAGACATCCATTCAGCCTTATTGTCAGAGTATCCATTAGGCTGACGTAAGCTCCAAAACGACTGCCCAAGTTCTTTAAACACCCTTTTAGTGCTCATCAGATCATCGTCATAATCATTAATGGTTTCCCACCCCTTAAAGTAAGTTGCGCCAGACAACCGCACCACTTGGAACAACCACGTCATCGGCCACATAAATTTTGCCTCTGGGGCCTCAATAGCCAATGCAAACACCTTGGTGTGAATCAACTGCAGACTTCCATCACTTTGGCGCCACACACGCTTGACCGCCTCTATTTGATCTTCAGTGGGGCTGCCGCTCACAAAGTGTTGGCAAAGTTTGGTGGAAATATGATGGATAGTAGCGTCATGATTGGCAAGAAAGTCTGTTAATTGGCGCAAGCCACTGCGGCCAGCATAGATACGTTGACCCATAACCTTCTTACTACCAGGCTCTGCCCAGCGTTTTTTATAGGCGTTCCAGTGATTAGTGCCGCCTGTTCTTTTGAGCATCTCTGGTAGCTCTTTTTGAAAGTCTATGCCCCAGCCAGCCAAAACGTTGGCAGCTGCACGAATATCCTCTTCTGTATACCCAGCAGCCACAGAAACAGTGTGCAATTCTAGTAATTCACGCCCTAGATTGTCATTTAAACCTGCTTGGCAATTAGGTTTACGGGCGCAACCTTTAGCTTGTTCTGAACGCTCACCAGCACTCCACACATTATCTAAATAAGTGAGCATACCTGGGTGAGTGGTCATACCATAAAGTAAGTCAGCAAAACTACCGTTAAGCTTAGCTAGGATGCCTTCATCGATAGCATGGCCAATCATCTGACCAGTGTCAAAGGTATTGCCAATGGTGAAATGATTAGCCCAAAAGGCCGTTAAGCGCAGCTTTACTTGGTCGGCTCCATACACATTGCGCTGAACAAACTTGTGTTCATCTATTTCACGCATTAAGTTTTCGTGGCGATTAGCTTGGCGTGCTGCCTGGGTATCCTGGCCATTTTTTCCTTCGCGCCGCTGTTTTTCTAATGCCCGATAACGACGCCACATAGATGCACGCTTTGATAAATCTGGCTGTAGGTTTTGGGGCCACTCAGAAACTTTTGCATCACTTGTAGCAATGCCTAAGGCTGGGGAAGCCACTTGCAGTTGTTTCTGAATCCATGTGCCCATATCTTGTGGTAAGTTCTGGTCATAACGAAACATCAAACCCGTTTTTTGAGCAATAACAAAGTGTTTATTCATTACCAATCTACCTCAAAAGTAATTACAAACGTGTTAATGAGAAATACATTAGCATTTTTTTGTTTAGCATATAAGCTTGCACAGTTATCTTTTTTGGCAAAATATTAGACAAAAAGTGCACTTAATCAATCAGTATAATACGTGAGAACCCTTTTGAATCTGAGCCTTAAAGGCGAGTGGGTAAAAAAGGGCCTAAGTTTTTTGCCAAACGATAAGCTGGTTATTTGCTGGCATCAGGTTATCTTCCTTAAGCGCAAGACCCGCATTATTAGCTAGGCGGTTGATGTCGTGAAATTCTCTAATGCCTTGATGTGGAGACTGCTGACGTAATCTATAGTCAAACTCTACGTTACTTTGTGCTTCCAAAACACCCATATATTTCATAGGTCCATACAGACAAAACACACCACCTAATATAAGGCGCTCTCCAATGCCATTAAACATAGCCTCTACAGCCTGCCATGGCATAATGTGTGCCGTATTGGCAGAATAAGCCGCATCATAGGCTGATGTTGGCCAGCGGTCTGTCAGCACATCTAGTGTTATGGGTGAAAGTAAGTTGGGTGAGGGAAAGTCACTTGCCCACTGGTTAATACCTTCATGGTTTTGCTGTCTGTCACTTAGCTGCCAACTTAAGTGTGGCATTTTTTTGGCAAACCACACGCCATGTTGCCCGGTGCCACTACCTATTTCCAAAGCATTTTTTTTGTGCGCAAAAACGCGCTCCAACAGTTCGCTAATCACAGATTGGTTATTGGCACAGGCTTGTGAAAACGGTTTATTCATGAGCTTTAATTCCTTAGTAGTTATTACTAAATGCAATATGTAATTGTCCTAGTTTACCAGTTGCGTAACCATGCAGGCATCGCCGATAATACTCCCTTTAAGCAATTACGGACGCATAAAGATGAAAAACCGCCTAACTTTGGACAACACCAAAATACATCCTTCTATTTGCACAAGTGTAGGCCAATATCACAGTGAAATAATCAACAAGGTAATTGATGCAGTAGAAAGTAATGAGGCTGTGGTTGTTGGCATGGCTGGAAACCCTGCTGTTAAAAAAGCACGTAAATTACTGGTAGATCAAGGCCTAAAAGTAACCTATCTAGAGTTTGGTGGCTACGCCAGCATGTGGCGTGAGCGTTTGGCCATTAAAATGTGGAGCGGTTGGCCAACCTATCCCCAAGTTTTTGTTAAAGGCATCTTGATAGGCGGTGCAAGTGATTTAAAAGAACTTATTGCCAAAAACGAACTTTAGCCCAGTTTTAGCACCCAAATACCCAAAAATTGCTAAAAGGAGGTATGTTGTTATGATGCTTGTAGCCAAATTGCTAATTCCTAGCTTGGCTAAAAGAATAATAACGAACTCTTAAGAGGCGAATTATGATTGATAACATCGTAAGCAGTATAAAAAAGCTCACTGAAGCAGGCATTGCACTTATTGCATTAGCCATTGTTTTAGAAGTAATTTTTGGTGCTAATGTAGCATTCGTAGGTGTCGGAGTTGTTGAGAATGTTCTCAGCATTGTTGGAGCACTTGGCAGCGAAGGGTTGGTAGGCTTAGCCTCCATCGCTGTTATTTACTCGCTGTTTAATAGATAGTATTCATCAGCAATGCTTTAAAAGCCCACATTTTGTGGGCTTTTTTGATTCTACAAACCAAAGATGGGCATCTTTTAATAGACACCTATGCTTTTTGCATATCAATATTGACAGCTCGCTGGCACACCTTAATTAAAGCTCAAGCATTTACTGGGTCATTACATTAAGCCAATCGTTCACCCATTGCTTGCGCTTTTGGTTAATTTGCGCCGTATCTAACTGCAATACCTGACTAGGCTTAATCAATTTATTATAAGCTTCAGGCATGTCAGCTGGCGTGTTGATTGGATACATCACATTGCTTAAGGGCACATGCTTTTGGAATTCGTTGCTCACCATGAAGTTAAGAAAGTCATCCGCTAGCTCTGCGTTTTTTGATGACTTCAATTTAGCGGCCACCTCCACCTGAAGGTAATGACCTTCTTCAAACGCCGCTGCTTGGTACTGATTAGTGCCTTCTATGGCCATATGATAGGCTGGAGAAGTGCTATAGCTTAATACCATTGGGGCTTCACCTGATAAGAACAAACTAAAGTAAGCTTCACTCCAGCCTTTGGTAGTGGTCAGAATGTTATCAGACAATTTAGCCCAAGCTGCGTCAGCCTCATCCCCGTATACAGCTTTCATCCACAACAACAAGCCTAGACCCGGTGAGCTGGAACGAGGGTCTTGAATAATAATTTTTAATTCAGGACCCGCATTCACTAACTCCTCTAAACTTTTTGGTGGGTTGGGCATCAGCTGCGTATTATAAATAAATGCAAAGTAGCCATAATCAAATGGCACAAAGGTATCATCCGTCCAGTCGATAGGCATTTCTAAAGCACCTGTGTTCACTTTGTGAGTTGCAAATAGGCCACTTTTTTTAGCGTCATCTACTAGGTTTAAATCCAGTCCTAACACTAGGTCGGCTTTAGTAGAGGCTCCTTCTAGTTTAAGTCGCTGCAACATCGCAACTGCATCTTCCATACCTACTAAGTTTAGTGTGCAACCACATTGTTCTTCAAACGAAGGTTTAATGAGCGGCCCCATGCCCCAATCTGAGATGAACGAGTCATAGGTATACACAGTCAGCTCTGGTTTGAGTGTGTCAGCAGCTAAAGCTTGAGTGGCAGCCATACACAAGGTTAGGCAAGCAGCGGCAAAATGTGCCGGATAGTTAGACATAATTACTCCTAAAAATTAACTAGTTAATTGCTATGACGGCCAATGAAATGTTGGCAACTATTAGGAGGAGGGAGCGGCGTAAGGCTGGCTTACGTAGATGCTTATCCTTGTTCCCTACGCTGGCATTATCCAGATCAGGTACAACGGGATTCACGTTAGTGATCTCAGCCCCAAGCGTTAATTAGAAATTAACTGGGCACCCCGACAAGTCATAGTAGGCGCAATATAGACTATCCTTAGCCTACATTGCAAGGCTGGTTTCAGTTTTAATTATTGGATCGGGGAGGTTGGGCCGTATGTATACTGGCACTTTTAACATTAGTTTTTTATTAAGCTTAAATCACTAAAATATTTCTGCAACGCCGGGGCAAAGTAGATAATGTCTTTATAACCAGCCACAGCCTTGGGCATAGCGTGTATCACAGACTTTAGTTGTGTCAGTGCGTTAGGGACCGCAGTTAAGCTTATTAAAGGATGCACATAAACCCTTATTGTGAAGGCTATAGCGTTGGTTTGGGGCAGCCGCGTGAGGGTCTGTCGTTCACAGCGATAGTATAATGGTGTATTTGCAGCATGAATTACCTTATCTTCAGGAAATTGTGCCAGTTGAGTAGTTGCCTGCAAAGACCAATTAAACCTTTGTACCGGTTTTCCTACGGAAAGGTGATCGAAAAAACGATCTATTTTGGGTGTTAGCTTGTCATGAAGAGTGGGTACGGGGTCATGTATTTTTGCCATGGGTTGGCCTATTTTTTCTGCCAAATGCCAATTGCTAGGGCTACATAAACTAGCGGCAGTAAGACAATATTGGCCATCTAGTTTTTGCATGATAAGTAAGTCGTCTGCCACCCACAACGACGCCTGCCATAATGGGTGAGTGACCACCTGAGAGTGGGAAGCACCATGGCGTGCTGGAGCCAACTCAATGCCATTAGGCAGGTAGCTTAGGCCGTCTGCCATAGGGCAATATAAGTGACTATGTTGCTCTAAAAGGTGGTGCTTTAACTCAGATGCTAGCTCTGCTTGAGCCTCATGCGCACTGGGTAAGGCATCAAATATCGGCCGTTGCTGAAGCTGGTGTAAACGCAGTTTGTGTTCTAGGTAGCGCGGGTAGTCTGCATCTGGTTCGATCCATTGCCTAGGGTCTAGCGACTGCATGCCCATAGAAATAACATCTTTGTGCTGCATGTGTGGCAGATATTTAGGCCCTTTGACACCATCATTAATTATGGTCATGGCGCTGTCCTGCCGCTTCTTCTACGCGAGCTATAAGTAAATCAATTTTCTTTTCTAACGCTTTATTGTGCGCCAAAATATCACTATTTTGTTGGCGTAATTCGCGATTCTTCACGTTGGTGTCGGCAAAACCAAGTAGGCGTTCGGCGATCAAAGCACCAATAAAACCCACCAAACCTACACCCACATAAAACATCAAAGCCACCACCATACGACCACCAATAGTCACAGGGTAGTGGTCGCCAAATCCCACAGTACTAGCGCTCATTTGTAAGGTCCAAAAGGCATCTACATAAGCGTTTATATTGCTGTTAGGTGCGCCTGCTTCAAAGTGCAACAACGCCCAGGCAAACACCGCAATCACACTGTAAAGTAAACATACACCACCAGCACCTAACGCTAATAAGCTATAGTTGCGAATACCATACTGATCTGTTTTATAAAGGCGGTCTTTGTTTACCTTCATCTTTATAGTGCCATTTCAGCCACCATGCGGGCAGCAACAAAATCTTCAATAGAAGCCCCTACAGACTTAAATAAAGTAATGTTTCCGCTGGGCCTTTGGTAGCCGCTGATGCAAAGCTGGTGTAGATCGGCCTGAATATTGTCCATGTTAAAAACCCCCTCTTTGGCCGCTTGCAGCAAGTCTCCAGCTTCTCCATTAGCACCTGCATAGGTATCCACAAAAACGTCACTTTTTGCCACCAGCTCACCGTCAGTTTCACGCAAATCTGCACGATAGGCCCCAACAAGGTCGATGTGCGTATTGGGCTTAATCCAGGCGCCTTTTACCAAAGCTTCACTAGACAAGGTGCAGCAACTTATTACATCTGCTTGGCCGCAAGCATAGGCCAAATCACTCACAGCTTGAGCCTTACCTAACCCACTTGCCACCTGCTGGGCTTTAGCTGGATCTCTACCCCAAATGAGCACCTTGTTAATAGAAGGTCGCACAGACATATGCGCATGAGCCATCTCTAAAGACAATCGTCCAGTGCCCACTATAAGCAATGTGCTGGCATTTTTAGGTGCCAAATATTTAGCCGCCAGTGCAGAAGCTGCAGCTGTTCTTCTCGCAGTCAAAGTGGCGCCATCAATAAGCGTAGACCAAGCACCTGTTTGCGCATCCGCCACCAATACTTGGGCCTGAATCGCAGCAAGGCTGCGTATCGAGTTGCTAGGCACCACATTAACTAGTTTGACCACTACACCAGCATCTTTACCCCAAGACGGCATGATAAGCAGGGTACGCTCTGGCAATGCAGGATTTGTAGGCTCAGCCACGCTATAGTGCAACCTTGGCGGCGCAGTAGCGGTAGTGTCTCCTTTTGAAAAAGCATCATCCAGCGCATGAATAAGCGCTGGATAGGGCAATAATGCAGCAGTGCTTGGCCCATCAATGACGCGAATCATTAGCTCTCCAGCTCTTCTATAGCCCAATCTAGCGCAGGCTGATACCAATCAGTTAGAGTGGCTTGAAGCTGCCTTAAAGAACCAATAAGCTGTGCCTTGTCTGCCATGGAAAAGTTGATATGCCCTACCTTGCGAACAGGCCTCACTTCTTTGCCATACCAAAATACTTCAGCGCCAGGCAACGCTAGCCAGTCTAAGTTGTAGTCGACCCCTATAAGGTTAATCATCACGCTGTTATGTTTAATAAGAGCGGGTGCAAGGGGCAAATCTGCCGTAGCCCGCACATGATATTCGAACTGGCTAATACTGGCGCCTGATTGAGTCCAGTGACCACTGTTATGCACACGAGGAGCTAGCTCATTAATAAGTAAGTGCTCACCTACTCTAAACAATTCCATGGCCATTACACCCACATAATTTAGCTCATCCATCACTTTTCCAAGCATAGATTCTGCTTCACTTTGGAGGCTATATAGGCGGGATAAAGGTGCCAAAGTGACCGTAAGAATGCCGTCTTGATGGCGGTTGAGGGCCAACGGGTAATAGTGGCACTCCCCAGCTCTACTGCGCACACCGACTATAGACACTTCTTCGTCAAAGCCAATGGCTTGTTCAGCAATTACTTTTCCATGCCAGCCTTTAGGAATAGCGCTATCTTGCCCCTGCACTAACCAGTGTTGGCCTCGGCCATCAAATCCTCCCGTACGCTGTTTAAGAAGCACTCGTTCGCCGTAGTTTGTATGCAAACTATTAGCAGTATGTTGTTCGCCTACCAAAACCCAAGGTGCCGTGGCTAAACCCAAAAGGTCTAGTAGTTGTTTTTGAGTGACCCGGTCTGCCACCAAACCAAATACATTTTGGTTGACAAAATTAGGGTGGGCAGCCAGCTGATCTGTGGCCTTAGTGGATGGCCATTGTTCACGCTCTGCAGTAATTACATCGTCATCTGCCAGGGGAAGATTAGCATCCAATTCAATATCCACTGGGCGCAAATCAACCCCCAAAGGTTGGGCAGCATGTTTAAGCATGGCACCTAGTTGACCCGCTCCTAATACCCACACACGTTTTGTTACTGGTTTCATAGCGTTTGAATTAACCTTCCCGTGGGTCGGGATTATCTAATATGGTTTGCGTTTGTTGAGTACGAAAATCTTCGATTCGCTGAGCAAGTTCAGGGTTTTGGTTGGCCAGTATTTGGCTAGCTAGCAGACCTGCATTAAAGGCCCCCGCACCACCAATAGCCATACTGCCTACCGCCACACCACGAGGCATCTGCACAATAGAATACAAGCTATCAACACCACTTAAGGCTTTGCTTTGCACAGGTACACCTAGCACGGGTAGTCGTGTTTTAGAGGCTACCATACCTGGTAAATGAGCAGCGCCACCAGCTCCTGCAATAATCACCTGAATACCACGACTTGCAGCTTGAGAGGAAAACTCCATGAGTTTGTCCGGTGTGCGATGAGCAGAAACCACTTCTACTTCGTAACTTACACCCAAACGATCCATAATTTGCGTGGCTTCTTGCATACATGGCCAGTCGCTCTTAGACCCCATGATAACGGCTACTTGTGCGCCCATTAGTTTTCCTCCAAAAATGAAGCACTTACTTTACCACAAGGCCTCATTAGGCTAAACAATGGAAAGTAAAACTAGCTTATTTCCGCCAAAATTTGTTAAATTGAGCTTATGAATGACACTTTAGATCAAAAGCACAAACAAATTCTTGCAAGTAAGCACTGGATTTTTGACATGGACGGCACCTTGACCCTCGGCGTGCACGACTTTGACATGATGCGAAGAGAGATTGGCCTGGCACCAGACCAAGATATTTTAAAAACTGTGCAAGCAATGCCTGCCGAGCAGGCTGCCCCGCTGTGGGCAAAAATCGATGAGTTAGAACTTTATTTTGCAAGTTTAGCCAAACCAATGCCTGGTGCATTTGAGCTGCTTGAACAACTACAAAGCAGAGGCGTTAATTTGGGCATTTTAACTCGCAATGTGATGCCTGCCACTTTACACACCCTTAAAACCTGTCATTTAGATGGTTTTTTTGCGCCCGAAGATATTTTAGACCGAGCTTCCTGTGAGCCAAAGCCCAACCCTGCAGGCATCAATTTTTTGTTGGATCAATGGGCCGCAAAAGCTAGCCAAAGTGTAATGATTGGCGACTATGTATTCGATTTAGAAGCAGGCAAATCCGCCCAGGTAGCTACGGTACATATTGACACATCAGCACAATATGCATGGCCTGAAATGACTGATTGGGGTATTGATCACTTAAACCAACTAATGCAAGGCTAAGACTGTCTGCGGGTGTGAGATGGTGTCACTTCAAAGTATTGGCGGTAACATTTACTAAAATGGGGGTAAGATACAAAGCCACAGGCCAGTGAAATATCACTCATGCTAAGGGTTGTTTGGGTGAGTAATTGGTGACAACGCTTGAGCCTTAGCTCCAGATAGAATCGTGTGGGTGTGCTGCCTAAATAACGTTGAAACTGACGCTCAATTTGGCGCCGTGTAATGCCCACCAAAGAGGCCATCTCTTGCGCTGATAGCATTTCCTCCATGTTGTTTTCCATCAGGTCAATCACATCTTTCAAGTTTTGAGGCAGCTTTGCATCAGCCTGATTACTCAAAAATGCAGGTTCGCCAGTATCATTTATACGGTCACAAGTTAGAATGTCACAAATACCCCTTACAAAGGGTTTGCCACGCTGCTCTAACATTAGCTCTAACATCATGTCTAAAGCACTGTTACCACCGGCACAACTGAAGCATTGATCATCCAAGATGTAGGCCTGTTCTTTGAGGTCTACATGGGTAAAGCGCTCTCTAAAGCTGGCTTTATTTTCGCGGTGAACTACCCCCATTTTTCCATCCATCACACCTGCTTGGGCTAGCGCAAATAACCCATTCCACAAAGACCCAAGGGCCTTTTTACGCAGACCAGGCAAACGTAAGAAATTTATCAGCTGTGCTGGAGCTTGCAGTTTTACCCGCAGGCCACCACACACAACAAAAGCATCAATATGGCTAAGCTTAAGCTGCTCTAAGCTTTCATCTGCCATAGCAGCAAAGCCCAAATCACTGCAAACTGGGCCGCCATCTAAGCTAACCAACCGAAAGGTATAAAGCTCTTCTTCGCTAAGTAAGTTGGCAGTGCGCAAGGCATCAAGTGCAGAGGTTAGCGCCATCATGGAGAAGTTTTCTTGCAACAAAAAGCAGAAATTACGCAGCTCTCCTGGTTGTTTGTTAGTCACAGGCGCATGGGCTGCTTCTAGGGGAAACACCTGGGCTTGTGCTTGCGTTTGGGGGGGCTTGATCATAGGCCAATTATACCATCTAACTTGACTAGGTTTGAAGCAACTTACCCGTGGAGCCAGATGACTTGTAAGTCTTGCTGCTTAGCAGTGCTATTCATGCCAGAATAGCGCATTAGCAAACGTTTGAGTTTTAATTATGAATTTTACCGGTACTGAAAAATACGTCGCCACCAAAGACTTACAAATGGCCGTTAACGCTGCAGTCACCTTACAGCGCCCGTTATTAATTAAAGGAGAGCCAGGCACCGGCAAAACCCTGCTTGCAGAAGAAGTGGCTTCAGCTCTAGGCATGCCTTTGATGCAATGGCATGTGAAGTCCACCACCAAGGCCCAGCAGGGGCTATACGAATATGATGCAGTGTCACGTTTGCGCGATTCACAGCTGGGCAACGATCAAGTGCACAACATAGGCAACTACATTAAGAAGGGTAAGCTTTGGCAAGCCTTTGATGCTGATGAACGTGTAGTGTTATTGATTGACGAAATAGACAAAGCCGATATCGAATTTCCTAACGACCTGTTGGTAGAGCTGGATAAAATGGAGTTTCATGTTTATGAAACGGGGGAGCGTGTGCAAGCTAGGCACCGGCCTGTGGTTATTATTACCAGTAACAACGAAAAAGAGCTGCCTGATGCATTTTTACGTCGCTGTTTTTTCCACTATATTAATTTCCCTGACAAACACACCATGAAGGCTATCGTTGATGTACATTACCCAGACATTAGCCAAGCCCTTGTGGCAGAAGCCATGCAGATGTTTTTTGATGTGCGTGATATCCCAGGCCTCAAGAAAAAGCCATCCACATCTGAGCTAATAGATTGGCTCAAGCTGCTGATGGCTGATGAAATCCCTGAAGATTTATTGGCAAATCGTGACCCAACAAAAGCGATCCCACCCCTTTATGGCGCCTTACTAAAAAATGAACAAGATGTTCAGCTACTAGAGCGGCTTGCGTTTATGGCCCGCCGGGAGCAGCGTTAATTCATTATGTTGGTTAACTTTTTTTACACCTTAAAGCGCGCTGAAATTCCAGTTTCAATCAAAGAATATTTGATGTTACTTGAAGCTCTGCAACAACATCTAGCTTTTGCAGACATGGATGACTTTTATCATCTTGCGCGGATATGCCTAGTGAAAGACGAAGCCAACTTCGATAAATTTGATCGAGTATTTGGTGCCTATTTTAAGCAGTTAGAAAGCATGGAAGATGTGCTTAGTGCTCTTATTCCAGAAGAGTGGCTGCGCGCAGAATTTATGAAGCAGTTAAGCGATGAAGACAAAGCTAAAATTAAATCTTTAGGTGGGTTGGAAGAGCTGCTAGACGCTTTCAAAGAACGCTTGAAAGAGCAGGAAAAACGCCACCAAGGCGGCAGCAAGTGGATCGGCACTGGTGGCACTTCACCCTTTGGCCATAGTGGCTACCACCCAGAAGGCATTCGTGTAGGCGGTGAAAGTCGTAACAAGAGCGCTGCAAAAGTATGGGAAAAACGTCAATTCAAAGACCTAGATGACAATGCAGTATTAGGCACCCGCAACATAAAAGTAGCTCTTAGAAAGCTGCGGCAGTTTGCTCGCACAGGCGCAGCAGATGAGCTAGATTTAGACCATACTATTAGAGCCACAGCTAAAAATGCGGGCATGCTAGACCTAAAGCTGGTGCCAGAGCGACACAACGCTGTAAAGGTATTGCTCATGTTAGATGTGGGAGGTTCTATGGATCCTTATATCCAAGTGTGTGAAGAGCTATTTGCCGCTTGTCGCACTGAGTTTAAACATTTGGAGCACTTTTACTTTCATAACTTTGTGTATGAAAGCCTATGGCGTAACAACCTGCGTCGACACGATGAACGCACCTCTTTGTATGACATTATTCATACCTATGGCCGCGATTATAAGGTCATTTTTGTGGGTGATGCGTCTATGTCTCCCTACGAGATTAGCAGTCCATATGGCAGTGTGGAGCATATGAATGTAGAGCCTGGGCATGCATGGATGCAAAGGCTTACTTCTCATTTTGACAAAGTAGCGTGGCTAAACCCAGTGCCACAGGATCATTGGCGTTATACGCAGTCGGTTGGTCTGACTAGGCAATTAGTAGATGATAAAATGTATCCCATGAGCTTAAGCGGCCTAAGCGACGCAATTAAGGCCTTAGCAAAGTGAGTGATGATTCCCGTCATAACCCTGTTATCTGCACTTGTTTTAACATACGCCAAGACAGCGTAGATGCAGCCATAGCCAAAGGCCATAACGACTTCCGTAAATTACGCGCAGTGCTTGGTGTGGCTGGAGATTGCGGTAATTGCCACCGTCCTATCAATGCTTTACTTAAAACCCATCGCCAAGCCAATGCGCCTGCCAAAACAGCACCTTTAAGGCGCCGATTCCCTAAACCTTGGAAACACATGAGCCTTGCAAAAAGAGAGCAAGAATACTCTCCTAGCTCGTGTGTGGAAGACATTATGGTGTATATCAATGACTACATTAGCCACTCCAAAGCAGCTCAACACAGCCTAGCTTATCAAAGCAATCTTAACTATAGCCTCGCAAAGGACACTAAAGATGAAACTCTGGATTACTTTGCGGCAAAAACCCACGGCCCTCTAGTAGTTTATATTCACGGGGGGTATTGGCAGGAGCTTAGTAAAGATGAGTCCTGTTTTATGGCTCCAGGGATATTGGAGCAAGGTATTAATTTAGCAGTCATTAACTACACCCTTGCACCCAAGGCGACTATTAACCAAATGATTGCCCAGTGCTGTCGCAGCGTGGCGTGGCTAATCAACCAAAGTGACAAACTAGGCTTTGATAGCAGCAAAATTATTATTGCTGGTAGTTCTGCGGGAGGTCATTTATGCGCCTCAGTGCTACAGGCCGCCCAACAAAGCTTGCACGGCTTGAGCCCGCATTGGATCAGTGGAGCATTGCTAATAAGTGGCGTGTATGACCTACGACCACTAGTGGGTACTTCCATCAATCAGCCTTTGAATCTCACTATAGAAAACGCAACCGACCTAAGCCCGGGTTTGTTTACCAATCAAGGCTTTCCACCTTGCATTATTGCCTACGGTAGCAACGAAACTCAAGAGTTTAAGCGCCAAAGCCAAGAGTATCAGCAGCAATTGTTAAGCGATGGTGTGAGAAGCCAATGTATTGAGGTGCATGGTCGCAATCATTTTGACATTGTCTTTGATCTAGGAATAAAAGGCTCAAGCGTTAACCAAAAGCTACTCCAATTAATCACGGGGCCAACAGACAACTAGCTAATTAGTCATAAAAGTTGGATTTTTATACAAAATCCAGCAATGTTTGGTTTTTGTACTAAGCTTTAGGGATGATAAAAAGCAACATTTCCATTACCGCCTTTATGGCTTTGGCACTAACATGGCTTAGCGCCTGCAGCATTGATCCTTCGATTGCCCCACAAAAGCAGCAACTGGCTGCAGATATCTATGCCCAGCTTGCACTAGGCTACATGAAAAGTGGGCAACTAGGCCTAGCTGAGCAGCGTCTGAAAAGAGCTCAGTCATTAAAGCCCAACGGCACCCTCACCCTAAAAGCTACCCAGCAATGGCAACTGGTGCAACAAACTGAGCCATAACAGTCAATCAGTAAGAGTAATCCCGTTAAAGTGCTGTTTTCATAGCCTGCCTTGGTTATACTTGTTGCATATTTGTTCAGTTGACGTGTTAAAAGGACCTTGAGTCATGCTAAATCAAACTATTAAAGCAGCAAGCCTAGTGCTTGGGCTGTTGTTTATCAGTGCTTGCAGTCTGCCAGCCACCACAATACCCACAGCAGACGGCAATACCTTGTCTGGTAATAGCCCAGCAGTGACCAACTCCTACGCAGATATTCCTATCTCTGCTAATGATGAGCTGGCAGTAGATAAGTCTTTGTTGCTAAACACAGGTGAACAATGGATTGGTCGGGCAGTGCTTAAATCTAAACTCAACCCAGTGCAGGCATTTGAATACTATTTGGCTAATATGCCTAACCAGGGCTGGCTAAACATTACATCGGTGCAGTCTGACGTGTCAGTGTTAACCTATGAAAAAGGCAGCCGAGTGGCCACCATCCAAATCAAACGGGGCACTCTTAGGGGCAGCCAGATTTCAGTGACTGTATCGCCAAGAGACGCACTTTCTCAGTAAATTCACTAGAGATACAGCCTGCTTAAGCAGGCTGGGTTTGCACTTTGCTTACTGCATTTAGCCAGCCATTGTAAAGCTGGTCCCTAGTAGGCTTGTCCATAGTAGACTCAAAACTTCGATCACACTGCCACATTTGGCTAAGCTCATCTAATGACCCATACACATTGGCCTGCAACCCTGCTAAGAAAGCCACGCCTAGAGCGCTACTTTCTACACACCTAGGCCTTTCTACACGAGCATCTAATACATTGGCTAAGTGACCTAAAAACCAGTTATTAACCACCATACCGCCATCTACTCTTAGAGTCTCAAGCCATACACCGTCGTTTTTCATGGCCTGCTGTAGGTCTTTGGTTTGATAACACACCGACTGAACACCTGCGCTCACAATTTCCTCAATGCCGGTATCTCGTGTTAATCCAGAAATTGCACCTCTTGCTTTTGGGTCCCAATAAGGCGCACCCAGCCCAGTAAATGCAGGCACCATATAAACGCCATGATCCACTGCAACAGACGCGGCCAGACCCTCCACTTGGCTGGCACTGTCAACGATTTTTAAACCGTCTCTTAGCCACTGAATGGCAGCGCCTGCTACAAAGATACTTCCTTCTAGAGCGTATACCGGTTTGCCATTGAGTCGATATGCCATAGTCGTCAATAAACGACTGGTAGACTTTAGGGGCTTTTCACCAGTATTGAGCATTAAAAAACAACCGGTGCCATAAGTGCTTTTAGCCATGCCTGGCTCAAAACAAGCTTGGCCAAACAGGGCTGCATGTTGGTCGCCTGCAACTGCATAAATAGGCAGTGAATGCCCAAGTACGTTTGCGTCTATGAAGCCATAATGATCAGCAGTGTCTTTGACCTCTGGTAGCATGGCTTTGGGAATGTTGAATAATGCCAGTAAGTCTTCATCCCACAGCTGGGTGTGGATGTTAAAAAGGAGGGTGCGAGATGCATTGCTTGCGTCTGTGGCATGAATACAACCACCACTTAAATGCCACATTAGATAACTATCAACAGTGCCAAACAAAAGCTCACCTTGTTGGGCGAGCTCATAAGATCCATCTACATGATCTAATATCCAGCGTAGCTTGGTGGCTGAAAAGTAGGGATCTAACAATAACCCAGTTTTAGCGTTGACCATGTCTTCATGGCCATCTTGCTTTAGCAAGTCACACATGTCCGCAGTGCGGCGGTCTTGCCATACAATGGCTGGGTAGATAGTTTTACCCGTGTGCTTGTTCCACACTAAGGTCGTTTCTCGCTGGTTAGTAATGCCAATACCAGAGATCTGCGTCGCCTTAAGACCGCTGTCTTCAAGGCTTTTACGACAGGCCTTAATAACGGTATCTAAAATATCTTGCGGGTCATGCTCTACCCACCCATTTTGTGGGTAATGTTGATCAAATTCGTATTGGGCCGAGCTAACAATGGAGCCATCTTTAGCAAAGATGATACACCTAGAGCTAGTAGTGCCCTGATCTATGGTGAGAAGGTATGCTTTGCCTTTCATACTTTAATCCGCCGTGTTGCTCTCACTAAAAATACCTAGCTCATCCCACATGTCATCCACACGTTGTTTGACAGACTCATCCATAGTGATGGTTGTGCCCCATTCCCGTGTGGTCTCGCCTTCCCATTTATTGGTGGCGTCCATCCCCATTTTAGAGCCCAGACCAGACACAGGTGAAGCAAAGTCTAAATAGTCGATAGGTGTATTTTCTACTAGCATGGTGTCTCGTGCTGGATCCATACGGGTGGTCATCGCCCAAATCACATCTTTCCAATCGCGAGCATTGATATCGTCATCAGTCACTATCACAAACTTAGTGTACATAAACTGACGTAAAAAAGACCACACACCCATCATTACTCGCTTAGCGTGCCCAGGATATTGTTTCTTAATGGTCACAATTGCCATGCGATAAGAACACCCTTCTGGTGGCAGGTAAAAGTCTGTAATTTCTGGAAACTGCTTTTGCAATAATGGAATAAATACTTCGTTTAGTGCCACACCCAATATTGCTGGCTCATCCGGTGGACGGCCTGTGAAGGTGCTATGGTAAATAGGGTCTTTGCGGTGAGTAATACTCGTGACCGTGAACACTGGAAAGCTATCTACCTCGTTGTAATACCCAGTGTGATCACCAAAGGGGCCTTCATCAGCCATGTCATCTGGGGCGATGTGGCCCTCTAGAATGTATTCGGCACTGGCAGGCACTTGGAGGTCACAAGTCTTACAGGTGGCTACTTCTGTTTTACTGCCTCGTAGCAACCCTGCAAAGGCGTATTCGCTCAAACTGTCAGGCACGGGTGTGACGGCACCTAAAATAGTGGCAGGGTCTGCACCAAGGGCAACAGCCACTGGAAAGTTTTCACCAGGGTGGGCAATCTTCCAGTCACGAAAGTCTAACGCACCACCACGGTGAGATAGCCAACGCATGATCAATCGATTTTTACCAATCACCTGTTGGCGATATATACCAAGATTTTGGCGCTTTTTATTAGGGCCACGGGTAATGACTAAAGGCCATGTGACTAGAGGGCCCGCATCACCTGGCCAGCAGGTTTGAATAGGTAATTTGCCAAGATCTACGTCATCGCCTGTTATTACATATTGTTGGCATGGCGGTTTGCTAATGAGCTTGGGGCTCATGTTGAGCACTTGTTTATAGAGTGGCAGCTTGCCTAAAGCGTCTTTGAAACCTTTAGGTGGCTCTGGTTCCTTAAGGGTGGCAAGCAGATGGCCTATGTCGCGCAGGCTTTCTACGCTATCAGCGCCCATACCAAGCGCCACACGCCTAGGTGTGCCAAATAGGTTGGCTAGTACTGGGGTGTCAAAACCTTTGGGGTTTTCAAATAATAAAGCGGGGCCTTCTGCGCGCAAAGTGCGGTCACAGATTTCGGTCATTTCAAGGTGCGGATCCACCTCTGCGGTAATGCGCTTTAGCTCACCTTGGGCTTCTAGGCTCGCGATGAAGTCGCGTAGGTCTTTATATTTCATGGTCATAACCTACGCGGTCTCCACTAAACTAGGCGGCCACATTGGGTAGCCGCCTTACTTCATAACAATACAATATGAGTTATTTACGCTTCATAGACATGAAGAACTCTTCGTTGGTTTTAGCACCTTTAAGCTTATCCAACAAAAACTCAGTGGCTTGGCCATCTTCCATGGGATCAAGCAACTTACGCAAAATCCACATACGCTGGAGCTCTTCGTCACGGGTTAGTAGCTCTTCACGGCGAGTAGAAGACTTACGGATATTGATTGCGGGGAATACGCGACGCTCCGCAATCTTACGATCCAAATGAACTTCCGAGTTACCTGTGCCCTTAAATTCTTCAAAGATCACTTCGTCCATCTTCGAGCCAGTTTCAGTAAGTGCTGTCGCGATAATAGTAAGGCTACCACCTTCTTCAATGTTACGAGCAGCACCAAAGAAACGCTTAGGGCGCTCTAGTGCATGGGCATCAACACCACCGGTTAATACCTTGCCAGATGAAGGGATCACAGTGTTGTAGGCACGAGCCAAACGGGTGATCGAATCTAACAAAATAATAACGTCTTTTTTGTGCTCTACTAAACGCTTGGCTTTTTCAACGACCATTTCAGCCACTTGCACATGGCGTGAAGGTGGCTCGTCAAATGTGCTGGCTACGACTTCGCCACGCACGGAGCGCTTCATGTCTGTTACTTCTTCTGGACGTTCGTCGATCAACAACACGATCAAATGACAGTCTGGATTATTACGGGTGATTGAATGCGCAATGTTTTGCAGCATTAAGGTTTTACCAGCCTTTGGCGGCGACACGATCAAGGCTCGCTGGCCTTTGCCCATGGGCGCAGTCAGGTCAATAATACGGGCCGTTAAATCTTCACTAGAGCCATTACCAAGCTCCATGGTTAAACGTTCCGTAGGGAACAAAGGTGTTAGGTTTTCAAACAACACCTTATGCTTTGCTTGTTCTGGTGGCCCATAGTTGATGCTACTTACCTTAAGTAGGGCAAAGTAGCGCTCGCCGTCTTTAGGTGGGCGGATCTTGCCATCGATGCTGTCGCCTGTGCGCAGGCTAAAGCGGCGAATTTGGCTTGGCGACACATAAATGTCGTCTGGCCCTGCTAAATACGAAGCGTCTGCTGAGCGCAAGAAGCCAAAGCCGTCTTGCAAAATTTCTAATACACCTTGGCCAAAAATGTCTTCGCCACTTTTGGCGTGACGTTTAAGAATGCTGAAAATGCATTCTTGTTTACGAGATCTGGCTACGTTATCGAGGCCCATGCCTTGGGCAATCTCGACGAGTTCAGGCATTGTCTTTGTTTTTAATTCAGTTAGATTCATAATTAATAAGCGAAGGGGCGTCAGTGCGCGCTAGGGGGGAAAATAAAATTTAGTGGAATAGTCAGGCTAAGTGAGCCAGTTTAAATACAGCCGATTAGACGGAAGGTCTTGCTGGATTAACTCTAGTTTCTATCAACCAGCATCAAGTGTCAACTTTAAAATACGCTTGCTAGGCGATAATGCGATATAGCCTCATCAACATGGCCCATTTTATACTGTAAACGGGCCATTTCGGCGTGTGCTTCTTTACTGGCTTGCAATGAAATACTAGCTTGTAGGTAATCTTGGGCTTTGCCCCAAAGCTCCAAACCACTGCATAAGCGGCCCAAGGTAAGCTGTAAAGCGGCGCTGTGTTTGGCATTGGCCTGCCAAGCTTCGGCTTGTTTTAAGCTTTTAGACAAATCGGCCAAAGGCAGGTGCGCGTATTCTAGCACTAGCTCATCTGACCACTGCTGCTTGAGCGCCTGCTCTATAAAGGCTTGAGTTTTAGTAGCGCTGCCACCTTCAATACGCGCCATAGCCTTAGCGTAGCTAACCATACTAGGTGTGTGATTGGTAATGCTTTTAGGGGCTTTGTGCCACAATGTGTGTAGCTGATCTAAGCTGCTTTTTACAGCACTTCCTTCCTGCCTGCGACTGGCGCCAAAGGCACGACCATAGGCCAATTGCTGCTGCTGGGCAAGTTGCTCTTCACTTAGCTGGTTACAGCTGCCCACCACTTGCAGTAGGCTGATAAGCTCTGGCCACATTTGCTGGCGTTGCAATAAATCCAGTAACAACTGATTGGCTTCTGCATGTTTGGGGCTAAGCTGATGCAGGCTTTGGAGTGCACTAAGAGCACCTTGGTTATCACCTTGGTATAAACAAATGTCAGCGAGCTTTAAATACACTAACTGCTGGGCCTCTGGAAACTGACTCACTAGCTGATTTAGCACCTTACGTGCTGCATCCATTTTACCTTGGCGACCCAATGCTTGGGCCAAGCTTGGCAATACGACAAAAGGCTGATCAGTGGTAGAGGACACTTCAGACAGCTTCTTTTGCGCACGTGTATTTTGGCCGTCAGCTAAAGCCAACAAACCTTGACGAATTTGAGCTTGCATGCGCTTGGTGCGGCTGGTTTCTTGCCAGCTGCCAATCACTTTAAAGGGTAGGTTTAACGCCGTAATAAAGCGCGCGCTCAAAGACACAGCAACAAACAAGAGCACAATAGCTATTAACAGCACCCAGATGCTCATTTCTAGGCTGGTGTCTCCCCACGCCAGCAACGCATAGCCTGGGTCTACATTTATTAAAGTGCCCAACACAGCGCCCGTAATCAATACCAACAAAACAACCAAAATTAAAAAACGCATGGCTTATTCTCCAACCAACGGCTCTGCTGGTACGTCATGCAGGGCCGTTATAAAGCCTTGCAGTGCCACCAAAGACCCACTGATATTGGGCATGTTAACCAACACTTTCACTTTATCTAGCTCATCAATTTGGGCATACATGGCTTTAGCCACTGCGTCATTACTTCTATAATACTGAGCTAACAGCTGCTTCACGCCGTCTAAAGACTGGGCATAAATGCCTTGTTGGCGACGCAAAAGCGCCACTTGGGTTTGGCTTAAGGCCATTTCAATGCGCATGCGCACTAGCAGCTCTGCAGCAGGAGTGAGCAGCTGCTGGTCTGCTTGAGTGCGAGACTGCACTTTAACTAGCTGCTTTAGCTCTGACAAAACAGTGGTGCCTGCCTCTTTAGTGCCTGACCATATTGCTTGACCCCAAGTGGCTGTGGCTGATGCTGGCACAGTGCTGCTTACAGTGTCATTGGAGCTTGCTTGTGGTGCGCTAGCAATAGCAGGCTGGCTGTGAGGTGGTATAAACGTAAGCTTAGAAGCCAGCATAGACAAGGCAGCAAGCTTGGCATACACCCCTTCCACATCCACACTAGGCACAGCGGTGAGCGCTGCTAGATCCAACGCAATAGCGCGCCTGATACCATAGGTGCCTACTTGTTCACTGTCTCTTATAATGATGTCAGCTGCATTAAGCAAAGCAATAGCAGACTCGCTAGCCTGCTCCATAGCTAGGCGTTGGTTGGCTAAGCGCAACAGATATTCAGCTTCTGCCAATTGCCAGGCAGGCAATGCTTTACCTTGGTCTAGTTGGGTTTTTGCCATAGCTTTTAAAGCACCGGCTAGGGCTTCATCCATACGCTTTTGGTTTTCTTTGATATCGTTTTGTTCACTTGCAATGCTTTGCTGTGCGGCGGCATTTGCTGTGCTTAAGCCTGCTAGCTTTTGGGTCACAGCTTGTTGTTGCTGTTGCCAATCTTTTAGCGCTTTAGACTGGCCACTTTGGTCTGATGTGAATGCTGCGGTAAAAGACTGCGTTTGCCACTGCAAATAGCCCAAGGCCCCCACTGCCAAGATTAACACCAACACCAACAGCCATAAAAGGCTGAGCTTGCCTTGGCTAGCTGGATTTTTTTTGGATGCTGTAGCCCGATCTGCAGGCTTAGATACCTTGGCAGGTGCGGCGGCTTTGGTGGTGGATGGTTTTGGATCCATAGCTTTATCTGAAGCTTTACTGTTGGCATTAGTCTTGTCTTGTGTCACTGCGTCAGCATCCTTTTTCAGCGGCCTTAGAGGCCTACTATCACTGCTCCTTACCACTTTTAACAGCGTGCTAAGGCGTTTTATTTTGTATTGATTGCAACAAAGTATCGCACATCGATTGATTGCTAGCACTACTGCTGATGAGCAATGCGCTATAGCCCAAAGCTTTCGCTTGATCTGCCACACGGGCACTGGGCAAAATCAACACGATGCTTTTTTTATTACACCAAGGCTGGTCACTTAATAGTAGATCAAAATTCTCTAAAGTTTCACCACTTTGCAAAATAACAGCTTGAGGCGCAAAATCTGCTACATCCTTAAGCTGCGCACCATCAAGGCTGGGCACCACCCGCTGGTAGCATTGGGCATAATCAACATGTGCACCCTCAGCTAGCAATGCCTTAGATAATGTTTCTCTGCCACCACAACCACGCACAATGAGCACTTTGTCATGGGTTTTGATTAGAGGTAATAAATCTGCCAGTAAAGCTTCGCTAGTGTCACCTGTTGTGGGCCTGCCAGCATCAATGCCTGCGGCCACTAGCTGCGCCTGTGTAGACTCACCCATACCCCACCAGCCTATGCGTGTAGGCCATTGAGGCCAATAATCTTCCACTAGGTCTAGCCAATGTTGGGCGGCGTTGGTGCTGATCACAATCACATGATCAAAGGTGCTTAGATCCATAGCACACTGCTTGCTTTGCAAGCCATCTTCACTTTGGGGATGCACCGCTTCAATCGCTAGGCAAGGCTGATGTTGCACTGCAAACCCATGGGCTAAAAGCAACTCTACCATCGCCTTTGCCTGCGCAACTGGGCGTGTAACCAGCACTTTCATGGCGGCCATCAGTGGGCTACTGAGCGCCGTAAATAGCCTGCAGAATTTCACCAGCACCTTGTGCTAATAGATCTTCTGCAGCAGTAATGCCTAGGCTTTCGGCTTGGCTGCGGTGGCCTCTAATTTCGGTGGTGAGCACACGGCTACCATCCACTTCGCCCACCAAACCACGCAGCCAGAGCTGGTCGCCTTCTAGCTCTGCAAAGCATGCGATAGGCACCTGACAACCGCCTTCTAAACGTTTGTTTAGTGCGCGCTCTGCCATCACCCGGTCTGCGGTGTCTGCATGGTGCAAAGGTGCAAGCAGTGCCATAGTGGCTGTATCATCTAAACGGCATTCCACACCCACGGCTCCCTGCCCACCTGCGGGTAAACATTGCTCATCTGTAAGACGAGATTGAATGCGGTCATGAAACTCTAGGCGCATTAAGCCAGCACTTGCCAAAATGATGGCATCGTATTGGCCAGCGTCTAGCTTGGCCAAACGAGTGTTTACGTTGCCGCGCAAGTCTAATAATTGCAGATCTGGGCGCAAGGCCTTTACCTGCAACTGGCGCCGCAAGCTAGATGTGCCCACTTTAGCGCCTTTGGGTAGCTCATCTAGGCAAGTGAAGTGGTTACTTACAAACGCATCACTAGAGTCTTCTCGTTCACAAATAATAGATAAACCCAAGCCTTCAGGGAAATCCATCGGCACATCTTTCATAGAGTGCACCGCAATGTCTGCTCGGCCATCTAACATGGCATGCTCTAGCTCTTTAACAAAAAGGCCTTTACCACCTACTTTGGCCAAAGGCACATCTAGAATCTTGTCGCCTTTGGTTTTCATACCCAAAATTTCAACCACAATGCCAGGATGATGGCGCTCTAATTCTGCTTTAATAAAATAAGCCTGCCAAAGGGCAAGCTGGCTTTCACGAGTGGCGATGCGAACGGTAGTCATAGGTAAGAAAACTAGTTAAATATTAGAAGATGCCCTAGTGTACCAAATTGCTCTGCTGCGTGTGTGAGATAGACACCATCATCATGCTGATTTATTCATCAGTAATAGGTAAAATGGCCACTAAGCAGCCCTATATCTACTAAGACCCTATTTATGTATTCTGATTTAACTCCTGATATTGAAAACCCTCGCCGCATTCGTAGCTTTGTAAAACGTGCAGGCCGCATGACGCCCTCTCAAGAACACGCTTTGGAGCACTACTGGCCGATATATGGTTTAACGCTGGATAAAGGGCCACTAGATTTTACCGAAATATTCGGTAACGACCACCCAGTAATTATGGAGATTGGCTTTGGCATGGGGGACTCGCTGTCTACCATGGCTGCCACCATGCCAGAAAATAACTACATCGGCATAGAAGTGCATCGCCCAGGCGTAGGCCGGCTACTTAACAACCTAGCCACCCAAGAGCTTAAAAATGTGCGGGTGTTTTGTGATGACGCCATTGAAGTGATGGCACAATGCATTAACGATGGCAGCTTGGGTGGCGTGCAGCTGTTTTTTCCTGACCCATGGCACAAAAAGAAGCACAACAAACGCCGCATAGTGCAGCCTAGCTTTGCCCAAGACATTCGCCAAAAACTTGCCACAGGCGGCGTGTTTCATATGGCCACAGACTGGCAGCCTTATGCAGAACATATGATGGAAGTGATGGAACCAGCACCAGGCTATAACAACCAAGCTGGTGCAAACCAATACTCACCACAACCAGATTTTCGCCCTAGCACCAAATTTCAGCGCCGCGGCGAAGGCAAAGGCCATGGCGTGTGGGATTTGATGTATCAAAAAGAGTCTTAGTAAAAGCGTTTTAGCCACTTAACACAGAGCAACGTGTCTCTTTGGTTGTAAAGGGCTAAAGCAGACGCAGGGTCTGTAGCAAACGAGTGCTCATTACCCTCATCCAGCGCTGGTATAGGTGCGCTTGCTCTGGCGTAGCATCGCCTTCGCCGTTTGCTAATCAATCTGACATAGCAGACTTGGCCAGCCTATTTTTCAATAGTTGGCCTCAGGGCAGCTCTAGTGTGTTGCAACAAGGTGGTGTTGATTTTAATAAACCTTATGGTTTGAATTTTACCGCAGTGCCAAACACCATTATTTCGGATGAATTTGCCATAATGGAGCTAGTGGTAAACCGAACCCCCACCACCGCATCTGCACCCTTTAGGCGGGCACTTTCCACTAGGCGTGTAACAGCGATATTGCGAGCATCTGTAAGCATTTCAGTATAGCCACGGATCTCACCACCCACAATGCTTTTCAGGCCTGCCATTATGTCTCGCCCCACATGTTTTGCTTGCACTACGTTACCTGTCACTACGCCTAATACCTGCTCGATTTCTTGGCCGGGAATGGTTTCTGTGGTTGAATAAATCATGAAGTTTTCCTTTTAAAATAGGTTGGTTAGTGAGTGATCGAATTAATACGGATTTAGCACTCGGTGCGTTAACAATGGCTTGCTGGACGCGCAGAGATCACGCTGGCGTGGTCGTTCATTCTGATCAAGGGTGCCAGTATACTAGCTACGAGTGGCGCAGCATGCTCAAAGCAAATGGCTTAAAGGCCAGCATGAGTCGACGCGGCAACTGTCACGATAATGCATGTGCAGAAAGCTTTTTTAGCTTACTGAAAAAAGAACGGATTAGACGGCGCACATACCCAACTAGGGAAACTGCGAAATCCGATGTGTTCAATTATATTGAACTGTTTTACAATCCAACACGACACCATGGAAATAACGGTGACTTGTCACCCATGGAGTTTGAAAATAACTATTTTAGGAACCAAGTGGGTGTCTAGAAAAATGGGTGCGTATCACCCATTACTTAGGTACCTAGTGCTTTGTAACTCACCTAAAAAGTATAGTAAAGATTCCCAAACTTACAGAAAAAATCCCCAAACAAAATCACCAGCACACCCAAAACCTCGAAACCATCGATTCCCTCACCATATAGCGTTAATATAGACTGCTAAATTGACGCTAAAAAAGCCGGTTAAATAGCCACTTAAATCACCTTTATCAAACCCATTAACTAGCTAGGCACCCAAACACCATGACACCAGCCATAGATCAGCTTAAAAAGTTAGGTATAGCCCACACTTTGCACGAGTATGTGCACGATGCAGGGGCGGCGTCTTATGGCCTGGAAGCGGCTGAAAAGCTGGGTGTGGATGCAGGCATGGTGTTTAAAACACTGGTGGTGGATGTGGGTAATAACACTCTGGCGGTAGCGGTGTTGCCAGTAGGGGAGCAGCTCAACCTAAAACGCATGGCCAAAGCAGTGGGTAGTAAAAAAGTATCAATGGCAGAGCCTTTGGCGGTGCGCCGCAGCAGTGGGTATGTGCTGGGTGGTGTGAGCCCTTTGGGACAAAAGCGCCCTTTGGTGACGGTGATCGATGAAAGTGCCTTGGGCCACAGCACCGTGTTTGTAAGCGGTGGTCATCGCGGCTTAGAAATACAGCTTGCAGCGCAAGATTTGGCTAGCGTGACAAATGCCACCTTTACTGGCCTTACTTAGTTAGTAGGTAAAGGTGACGTAGGTAGGGTCTAGGTCTACTACTTGTGCGCTCATGGCGGCATAAGTGATACGCACCCACCACAATATATTATATAATCTCCTACTAATATATTAAAAACAACAATCACTTTCTTTAATGCAGGCTAGATTACACATGAAAATATTATTGTCTTTGCTTTTCCTTCTGTTGTCCTACCCGGCGCTTGCTTTGGATTCAGCCAATAAAACCATTACTGATATTTCAGCTGAAGAAGTGGATCAACTGATCAAAACACACCCTGATACTCTGCTTATTGATGTGCGCACCCAATTTGAAATACAGCAGCTAGGCACCATAGGCCTATACCAAAATATAAATATCCCCAGAGGTTGGCTTGAGTTTCGTATCGCCGAAAACGCCCCGTCTTTTGATACGCCCATAGTGGTTTATTGCGGCACCAATGTGCGCAGCCCAGCGGCTGCAATTACACTGATGGATATGGGCTACACCAATGTAAGCAATTACAGTGGAGGCTATTTTGACTGGCAAGAAAAAGGCTTTGAAGTATTTAAAGGCACACTAGACAGCAGCTCACTTTTGTATCAACGCCCTCAAAAAGTGGTTGATGGTGTTTATTCTGCCATTGGTGCCCCGCAGCCGCCTAGCTATGAAAACTCGGGTCATAATAATAATTTAAGCTTTATTGTGGCTGATGATGCCGTAGTGGTATTTAACGGCGGCGGTAGTTATTTACTGGCTAAAGCCATGCATGAAGAAATTGAAAAAGTAACCGACCTACCTGTGAAATACCTAGTCTATGAAAATGCACAGGGCCATGCTGTGCATGGGGGAAGCTACTGGAAAGAGCAGGGTGTTGAGATTATTGCCCATGAAAACATGCCTGAAATTTTAGAATACTCCTCAGCAGAAGTGATCACACAGGCGAAAAATAGCTTAAAAGATAAATACTTTAAATCACATTTAGTAATGCCTGACCGCACCTTCACAGATCAATACATTATTCCGGTGAAAGGCAAAAAGATCGTATTAATGCACTTTGGTAACGCCCATAGCCCTGACGATATTCAGCTATGGCTACCTGAAGACAGCCTCTTAATTTCTGGAGACTTTGCTTTTAATGAGCGATTACTGCCTATTCTAGAGCATACTAATATTAGAGAATGGATAGAAAACTGGGATAAATTGGTGGCATTAAACCCACAAATAATTATTCCAGGCCATGGTGGTGTTACAGATTTAGACACTGTCACTTATTTCACAAAGGATTATTTAAGCTATATGCTTGAGCAAGTAGAGCTGGTGCTAGAAGATGATGGCGAATTAACTGACGCCTATAACATAGATCAATCTGCGTTTATGCAGTGGGAAACTTACAGGCAGCTGGCCCTAAGAAATGCAGCCACTATATTTAAAATGTTGGAGTTTGAGTAGTTATAGCATTCACACATATCATTTAACGCACTGGCCATTGGCTAGTGCGTTAAATGATGCACTGGTGCAAAACTAGTCTGTGAAAGTAACGTAGGAAGGGTCTAGGTCTACTACTTGTGCGCTCATGGCGGCAGAAGTGATACCTATATCAATAAGGCTTTGCACTATCATGTTGCTTAGCGCTTGCTTTTGATCAGCTGTGCGCCCTGCCATGATATGAGACGTGGCATGGATAAAACGATCAGAGCCTGTGCCTGCAATGTGGTGGTCGTAGCCTGTGCAGCGCACTTTGATATGATCAGTTTCAAACAAACCCGATTTTACATGGGCATCAAACACGCACCTTAACAGCTGGGTGGGCGTAACACTGCTGCTAAGCTGGTTAGAAATTTCTATGACGCAATGTGGCATGAAAAGCCCTATTTATTAGTTTTGTGGGTAACTTTTTTTAGCACTACTGGCCGCTATTAGTGATACTGACCACTTTGGTCGTGCACGGCATCGACAAATATTTTGGCGCTTTCTGGGTCTACAAACTGGTGAATACCATGGCCTAGATTAAATACATGGCCATCATTTTTACCAAAGTCTGCCAATATACGGCCTACTTCTGCCTGAATAGTGGGGGCGTCTGCATACAAAACGCATGGGTCCATGTTGCCTTGAAGGGCCACTTGATCACCTACCCGGTCGCGCGCTTCACTGGCTTCTATGGTCCAGTCCAGGCCAAGTGCATCTGCGCCTGTAGCTGCCATGGCTTCTAACCATTGGCCACCGTTTTTGGTGAACAAGATCACAGGCACTGCTCGGCCTTCAGATTCGCGAGTAAGGCCATTTACAATGCGCTGCATATAATCTAGTGAAAATGCTTGGTAGCAAGGGCCACTTAAAATGCCACCCCATGTATCAAATATTTGCACCGCTTGCGCGCCTGCTGCTATTTGGGCATTTAAGTAGCCGATAACCGAGTCTGCCAACACACTTAACACTTGATGCAATAGCTCTGGGCTTTTGTACATCATGCCTTTAATGTGGCGAAAGTCTTTACTAGAGCCACCTTCAATCATGTAGGTGGCCAGTGTCCATGGGCTACCAGAAAAGCCAATCAGTGGCACGTCGCCAGATAGTGCACCACGAATAGTGCTTACGGCGTTCATCACGTAGCCTAGGTCTGCATCCATGTCTGGCACTTTAAGTGCAGCTACATCGGCTTCGGTGCGCACTGGCTTTTCAAATTTTGGGCCTTCGCCTGCTTCAAAATATAGCCCTAGGCCCATTGCGTCTGGCACGGTAAGAATGTCAGAAAACAAGATGGCGGCGTCTAGGTCGTATCTACGAAGTGGCTGCAGGGTCACTTCACAAGCAAAGTCTGCATTTTTGCACAGGCTTAAAAAGTCTCCTGCCACAGCCCGTGAAGCTCGGTATTCTGGTAAATAACGACCGGCTTGGCGCATCATCCATACTGGAGTTACATCAACAGGCTGGCCCATAAGAGCACGTAGAAAACGGTCGTTTTTTAATACAGGTTTGGAAGCAGACATAGGGGCAATGAGGCCTTAGAAGAGATATTAATATTGATGCATATGATATAGATCACCTGCGTAATTGTCACGGTTTGTAGCAACAATGTAGCAACTATACAGGTGTTCTAAAGGTGATTAAGGCCAGGCTTTACAGTTTACTGACACGTTTTAAGCTGCTTAACTGCAGGTTTAAACCTGCAGGTAATCTAAAATGCCATCGGCAGCTCTGCGGCCTTCATCTATGGCGGTCACCACTAAGTCTGATCCGCGCACCATGTCGCCACCGGCAAACACTTTTTCGTTGGTGGTTTGGAAGGCATAGGTTTTTGCGACTAGGTCTGACGTGCGGGGCACTTTTACTAGGTTGCGATCATCAAGTGCTACTCCAGCATCGGCCATCCAAGGTGTGGGGCTTGGGCTAAAACCAAAGGCTACAATCACAGCATCTGCAGCCACAATCTCTTCACTGCCTTCTACCACTACAGGGCGCTGGCGGCCATTTTCATCTGCTTCGCCAAGTTTGGTGGTCACAAGCTTAATGCCAGTTACTTTGCCGTGTTCGCCAATAATCTCTACTGGCGAGCGGTTAAATAAGAATTGCACACCTTCTTCTTTAGAGTTGGCCACTTCTTTGATAGAGCCTGGCATGTTGGCTTCGTCACGACGATACGCACACTGCACAGAACCTGCTGCTTGGCGAATGGCTGTGCGGTTACAGTCCATCGCGGTGTCACCACCACCCAACACCACCACTTGCTTGCCTTTTAGGTCGATAAAGTCGGCAGGCGCTTTTTCAAAGCCCATGCGGCGGTTGATGTTGGAGATTAAATACGGCAGGGCTTCATGCACGCCTTCTAAGTCTTCACCTGGAAAGCCACCACGCATAGATTTGTAGGTGCCCATGCCCATAAACACAGCGTCATATTCTTCCATTAGCTGGTCTAGGGTGATGTCTTTGCCTACTTCTGCATTTAGCCTAAACTCAATGCCCATGCCTTCAAATATCTCCCGGCGCTTAGCCATTACTGGCTTTTCTAGCTTAAATTCTGGAATACCAAAGGTGAGTAGGCCACCAATTTCTGGGTGACGATCAAACACTACAGCAGACACACCACCACGGGCTAACACGTCAGCACAAGCCAAGCCAGCAGGGCCAGCCCCAATCACCGCTACTTTTTTGCCTGTTGCAACTACATGGCTAAGGTCTGGTTTCCAGCCCATGGCAAATGCAGTATCGGTGATGTATTTTTCTACCGAGCCAATGGTGACTGCTCCAAAACCATCGTTTAGGGTGCAAGCCCCTTCACACAAACGGTCTTGTGGGCATACGCGACCACACACTTCTGGTAGTGAGTTGGTTTGATGACACAGCTCTACCGCTTCTAGAATGTTGCCTTCAGACACCAGCTTAAGCCAGTTGGGAATGTAGTTGTGCACTGGGCACTTCCATTCACAATATGGGTTGCCACATTCCAAACACCGATGGGCTTGGGGCTTGGCTTCTACCGGCGTAAAAGACTGGTAGATTTCTGCAAACTGGCGCTTACGCAAGTCTGGATGCACCTTAGCTGGGTCTTGACGACCTACGTCGATGAATTGAAAATGGTTTTCTAATCGTTGAGCCATAGTAGCCTCGTATACCTGGTAATGTATTTTAAAAACGTCGAATTATTCAGTCTTGGTGCGGGTGTTGGCCATAAGCTGCTGTAAATTGGCGGCTTTGGGCTTAACTAACCAGAACTTGCTGATATAATCTTCGAAATGACGACTTAATTCCCTGCCCCAACGGCTGCCCGTTGCTTCATGAAAATCATGCAAGATAGAGCGTAAGTAGCTACGATATTCTTCCATGTGTTCGCCACGAATACGGTGAATCTCCACCAATTCGCTGTTATATTTGTCTACAAAGGTGCGATCCACATCTAATACGTAAGCAAAACCACCCGTCATGCCTGCACCAAAGTTATAGCCTGTTTCACCAAGCACAGTCACCACGCCACCTGTCATGTATTCACAACAATGGTCGCCTGCACCTTCAATCACGGCATGAGCGCCTGAGTTACGCACAGCAAAACGCTCGCCTGCGCAGCCGGCAGCCATCAAGCTGCCACCAGTTGCACCATACAAACAGGTGTTACCCAAAATGGAGGTCATGTTAGATTTAAAGCTAGAACCCTTAGGAGGATAGATAACCAGCTTACCGCCTGCCATGCCCTTACCTACGTAGTCATTGGCATCGCCTTCTAAATACATGTTTAATCCACCCGCATTCCACACACCAAAGCTTAAGCCTGCAATGCCTTTAAGGTGCACTTCCAAGGGGTGTTCAGACATACCATTGTTGCCATGCACTTTAGCAATAGCACCAGACACCCTAGCACCTATTGAGCGGTCACAGTTGGTGATATTAAAGCTAAAGTTGCCACCTGTAGAGTTGGCAATAGCATCTGCCATCTCGTCCAACATCGTTTGGCTCATAGCACCTGGGTCGTATGGCTGGTTTTTAGACACTTGGCAAGTGTTAGGCTGGCTTGGGTCGATACCGTCTTGGCTCAACAAAGGCGACAGGTCTAAATTACGTTGTCTAGCAGTCACTCCACCACTGATCTCTAGCAGCTGTGTATGGCCTACAAGCTCTTCAATGCTGCGCACGCCTAAGCTTGCCATCACTTCACGAGTTTCTTGGGCGATAAAGGTAAATAAGTGTTTCACCATCTCTACAGTGCCACGAAAATGATGATCTCTTAGTTGTTCGTTTTGTGTGGCTACACCTGTGGCGCAGTTATTTAGGTGGCAAATACGCAAGTATTTACAGCCTAACGCTACCATGGGTAAGGTGCCAAAGCCGAAGCTTTCTGCGCCTAAAAGTGCAGCTTTCACTACGTCTAGACCTGTTTTAAGGCCACCGTCTGTTTGCACCCTCACCTTGCCACGTAGGCCATTGCCTCGCAAAGACTGGTGTGCATCAGCAAGGCCAAGCTCCCATGGAGAGCCTGCATAACGAATGGAGGTAAGCGGGCTAGCCGCTGTGCCACCATCGTTACCAGAAATGGTAATTAGGTCTGCGTAGGCTTTTGCTACACCTGCAGCAATAGTGCCCACACCTGGCCGTGATACTAGCTTTACCGACACAAGGGCTTCGGGGTTAACTTGCTTCAAGTCAAAAATAAGCTGGGCCAAATCTTCGATAGAATATATATCGTGATGCGGTGGTGGAGAAATTAGGGTGACGCCAGGCACAGAATATCTCAAAGTGGCAATAAGGTCGTTTACCTTGCCCCCTGGTAACTGTCCACCTTCGCCTGGCTTTGCACCTTGGGCCACTTTGATCTGCAACACTTCTGCACTAACTAGGTAGGCAGGTGTTACACCAAAGCGACCAGAGGCAATTTGCTTAATTTTGGAGCGTTTATTAGTGCCATAACGCACTGGGTCTTCACCACCTTCGCCAGAGTTAGAGCGGCCACCTAGTTCGTTCATAGCCATGGCTAAGGATTCGTGCGCCTCTGGCGACAAGGCCCCCAAAGACATAGCGGCGCTGTCAAAGCGTTTGAATATTTCACTTAATGGCTCTACTTCACTGATGTCGATCGCATTAGATGGTTTTAGCTTTAGTAAGTCACGCAGCGAAGCTACGCCACGCTCATTCACTAACTTAGCGTATTTTTTATACACTCCATAATCACCCGTTTGCACGGCGGCTTGCACGGTAGTGATAATGTCTGGATTATAGGCGTGATACTCTCCACCGTGAATATATTTCAGCAGGCCACCTTGTTGAATAGGCTTACGATCTATCCACGCTTCTGCTGCCAGTAGCTGTTGATCAGACTGAAAGTCACTAAATTGCGCGCCTTCTATGCGGCTTGCCACACCATGGAAACATAAGTCTATAATAGGGCTACTAATACCTATGGCTTCAAACAACTGCGCGCCACGATATGAGGCAATAGTAGAAATGCCCATTTTAGACATGATTTTAAGCAGGCCTTTATTGATACCTTTGCGGTAAGACTTATGGCAATCGATTGGGTCGCCAATAATCTCACCTGATGCCACCATGTCATTAATAACTCGGTAGCTAAGGTAGGGGTAAACCGCTGTAGCACCAAAACCAATCAACACTGCAAAGTGATGGGAGTCTCTTGCGCTGCCGGTATCCACCACAATGTTTGCATCACAACGCAAACCTTCGTTAGTGAGGTGGTGGTGCACTGCGCCTGTAGCCATGCAAGCTGGGATGGGCAGCTTGCCCTTTTCGATCTCACGATCACTTAGCACTACTATGCCCACACGCTTGCGCACCGCTTCTGCTGCTTGGGCACAGACCGCTTTAATGGACGCTTCTAAGCCCACTTCGGGATCATAATTTAAGTTGATGATTTGCACCTTAAAGCCAGGCACATTCATGTGTAATAAATCAGTGTATTTACTGGCCGACAAGATGGGAGAGCCTAGTACAATACGCTTGGCTAGCTCTGGACCCTCTTGAAAAATATTACGTTCTTTGCCTAAGCAGGTTTCCAACGACATCACTACAGCTTCACGCAATGGGTCTATAGGTGGGTTGGTCACCTGGGCAAATTGTTGACGGAAGTACTCGTATACGCTGCGCACACGATTAGACAGCACAGCCATAGGCGTGTCGTCGCCCATAGAGCCTACTGCTTCTTGAGCTGTTTCGGCCAATGGACGGATCACCTGGTCACGTTCTTCAAACGTCACTTGATGCATCTTCATGTGGCGCTTTAGTTCACCTTCGGTAAAGTCTTCAAAGCATTGCTCCTCATCCAAAGTGCCTTCTAGGCGGATGGCAGACTTACGCAGCCACTTTTTATAGGGCTGCGAAGCTTTAAGGCGGTCATCAATGTCTTTGGTGTGCATCACTTCGCCAGTATGGGTGTCTACCGCCAAAATTTGGCCTGGGCCTACACGCCCTTTAGCAACAACATCCAGTGGATCATATTCAAAAGTGCCAATTTCAGAAGCCGTTACTAGGTAGTCGTCTTTGGTCATCACCCAGCGTGATGGGCGCAAGCCGTTGCGATCTAACAAACACACGGCGTAGCGCCCGGTGTTTAAAACCATACCTGCAGGGCCGTCCCAAGCTTCCATATGCATGGAGTTGTATTCGTAAAAAGCACGTAGCTCTGGGTCCATCAATTCATCGTTTTGCCACGCTGGAGGCATGATTAAACGCAAGGCACGAAACACATCCATACCACCCAACACCATAAGCTCTATCATGTTGTCCATGCTAGAGGAGTCTGAGCCTGTAGTGTTTACTACGCCTTCAAGCTCTTGTAGCTCTGGGATAAGGGGTGTGGATAATACGTTTTGACGAGCCTTTGCCCAGTTGCGGTTGCCTTCAATGGTGTTTATTTCACCGTTGTGAGCTAAAAAGCGAAACGGCTGGGCTAGCGGCCAGCGAGGCAAGGTGTTTGTGGAAAAGCGCTGGTGAAAGGTACAAATGGCAGTCGTTAAAGTAGGGTCGCCTAAGTCTTTATAAAATACCGGTAGGTCTACCGGCATCATTAAGCCTTTGTAAGACAGTACACGGTGAGACAGGCTACACACGTAAAAGTCTTCGTCTGAAGTCAATGCATACATGGTGGTTTTGCGAGCCACTAATAAACGCGCTTCTAGCACTTCACCACGCAAGCCTGGGCTGTTTACAAACACCTGCTCGATACGTGGCTGGCAATCTGCACCAATGGGGCCAAGGCAAGAAGGGTCTACGGGCACTTCACGCCAGCCTACTACTTCTAGGCCGTTGTCTTCTATGGCTTGATTTAATACATTGCGCGAATGCGCGGCTTTATCTTCATTTTGAGACAAAAACACCATGCCCACACCAAAAGACTCTGTCAGCTCTTCTGAAAAGTTATCCAGTGCAATGCGACGCATAAAGTCATCTGGCATTTGTAGGAGCAAACCACAGCCGTCGCCTGTTTTACCATCAGCCGCTATACCACCGCGGTGTGTCATACAGGTAAGGGACTCTATCGCTTTTTGCAATAAATCATGGCTAGGATCACCGTGCATGTGAGCAATCAGCCCAAAACCACAGTTGTCTTTAAATTCTTTGGGATTAAAAAAGCCAGCGTTCATGAAAATATCTCTCGCTAATCCGGGGCCATAAGCCGCCGCGGGTGTTAGCAAGTGCCACATAGAGCCAGTGTTGGAAGAAACAAGGATCTGCAGGACACTTGCTTTAATTACAAACTCTTATAAGAGCTAATAAGTTTATTGAATCAACAAATGGAGGATGATACTACATCAGAACATGGCGCTAGACAATATATTCGGGGTATAAGCTGGGAGAATGCCGACACAATTGGCGACGTTCGCCGATTTTGTAAAAGTTATTCACCACTTGTGTTGAATTTATTGCGAATCTGCTGCTGGATTCTCAGCACAGGCCTTGGCCAAGGCTGTTGGTTTTGCAAAGCTACGGGTAGTGATGACACTGCGTTCATGGCCTCACTCGCACTGGCATAGTCACCTACTAACAACATATACCATGGCTGGCCGCCACGTATTAATTGTATGGCATAGTGAGGCTGGACAATGCTCTTTTCAGCTATAAAAGCTTCTAAGGTAGCTTCTAAGCGGGCGCCAAGAACCTGCAAACTATAATGATCACTAGGTAATTCTAAAATAGCTTGGTAGTGATAAGGCTGATTAGTGTTAGCGGTGGCTTTGGGCCAACCTTGCGCTATCTGAGCGGCTGTTGTTGGCTGGGGCTCTAGGGTCACATTTTTTGGTGCAGGCGAAAGCTCAATCGGCTCCAGCGGCGGCAGGGCCTTTGCCATGGGCAGTGTTGAAAGAGGCTCAGCTACAGGATCAGGCGCTAATATAAATGTAGGAGCAGCACTCACAGACACCACATCTATTAGTTCAACAGGCTGTCTAGAAGTGCCTGACGAGTCGCTATAAAAGATATTAGAGTAAGCAGTTAAGCCTTTAAATGGTTGGCCCGCATAGTAATTTGTAAGCCAAATGCCTGCCAATATCAACACCACCACTATAGTGGCCAGTATGTGGAGCCAAGGTAGGCCTGCTTGCTGCACAAAGCCACCTTTGTTGAGGGCTTTATTAGCCAGCATATTAAGGTAGCCTGGGTTACCTTGGGCTAGCTGGTGGAGCTGTAATAGCTGGATGGGGGCAAGGCCATGATTGAGGCCGATACGCTGCAGTCTTTGGCGCAGGTAATCAGCACTTTCTTCTTGGGAAAATGGCGCCAATACCAAATGATAAAATCGATCTTGTTTAAGTTGCTCATACATGGGCGCTTCAATGCGCTCTACCACAGTGTTGTCTGCACAAAGAATAATGTGGGGGCGAGCCTCTGTGTGCTCGCTTCCTGCCAGGGTATTAGCAAGCAGCTCGAGGGCAGTTTCATCTAGCCACTGAGCATTATCTACTACGATTAGCAGCGTTTCTTTTTGCTGAGCTAACTCTTTAGCTAGCCCTTGTATGGCTAACACACTATCTTCTAAGTTTGCATCATGAGCCACTAGCACTGGCAGCTGCGCAGCCAATTGGTGCGCTATCTTTAGCGCTGTCACAGGCTCATGCAGGGCTAGATGCACAATACAGGCTTGGGCAGGCTGGGCAGTTAAAAACTGTTCAATAAAGGTGGTTTTGCCCGCGCCAGAAGGGGCGCTTATTAGCACTAAATGATCTGAAAATTGGCTAAGGTGGAGCAATGTTTCTAGCTGTCGTCCACGAGCCTTAGCATGATAGGTAAAAGTCATTAAGCTTATGGCTTGGGGAGTTACTTCTTGCTGATCTAGTTGGCGCACATAAGCTGAATAAGCGGCATTAAGGCCAGCCTGTTTAGTGTCTTTTTTTGGCAGCTGGCTCAATGCGCCACCCCTAAACAGCTAAGGTTTGCGCCAACAGGTCACTGCCAAAGTCTGAGGTGACTATAGCTTGGCCCAGTTGTTGGAGCAGTATTAAACGAATGGTGCCATCAGTCACTTTTTTGTCCACCTGCATGTGTGCTAGGTAGGCCTCTACTTGCATTTGATCTGGCCCCCATAGAGGCAGCCCCGAAGCTTGCAGCAGCTGCTGAATACGTGACACTTGTTGTTGGCTGATCCATCCCAAACGACATGATAGATCTGCTGCCATAGCCATGCCAGCCCCTACGGCTTCCCCATGAAGCCAGTTGCCATAGCCCATTTGGGTTTCTATAGCATGGCCAAAGGTGTGGCCAAAGTTTAATAAGGCCCGTTGACCTTGCTCTGTCTCGTCCGCAGCTACAATACGCGCTTTACACAAACACGATTGGTAGATGGCTTGGCTGATAAGATGAGGCTCTAACTGTCGCAGTTTCTGTATATTTTGCTCTAACCAAGTAAAAAAATCTGGCTGCGCTATCAGGCCATACTTGATCACTTCTGCTAGGCCTGCAGAAAGCTCCCTTGGAGGTAAAGTTTGTAACGTTTGCGTGTCTATAATCACACATTGGGGCTGATGAAATGCGCCAATCATATTTTTACCGAGCGCATGATTAACACCCGTCTTGCCACCCACAGAAGAATCCACCTGAGACAACAAAGTGGTAGGGATTTGTATGAAATTTACCCCTCGCTGATAGGCTGCGGCAGCATAACCTGTCATATCTCCAATCACACCGCCACCTAATGCAATAAGCGTGGTGGTGCGGTTGTGGCGCTGCTCCAGGAGCCGATCAAAGATCAAGCTGACTGTGTCTAGGTGCTTGTGTTGCTCACCATCATCAAGCACTAGACTGTCTATTTGTAAACCACTAATCTGCAGGCTGTGTAATCCGTCTAATACAGTTTGTAAGTATAGCGGCGCTACTGTGCTGTTAGTCACTAGCATTACTTGCTTACCGCAAATGTGTGGCTCTAGCAATTTTGCTTGCTGCAGCAGTCCACTACCAATATAAATCGGATAACTCCGACTTCCTAGTTCAACGGTTAGGGTGTGTTGTATGCTAGTCATGTAATGGCTCTGGTTCTGGCTGGAGCTCTTGCTCTGGGCTTTGGGCCTGCTTCCTTACAGGCTTAAATATGAATTTAGCTTATAGAGAGCGAATAGCTTCAATTTGCTTAATAATTTCTGCCACTAACAAACGCGGGTTTTGTGCGCCAGTAGCTACTTGAATATCTGCAGTTTCTTCATATAGCGCATGCCTGTGTGCAAATAAATCTCGTAACACTTGCTCTGGGTCTTCATTTTGTAGCAGTGGACGGTTTTTGTCTTTTGATGTGCGCTCAAGCTGCTGCTCTACAGTGGCAAACAAATATACTACAGTGCCACGGGCAGATAAATGCTGACGGTTTTCAGCTACTTCAACGGCACCACCACCTGTAGCCATTACCAAGTCTCGATGTTCGGTTAGCTCTGTAATGATGTTTGCTTCACGCTTACGAAAGCCTGCTTCGCCTTCAACATCAAAAATCCAAGGAATGTCTGCGCCAGAGCGTTCCTCAATTTCTCTATCTGTATCTAGAAAATCTAGCTTTAGCTCACGTGCAAGCTGACGCCCGATGGTGCTTTTGCCAGCGCCCATTGGGCCAATTAAAAATATATTCACAATGAAATTCCTTTTAGGAACAGCAACAACAAAACCCGGTCATTAAACACTAACTGCTCAACCCGGGTAGAACCTACTAAATTATGGAGGCTAATATTAACATAATCAAGGGGTAACTATGCGCGGGGTGACAAAAACCAGCAGTTCAAACCTCTCAGACTCTTGTTTTTGCTGCTCAAACCACTGCCCTACAAAGGGTAAGCCTGAAATAGCTGGGTTCGACAATAATCGCTCCAGTTGTTGTTGATACAATGCGCCCCCCAATACTAGCGTTTGCCCCAAGCCAACTACCGCTCTTGTTTCTAATTTATGAGTATTTAGCGCCAGCTCTCCATTTGGCAATAAATCTCCTATGGAATCTTGCACAATTAAAAGATCTAGCTGCACCTGACCTTTGGGCAATACTCTAGGCGTTACTGTAAGCCCGAGCACTGCACTTTTCCATTCTTGTTGCTGACCAGTTTCAGTAGACACTAAATAAGGCACCTCCTGCCCTGTTTGGATGCTGCCAGTATATCCCTCTTGCACTAATATTTGCGGCTGGGCTAATGTGAGCACTTGGCCACTAGCTTCAAGTGCGGCAAGTTCCAAATTTAACATCACGTGAGCTCCCACCAAACCCAGCTGCAACCCACCGCCTAATTGGTTAAAGCTAACTTTTGTCTGGTTTACTTGGCCCACCTCCTGTTGCCCCAAGCCACCAATAAAATCTAGTCCCCTTGACTCGCCCAGGGTTGATTTTGCAATCACTATGCGGCCTTCTATTAATAGCTGCTTAAGCGGCTGGTCTAAAGTATTTATGGCCTTCACTAAAGTGGCAGCGTGAGCTGCATCATCATAAATAAAAATTTGTTGGCTGCGGCTATCTGCAAGTAATTGCCCTTTGGTTGACAACATATACGAAGCGCTTTGCAGGGCTGTTAATATGTCATCTGCGTCTCCATAGCGCAGCTTGACTGTGTGCAAAGGCAATATTGTAGTGTCTGATTGATCTGTTTTAGCCCCTACCACCAGCCCCTGTTGACTAAATTGGCAGTCTACTTCAACGGCATTACACACTAACTCTAGCCCTTCTTTTGGGTCTATGTCCTGCAGCATTAGGCTTATTTCAAAGTCTAAGTCGTGGTTTAGCACCAAGTTAATTTGTGAGGCTTCAGCAAGCTCATACAACACATCAACAAGGGCTACCTTATGCACATCTATGGTTATTTTTTGAGTGGCACTTTTTCCTGCGTGATTAGCCTCACTAATCACAGCGTTAATATCAGCAGCGCTGCAAGTCGACACTAGTAAAGTAGACATAGGTGCCAACAACATGACCAAAATTGATTTTAGTTTATTCATAATTTGCAAACTCCAATAAGACACGCTCGTGGCAGCCACATTTGCTGCGATCCTAGCGTAAGACTAACCCCTTGTGCGCCGACACTAGACACTCGCCAACCATCAACAATATGACCAACTTCCACTTGTACAAGGCTGCCATCAGTGAGGGATCTTAGCCAAGCCACCCACACCTTGCCTGGCTGTGCGCTAAAACCAACAAATTCGAATGCTTTGGCCACTACCTTTGGTGACGTTTTAGAAGGCGGATCAGACTGAGGCTCCAAATTTTTAACTTCAAACAGGTTTGCATAGCGTTTGATGCTGGACTGTGTGCTGGTGTGAGTGGCCTCTTGAGCTGCTTCGCTAAAAGGCTCCACCGGTACGACATTAAATGAAGGTTCATTATGGGGTAGCCATTGCATAGACACTTGCCACTGATTAGATGGTGCTTGGTCAATAGACAAACCTTGCAACCACCAGCCGTCAGCACTTGGTATTGGTGCCAACAAAGCCCATTGGGAAGGACCTAATTTTAAGTTTGCCTGCACACTTTGGCTGCGTGTCATTTGCACATTTTGGCCATATTTTTCCAATTGGCTCGCCATGGCTGAAAAAGACTGCTCCATTGCAGGCCTATTAATGCTGTTGACGCTGTTAGGCCTAATACCATCATAGGGTGGCGGCGTTAACTGCAGGTCAAAAGTTTTAGGGCTTGATATCGAATGACTGTTCTCTACTATTAAGAGTGCAGCTGCGCCTTTTGAGATTGTCTGAGGCTGCAAGGTGTAGCTGGCCTTTAAATGCCATCCCACAGCTTTAGGCTCTAGTGTTTCCATGTGCATCGTTGGCCAAACTTTTAGGGCTTGCTGCCACCACGCTTGCCAAGGCTTTTGCCCTGCTATAGTGAAAACCACTTGATGCTGCAATTCTAGCTGCGCAGCATTTGCAGGCTGCCACTGCCAACTAACCAACTTAGGCTCAGAGACTAAACCCGACAAGGTATTTAGCTGCATCAATAACTTGGATAACTGTGCCATCGGCATCCATGCGTTAAATTGTCGTTGCCGTTCAACAGCCTGGAGCCATTGCTTGTGGCGCCGCTCTAAAGAGCTTGCCCATACACTGCGCTGGAGTAATTGCAGCTGCACGCTACTATTTGACAATTGTTGTTGCAGGTCAGCTTGGGCTTGTTGCAAGCCAGCATACAGCACCCCAAACCATGCCAAACCCAACAGGACAGTGGCCGCCACTGCACTGTACAGCCATGTTCTCTTGCGCCGTTGGTGAGCAATGGCATGCTCCAGCCAAGGTAAAAAATTGACTTCGTTAACCTTTGGCTGATACCAAACTAACATGATGGAGCCATGAGTCTGTTGGCCATAAACCAAGCCATGGCATTTTTATCATCAAGCTCTTGTCCCCTATCAGCACCCTTGGGTGCAAACACTACTTGGGTTAAACCTTGGGGCTGTAAGGCTGCCACCAGATCGCCCTCAATACCCTCATGCAGGTTTGTGAGTAGCTGGCCTATTTGATCGTCATAGCGGCGTTTAGTCACCACCAAAAAGCTAAGATTAGAGCTCAACTGGAGATGGCAAACACGCAAATTGATAGGCTCTATGTTTAGCGCTGCGGCAGCTGTTCTTTGATAATGAAGCCCAAATTCATCAGGGGTTTGTTTCCCTTTAAGAGGTTCTGGCGGGCAATGCAGCCATGTGCAAAGCCGATTGGGTATGCCCACGCTTACATGCACAGGTGACACTCCCACAAGCTTGCCCATCTGTGTAATGAATGCTTGCCACGCTGGGGGGGTTTCTGTGCTATCTATGGCCAAAAGTGTAGTCAATGACACATGCCACTGGCCTAATATTGCTGGATACGTTTTTTTGTGGGCTTTATTGTCTGGAGTGTCGTAACCTAACAACACCATTCGCAGATTATCCACCTGCCAATCAATGCCCAAATAAAAGGGTTTTACCCCCCACCTAACGAAGTGCCTTAACATTAATCCCATCCTTGGGTGGCGAAAGTTATTAGATCTACTATACTTTGCCTTGTGCCGTTTCGTTTATATTCATCGCTGCCTAGAGTTAAAGCATAGCATGTCATTTATACGCCGCCTGATTAAATGGGCTTTTATACTAGGAATCTTAGGTACGCTTACCATTGCAGCGGTGACCTGGTTTTATCTGGTGCCCAAATTACCTGACGTGGCAAGCTTAAGAGATTACCACTTACAAACGCCACTTAGAGTGATGAGCCGTGATGGTAAACTTATTTCTGAATTTGGTGAGCAACGCCGCATTCCTTTGCGCATAGACCAAGTACCACAACATTATTTAGATGCGCTCATATCAGCTGAAGATGAAAATTTTTATAGCCATTACGGCGTAGATCCTAAAGCCCTTGTAAGAGCAGCCGTGAGAATGGCCCAGGCCGGCGGACGAATTCAAGGTGGCGGCAGTACGATCACCATGCAGGTAGCGCGTAACTATTTGTTAACCCTAGACCAAACCTTTATCCGCAAATTTAATGAAATACTGCTGTCATTTCAGATTGAGCAAGAGCTTAGTAAAGAACAAATACTAGAAATGTATTTCAACAAAATGTTCATGGGACATCGTTCATATGGCATAGAAGCGGCATCTCAGGTGTATTATGGGCGCTCAATTGACACTCTAGATTTGCCCCAGTTAGCCATGTTGGCAGGGTTGTATAAAGCACCCTCACGCTATAACCCTATTTCTAACCCCAATCGCTCTAAAATACGTAGAGATTGGATATTGGGCCGTATGTTAAAACTTGGGTATATTGATCAAACCCAACATCAGGTTGCCGTTGCTACTCCCATCATCGCTCGTTTTCACAGCTTAAAGCCAGAAACGTCTGCCTCCTATGTGGCTGAAATGGTGCGCAGCAAGCTGTTTGATTCATTCCCTATCGAAGATGTATACACCGGTGGTTATCGGGTGTACACCACCATAGACAGCAGGCTTCAAGACGCCGCACAGCTGGCTGTGCAAAAGGGTTTGTTAGCCTACGACAGACGTCATGGATTTCGTGGTGTAGAAAAGAACCATGGCCCAGACCTCACAGCAGACGGTGCTGAAAAGCTACTAAACCGTATCTCAGTGCTTGGGCCATTGGAACCTGCTATTGTGCGGCAGGTAAATCAAGATTCAGCCGATTTATTGCTGCGTTATGGCCAAACTGTAAGCGTTAACTTTAGTGACATGGGCTGGATTAGAAAACGGATTACAATAGACTACTTAGGCGCTGCAGCTAAAAACATTGGAGACATTTTAAAGCCTGGTGACCAAGTGCGAGTGCGCCAGGCCTATAACGATTCCAGCGTGTGGTATTTGTCCCAAGTGCCAGATGCCCAGGGAGCTCTCATAGCCTTAGATCCTAAAGATGGTGCCATGATCGCCTTGGTGGGTGGGTTTGAATACTTACACAGCAAGTTTAATCGGGCTACCCAAGCATTGCGCCAGCCCGGCTCTAACTTTAAGCCCATTATTTATTCAGCTGCTTTAGAGCGAGATTTTACGGCAGCTACATTAATCAACGATGCCCCCGTAGTGTTTAATGATGCCAGTCTAGAAGATGCGTGGCGCCCAGAAAACTATAGTGGCAAATTCTTTGGCCCTACTCGCTTGCGAAAAGCGCTATATCAATCACGCAACCTCGTATCTATAAGGATTTTGCGTGAAATTGGCACTAGAGCAGCCATTAATTATGCCGCCCGCTTTGGTTTCAAACCTGAGCAATTACCACGCAACTTATCGCTGGCTTTGGGTAGTGCTAGTGTGCCGCCTGTGGACGTTGCAGCAGCCTACGCAAGCTTTGCAAACAAGGGCTATAAGATAGAGCCCTATTTTATTGAACGTATAGAGGACAGCTTTGGCAGAGTGTTATACCAAGCCGAACCTGACACTGTGTGCCCAAATTGTGAATATGTAAGACCTAGTGATGAAGTGAACCTAGAGCAGCCAGATGTGGCCACCACCTTGGTCACTTCAGGGGCCATCGTGGCGCTAAATGAGGCCATCGACCAAGAAGATGCTCAGCTTAGTGCTTTACCTGAAGAGCTGGCGCGCCCCATTACAAACCTGCCCATCGCAAAGCGCATTATGGATGAAAGGGTTAACTATATTATGCATACTATTTTGCAAGACGTAGTGAAAAAAGGCACTGCACGCAGAGCTAAAAAATTGAACCGTAGCGACTTAGCAGGCAAGACAGGCACCACCAACGATCAAAAAGACGCTTGGTTTTCAGGCTACGTAGACACCATGGCTGCCACCGCCTGGGTAGGCTTCGACCAGCCCGCAACATTGGGTAAAAATGAATTTGGTAGCACCGCAGCTTTGCCTATTTGGATCGATTTTATGGAAATAGCCTTAAAAGACGTCCCCCAAACACAAAGGCAGCAGCCAGATGACATGGTCACTGTTAAAATAGATGCCACAACAGGAGAGCTCGCTAGGCCAGGTGACACGTCTGCAGTGGAGGAAATTTTCAGGGCAGAGCGCACACCCCAAACTATTGCGCTACCTAAAGCCACCGACTCAAACGACATCACTAGCGAGAAAGACACCACACCAGAAGAAGTGTTTTAGGCAGGCTGTTACTTCAAAAAAGCAGCTTGCTCCAACATATCTAAGTGATAGAGGGTCATAACGCCTGGTTTAAAGCCCTTTTTACGCTGCTTTTTACTAAGCTTTCGCCATGTAAGCCAGCCTCTGGCGACGATGCTTTGCCCTATCCACTTTTTAAGTTGCTTAGCGGTGCTGATGTTAAGTTCAGAGGCCTCCAGCACCTTTTTGGATATCTTGACAGCCACCTGACTCTTGGCACCTCCTAAACTGCCCAAATAAATATACCAATCGCGCTTACTCTCACTAATCTCTGTTACAACGCCACCCATGCGCATGAAGCCACCTGTTGCGAAGGTTAGCGTGCCTGCATCATGCACGGCAGAAATACTGGAAGTATCAGAGTTTAAAGTATCGGCAACAGGCCTTTCCCACAGCCCAAGGCCAAGCCTTTGTGCCCTAGTTTCTTGCTGCCATAAACATCGCTTTGCACCTTGCTCATTCATACTAATCACATACGCTAAGCCTTTGGCTACCAGGCCTTCTTCCGCGCTGCGCCCAGCTCCATCATAAAGCTGCACCAGCCACCTGCCATAGTGATCTTTTATTGCTGGCATTAATTGCACATAGATCTCTTGATGCTGATTTAGAATTTGGTTTAATTGCGCTTTTCCTTGCTGCGCATAGGCCTGGGGCGGCCTCTTTTTGCTGGCCATTTCTGTTGTGTTAATTTGCCCCAAACGCAGCCTGTGCCCACCACCTAAGCGCAGGCTGTCGCCATCTTGCACATACCAACGCGGCGCTTTGTAAGTTTGGCCAACCAAAGGCTTGGCAGACCACAGCTGCGCTTGTGCCATCACCTGATCGGACAAAATAGGGCACTTTCCATAAATAACGGGGGCTGCCAAAAGCGCCAAGACATAAATGCAAGTAAGTGCTAATTTGGTAATATGCGTTTTGGCATTCATATTCACTTACCTTTATTGTTCCAAGCTAGATTTGTGATGCACATTTGGCGCTACCAACAACTATTTAGCTTTTACCTATAGCATAGCGGAGTTTTTGTAATTTAGGAGTGATGTGGTATTTTTTGTGTCTTTGCCAGCAACTTGAGAAATAGGTGCTACACTTTTTCTTATGTGTAGCACGCTACCAAAAGAAAATATTAAATGTGCATTCGATTTGTTGCCAAACCTTACTATGATGCGCCTAGATGAATCTTCACCTATCTTTAGCCAGCTTGCCTGAAGCTCCTTTTGCTTGCTTGCTAACAAAAAACAATATGCACACCTATTACAAATGCTATGGCATCACATGGGCAGATGAAAACTTTCTAAAGCAATGGCAAACGTATGAGAACTACGTCATTTACGAGGCCGGCAATAAGGTTGGTTTTTTAAGTTTAAGCTCAGATGACTTATGTCTATACATCCGTGATATTCAAATTTTGGAGCCCTACTTTGGCAAAGGGATTGGCACTTGGGCGATATCTAAAGCACTCACTCTTGCTCAAAACCGAAAGAAGCACTCAATACGCCTAAAGGTGTTTGAAAATAGTCCAGCAAAATCACTCTATGAACGTCTTGGCTTTCTTGTTGCAGGCACTGAAAAAAATCTTATTAGAATGGAGCTAAACACTGGTAACCCTTATGATACTACTTGCTCAAGTTTCTGAAGTGGCTGAATTACAAAGGCTCAAATTATTATTTGAGAGAAACGGTATATTAATTCATACTGCTAATGAGCACTCTGCTAGAAACTATGGCATGTTTCATCCTAGTGGTAAATACGCTTTATTCGTTGCGCTAGAGGAGCAATACCAAGATGCCCAATTACTCCTAAAAGATGAGCACCATCGTGTTAAAAGCCCAATTGATCTAAAACAAATAACCGCTTTGGAACAATCTAAAAAATATGCCGTTATGGCAACTTTACTCAAACAAATCACCCTAATAGCTGTCGTTTTAGTGAGTGTGATAGCGTTAACCATTTGGTATGTGATTGCAGCCAATAGTTAACCAAGGCAAGCTCTCCTTGTTATTATGAGCATATTTAAAAGGAGTTGTTTCATGCTTCCCCCCTTAGTAGTAGCCTTAGTAGTATTATTAAAAGTATCCAATCTTTAAAGGAATATATCATGCGCGTAGAAGTAAAAGAGACCCATAAATACCCTTGGCTGATACGACCTTTCTTTTGGAAACAAAAAAAGAAATATGGCGTGGTGTTGCAGCCAGGTTTGGTATGGGGGCGAGTGCCTAAGTTATTTGCAACGGTTGCCCTTTTGTATGGTGCCCTTGACCGCAAATCTTCCCCATTAGACCCTGTGCTGCGCTCTTTAGTGACGGTGCGCGTGTCACAAATTAACTGGTGTCACTTCTGTGTGGATATCAATGCCTCTACCCTGGCCAAGCGTGCCGGTTCATTAGAAAAAGCAGAGAAGGTGGATCAATGGAAAGACAGCGATCTGTTTAGTGACAAAGAAAGGGTGGTACTTGAATACACCGAAGCCATGACATTTAGTGATCAGCAGGTGACAGACGAGCTAATGATGCGCTTAAAAGCTTTCTTTGATGATGATGGGGTGGTGGAACTCACAGGCCTGATTGCGTTCCAAAACTTGTCCAGTAAGTTTAATAGTGCGTTAGATGTGCCGGCACAGGGTTTTTGCAAGCTTCCCTTTAATCCTAGCACTGACAAGCAAGCTTAGTAACGCCAGATGGCCGAAATCCTTGCTTATAGACCAAGGCCCTCGCTACAATAGCTACCCTCCTATTAGCCACAGCATTGTTTACAGGTAAAACCATGAGCCAAAGTACAGAAACCACAACGAACCAACAATGGGGTGGCCGTTTTAGCGAGCCTACCGATGCCTTTGTGGCTCGCTTTACTGCCTCTGTAGATTTTGATCAGCGCATGTATCGCCAAGATATCCAAGGCTCAATAGCTCATGCCAAAATGTTATGCCATGTGGGTGTGCTAAGCGCCGATGAACGAGATGACATTTTGCGCGGTTTGGAAGAGATTCGTATTGAAATAGAGCGTGGCGATTTTACCTGGTCTGTGGCGCTAGAAGATGTTCACATGAACATCGAAGCGGCCCTTACCGCAAAAATAGGTATGGCGGGTAAAAAGCTACACACTGGACGCTCTAGAAACGACCAAGTAGCAACTGACATACGGCTTTATCTGCGTGACGAAATTGATCTAATTTCCAGTGAAATCAGTCGTTTGCAAATGGGCTTTATTGCTCAGGCTAAAGCTGAAAACGCTACCATCATGCCTGGATTTACGCACCTTCAAACAGCTCAACCTGTCACTTTTGGCCACCATATTTTAGCCTGGAACGAAATGCTTCAGCGCGATTACGAACGCCTACAAGATCTGCGCAAACGCGTTAACATTTCACCTTTGGGTGCTGCAGCTTTGGCTGGCACTAGCTACCCTATCGATCGCCACATGACCAGTGACTTGCTAGGCTTTGATCGCCCAACAGAAAACTCTTTAGATTCTGTAAGCGATCGTGACTTCGCCATTGAGTTTTGTGCAGCAGCTAGCCTTATTTTAATGCACTTGTCTCGTGCCTCAGAAGAGCTCATTTTGTGGACGTCTATTCAATTTGATTTTATTGATCTGCCAGACCGTTTTTGCACTGGTTCATCGATTATGCCGCAAAAGAAAAATCCAGACGTGCCAGAGCTTGTGCGTGGTAAAACAGGCCGTGTAAATGGTCATCTAATTTGCTTACTTACGTTGATGAAGGGCCAGCCCCTTACTTACAACAAAGATAACCAAGAAGACAAAGAGCCTTTGTTTGACACCATTGATACGGTGAAAGGTTGTCTAAGAGCTTATGCAGATATGGTGCCTGCACTAGTGCCTAAGCGTGAGCAAATGCGTGCAGCTGCGCTAAAGGGCTTTGCTACAGCAACAGACCTGGCCGACTATTTGGTGGGCAAAGGCTTAGCCTTTCGTGACGCCCACGAGGTGGTAGGCAAGTCTGTAGCTTATGGAATAGCCACCGGCAAAGACTTAAGTGAAATGAGCTTGTCTGAATTACAAGGCTTTAGTGACTTGATCACCGACGGTGTATTTGACGTGCTTACTTTGGAAGGCTCAGTGAGCGCCAGAGATCACATAGGTGGCACGGCACCAAAGCAAGTGTTAGCTGCCGCAGACAGGGCTTACACTCTCGTTTCTAGTCGCTAGTAGCGAGCCCCTAGTCTGGTAAGTGATCCAACTCAGCGCAGTCTAAGCTTTCATCAGCTTGCTGCGCCAATGCTGTGGTTAAGCACTGGCCAAACGTTTGCTGATGATCAGTAGTTAACAACCAGGTGTTTTGCACTAGCTCAAAGTGCAGACCACCTGCCATACATGCCAACCAAACTTGCTGCAAGGGAGGTTGGCGGCTCAAAATAACCTGGCTTCGGTTTTCGCAAGTGATGGTTAATAACCCACTGCTATTAACAAAATCTATGTCGCTTTGGGCTTCATCTAGTATTTCTTCCACTTGTAAAAACAAATTATCTACTCGCTCGTGGAACAGTGCTTCACTCATATTATTCTCTTAGGCTTGGGATGTATGGTAAATATGCCCTCAAAGTATAGCATTGCTGCCCTCTTAGCTAGTGCCCAAACCTGAATCAAGGGTATAATCTTTAGCATATTACAGCGCTGTTACTTGAGAGTGTGATCACGTGAAAAAAATAATGTGTATGCTTATACTAACCTTTTCTATAGCCAGCTGTGGCCAAGCGGGCAGTTTGTATGTACCTGACCCGGTGCAACCTGACTCACAACCTAGCAATTATTGAGCTTTACCATGGATAACTTTGAATACCGCGGCGGAAAATTATACGCCGAAGACATCGACTTAAATCAAATTGCACAAGAGTTTGGCACACCTACTTATGTGTACTCTAGAGATACTTTAGAGAGAAATTATGTGGCCTATAGCCAAGCCCTTGAAGGGTGTGAGCATTTGGTTTGTTATGCAGTAAAGGCCAACTCTAACATTGCAGTTTTAAACGTGTTGGCTAAGCTTGGTGCAGGTTTTGACATTGTTTCTGTAGGCGAACTTGAACGTGTGCTGTTAGCTGGAGCTGACCCTGCGCGTATTGTGTTTTCAGGTGTTGGCAAACAAACCCATGAAATGCAGCGGGCCATAGAGGTAGGTGTACATTGTTTCAATGTCGAGTCTGAAGCCGAATTAGAGCGATTACAAAGTGTGGCAGCCAGCATGAACTGCATTGCCCCTGTATCGCTGCGCATTAATCCAGACGTAGATGCTAAAACCCACCCATATATTTCTACAGGCTTAAAAGAAAATAAGTTTGGCATTGGCATTGAGCAGGCTCCTGCAGCTTATGCTCAAGCTGCAGCCATGAGTCATATCAAAGTGATCGGCGTAGATTGTCATATTGGCTCTCAGTTAACATCTATCGAACCTTACCTTGATGCCATGGATCGCCTTTTTGTGTTGATTGATACTATTGCAGCACAAGGCATTGCTATTGAGCACTTAGATTTAGGGGGTGGATTGGGCGTGTGTTATGGTGATGAGCAACCCCCTGCCATTGCCGATTTTATGGCCCGCGTACGAGCTCATCTTGGTGATCGAAAATTGGCCTTAGTGTTTGAACCGGGCCGCTCTATTTGCGCAGACGCTGGTGTTTTACTGACCCGGGTTGAATATATCAAGAACAACCAAGATAAGTATTTTGCTATTGTTGATGCTGCCATGAATGATCTTATTCGTCCTGCTCTTTATAGTGCCTGGCAGGATATTATCCCGGTGAATTTAAACTCTAAAGCGCAAGTCCACGATTTTGACATTGTTGGCCCCATTTGCGAAACCGGTGATTTTTTAGGTAAAGATCGCAACCTTGCTATTGAAGCTAACGATTTACTTGCTGTCTGTAGCTCTGGTGCCTACGGCTTTGCTATGGCATCTAATTATAACAGTCGCAACCGCGCTGCCGAAGTCATGGTTGATGGGGATCGCACTCATCTGATTGGTGCTCGCGAAGAATTATCACAGCAGTGGGCTAGAGAACGCCTACTGCCAGAAAGTTAAAGGAAAGGGCTAAAATGCTATTACGCTTTTCTAAAATGCACGGCCTGGGTAACGACTTTATGGTGGTTGACCAGATAAGTCAGCGTGTGCATTTATCAACTGAGCAAATTCGCGATTTGGGTGACCGAAATACTGGTGTGGGTTTTGATCAGCTGTTGCTCATAGAAACGCCACAATCACCAGACGTCGACTTTGGCTATCGTATTTTTAATGCTGACGGAAATGAAGTGGAACATTGTGGCAATGGAGCACGCTGCTTTGCCAGATTTGTACACGATCAGCGCCTTACAGGAAAGCGTGAAATTGCAGTGCAAACGAGCAATGGTCGAATCGTGTTAAAAATGCTTAAAGACAATTGGGTAGAAGTCGATATGGGTGAGCCTGTTTTGCAGCCGCAACATGTGCCGTTTGACGCACCCGCACAAGCACCCAGCTATATCTTAGAACACGAAGGTCAAAGCTACACCATCGGTGCAGTTTCCATGGGTAACCCTCACGCTGTATTGATTGTGGACGATGTGGCGTCAGCACCTGTAGAGGCACTTGGTGCCAAGCTAGAACAGCACCCTCGGTTTCCCAACAAAGCCAACATTGGGTTTATGCAAATTATTGATCGCAACACGATAAAGCTGCGCGTTTTTGAACGTGGTGTAGGCGAAACTAAAGCTTGTGGCACAGGAGCATGTGCTGCCGTTGTGGCTGGCCAACAACAAGGCTTGCTCGATGCTAAAATTACAGCCCATCTTACCGGTGGTGACCTGTCGATACATTGGCAAGGCCCAGGTCATTCTCTTATTATGAATGGGCCTACAGCCCATGTGTACGAAGGTCAAATTAAGATATGAGCAAAATCGACTCCTCCACCACTGAAAAATTGCCGCTAGATGCTGATAGTGTGGCGCACTATTTACTCCAAAACCCTACCTTTATTTCTCAGCATTCAGAACTGTTAGCCCACATAGAGCTAGCCCATGACTGTGGCCAGGCTACCTCACTGATTGAGCGCCAAACTTTAGTCATGCGTAAAAAGATACAAGACAACGCAGAAAGAATGTCTGATATTTTGTCCACGGCAAGGCGCAATGATGTGCAGTTTGAAAAGACCAAACGCTTGGTTATCGAGTTGGCGGCGGCGGCCGATCTAAATAGTTTAACTGCAGCCTTAAAGCATAGCTTTACTCACGAATTTGACGCCCAAGCGATGCATTTGGTGCTATTTTCAGTGCTAAAGGATACCGACAGCCACGCTGATTTAAGCAGTGTCCAAAGCTCAGATAAAAATGAATATAGTGAAGAGATTCAGGCTCTAACATCAAAAAAATGGGCCTATTGCCAGGCATTTGAAGGCAAGGCTTTAACGGCACTTTTTCCAGATAGTGATCAGCTTAAATCCAGCGCCATTGTGCCCTTACACATAGCCGAAAAAGCTATAGGAGTGTTGGTTATTGCCAGCAGTGCTGCTGACCATTACACCGATCAACTAGACACGTTATTTTTAAATCATGTGGCTTCAGTCACTGCACGCTGCTTAGGCCGTATTCAGGTGTAATATGGCACATCCTAACGCGCCTCTTAACCTTGTAGTGCAAAAATACCTAGACTACTTGGCCTATAACAAGCGCTATTCGCCTCACACTATTAATGCCTACAAAAGAGATATAACACGCTTGATAAGTGCCCTTGAGGAACAGGGGTATACACAATGGGACCAGACCCAAGCCGACACTATACGTACAGCGATGGTGACTGCCAGAAAAGCTGATTTGGCTGCTAAAAGCATTCAGCGGATTCTGTCCAGCTGGCGCAGCTTTTTCACCTATTTATTACAACAAGGGGTGGTGACTCTGAACCCAGTTAAAGGCATTAGAGCCCCCAAGTCGGCACGTAAACTACCTAATAGCTTAGATCCAGACCAAGTCAGCCAAGTTCTCAATGCTCCCATTGCTACTGATGATCCTATGGCGTTGCGAGATCAAGCCATGATGGAGCTCACTTATTCATGCGGCCTACGTTTGGCTGAACTTGCCAGCCTTAATGTTTTTGATATTGACCTAACCGACGCCAGCCTTATTGTTACTGGCAAAGGCAATAAAACACGTCAACTACCGGTGGGTCGCTTAGCTGTGAGCGCTATTACCTGTTGGTTGCAGCAACGCAGCCAGTTAAAATGCTTTGATGCCAATGCCTTGTTTATTAACCACCGCGGCCAACGGATGGGAGTGCGGGGTATTCAAATGCGGATGGCTGCTATGGCAGCAACCCATGGTCAACATATCCACCCACATATGTTACGGCACTCTTTTGCTAGCCATTTATTGCAATCAAGTGGCGATCTAAGAGCCGTGCAAGAACTCCTGGGTCACAGCAATATTAGCACCACCCAAGTGTATACCCATTTAGATTATCAGCATTTGGCCAAAGTGTATGATCAAGCCCACCCTCGCGCTCAAGCTAAACCCCTGCCTAAAGAGAAACCTAACCATGATTAAAGTGATTACCTTTGATTTAGACGATACCTTATGGGCGATAGGGCCTGTTATAGAAGTAGCTAACCAAAAAATGTTGGAATGGATGCAACTTCATGCGCCTAAATTTAGCCAAACTTATGATGACGATGGTATTAATGCCCTCAGAGATGAAGTGTTCGCTGATAACCCTCACCTGCTGCACGATTTAAGTCACATCCGCCTTACGCTTATACAACTGGGCTTGTCTCGCTGTGGTTATACCAACTCCTATGATCTAGCAGAGCAGGCTTTTGCCGTGTATTTTAAGGCGCGCAATGACGTGGCACTATTTGATGGCACCCATACACAGCTGAGTGCTCTTAAGAAAAATTATAAAATTGGCGCCCTCACCAATGGTAACGCTGATTTAACACTTGTGGGCATCGATCACTTATTTGATTTTTATTTCAACTCAGCACAGCTGGGCTTGAGCAAGCCACATCCAGACTTTTTTGCTAAAGCGATTGAGCACACAGGCGTTCATGCTCAAAACTTTATCCACATTGGTGACCATCCTGGCCATGACATTGCTGGGGCCCAAGCCGCTGGAATGCGCACTATTTGGATGAACCCAGAGCAAAGGGCCTGGCCTAATGGGCAAGCCACTGCCTGCGCAGAAATACAACACCTTAGCCAGCTCAGCGCCGCAGTGGCCCAAATCGATGGCCACTGAACACGCTTTTGCTGTTTATGTTCGCGCCCTGGGCAAGGGTAAGCGCGGCAGCCGCTCTTTGTCTCAGCAGGAGGCTTTTGACGCTATGAGCATGATTCTGAGGCAAGAAGTTGAGCCTGAACAACTAGGCGCATTTTTAATGTTACTACGGCTAAAAGAAGAAACTCCAGCTGAACTTGCAGGTTTTGTGGAAGCTGTACGTGCATTTCATCGATATTCTACAACCCTGGTGGGTAATATCACGGTAGATATAGACTGGTCTAGCTATGCAGGTAAAAAGCGTCATTTACCCTGGTTTTTGCTTTCCGCACTCACCCTAGCAGGTGAAGGAGTTCGCATATTTATGCATGGCGCTAAAGGCCATACACCTGGACGTATTTATAGCGAAGACGTGTTACAACAATTAGGCTTACCTGTGGCTGATAATTGGTCACAAGTTGAAGAGCAACTGCATAAAAATAACTTTAGTTTTATGAGTTTAAAGCACATGAGCCCACAGCTTGATCACATTATTGGCTTGCGTTCTATCTTTGGTTTGCGCTCACCCGTACACACATTAACTCGGCTGCTAAACCCATTGGCAGCAAAACATACGGTAGATGGTGTATTTCACCCAGCTTATGGACCACTCCACCAACAAACTGCCATGTTGTTAAAGCACCCGCGCAGTTTGACCATACGTGGTGATGGTGGTGAGGCCGAAGTACGCCCCGATAGTGAATGTGAACTACAGTGGGTAGATGAACAAACGTGTCATAGCCAAATTTGGCAGCGCCATCTTATTAAGCGAGACACCCAAGAGCAAACACTCGACCCGCAGCGCCTGCGTCTATTGTGGATAGGTGAGCAACACGATGTATATGCAGAAGCAGCTGTGATAAGCACTTTGGCAAGTTGTTTGGTGCTTTTGGGTAAGGCAAATGATCAACCAGGCGCCATACATCTAGCCACAGGTTGGTGGCAAAACAGAAACAAAAGCCTTATGTAATATAGTTATATTAAAATGGTTTCTTATAACTATTTAATTTTAGTTGTATCGGTTATATAATTGATTTAGTATTCCGCTGTTTTAAAGCTAACAGTTCTAGACAGCGGTTAAAGAAAAGGTGCTATTGGCATGAACAAAGCAATCTATCCAGGAACATTTGACCCAGTAACACATGGGCACGTTGACCTTATTGAAAGGGCTTCTAGACTGTTTGAAGAGGTGGTTGTTGCAGTGGCTGAAAGCCCAACAAAACGACCCATGCTAGATTTAGAAAAGCGTGTTGAGTTAACACGTATTATCACTGAGCCACTAGGCAATGTGACGGTGATTGGCTTTTCCGGGCTATTAACGGAGCTACTTACCCAGCAAGGAGCAAACATTATTTTACGGGGCTTACGAGCCGTGTCAGATTTTGAATACGAATTTCAGTTAGCTAAAATGAATCGGGTTTTAGCCCCTGATGTAGAGAGCATGTTTTTAACCCCTGCGGAAAAGCACTCTTTCATCTCCTCTACCCTAGTGCGCGAAGTTGCTTCTTTGGGTGGAGATGTATCACAATTTGTCCACCCATTGGTGGCTGAAGAGCTTAGAATGCACCTAAGCAAATCAAAAAATTAAGCATTGCCAACCGATCTAATGAGATCACGTGGCGTATAAATAGGAAAAGTAACATGTCTTTAATTATTACCGACGACTGCATCAACTGCGATGTGTGTGAACCGGAATGTCCCAATGAGGCCATCTCACCGGGGGAAGAAATCTACGAAATCGACATGAACAAATGCACTGAGTGTGTGGGTCATTATGATGAGCCACAGTGCGTGGAAGTTTGCCCTGTAGACTGTATCCCTAATGATCCTGATAATGTTGAAACTCAAGACCAGCTAATGGACAAATACATTCTGCTGACCGCAGCCTAATTTAGGCTAGCAAACCTTGCGGCGCACAGCGCAAGGGTGCCTTACCGCTGGCAGCGCTTACAATAAACTGTACTGCGCTGTCCTAAGCGGCTTTCTATTAACGCCTGATCACAAATTACACACGCTTGACCTGTTCTCCCATAGACTTGCAGTTGTTGTTTGAAATAACCTGGCTTGCCTTCGCTGTCTACAAAATCTCTCAACGTGGTGCCGCCTTGCTTTATTGCAGCAGACAACACCTGTTTGCAACATGCTACTAGCTTGCCTAAACGCACAGCTGAAATGCGCCCTGCTTGTCGATGTGGATTAATCCCAGCCATAAATAGTGCTTCGTTAGCATAAATATTACCCACACCAACCACTTGTTTAGAATCCATTATTAGACTTTTAATCGCCTGCTTTTTACCTTTGCATGCACTCACCAAATGCAATGTATCAAATCCATCTGTTAAGGGTTCTGGCCCTAAATTGGCTAGAAGTGGGTGCTCCATTACAGGCTTTGGTTGCCATAGAACACAACCAAAGCGACGAGGGTCTCTGTACCTCAGCGTGACCTCTGAAAATACCAAATCTACGTGGTCATGGAAGGCTGGGGGTTCGTTATGAGCAACAATACGCATGCTACCGGTCATTCCCAGATGGCCAATAATGGCGCCATGATCAAACTCAAACAGCAAATACTTGCCCCGCCTCACCACCTGGCGCAACACTTCACCCTCCACTTTGTCTGCTAAATCAGCAGGCACTGGCCAACGCAAACGAGTATCTCTGACCACCACATTTTGTAAGGTTTGGCCCTGGATGTGAGGCACAATCCCTGCGCGAGTCGTTTCTACTTCTGGTAATTCTGGCATCACCTAGTCTCTATTTGTTCATTACACAATATCATGTCTCCATCAAGCCATGAAACCTTTATTATTTCAATGGCCTAGGGCAGCTTTCTAATTCAGTCACTTATTCATCGTTTTGTTAAACTTTGTTGACAGCACTTATGAAAAGGTTATTGTATAGACAAACCGTCATCTTAAATTATGAGAATAATATGCTCCCCTCTGTAAAAGTTACCGACTATATGACTCGCCAGCTGATTACCTTTTACGCTGAAACTCCATTATTTGACGCGATTAAAGTGTTTTCTGAACACCCCGTTTCAGGCGCTCCTGTGGTAGATAAAAATGGCTATCTAGTGGGTGTAATGTCTGAAGTAGATTGCCTAAGGGGCATTTTGAGCAAAACCTACCATAAAGAAGAGGTGGGTGGCACCGTGGGCGAGTTTATGACTAAAACTGTAGACACCGTCAATGAGAGCACTGACATTATTGCCGTAGCAGAGCAATTTATACAACGTGGACGTCGCCGTCTTCCTGTGGTTGAGGATGGGAAGCTGATCGGCCAAGTTAGCCGCAAGGATATACTTGTGGCGGTGCATGATTTCATTTGCAAGGAATGCCATTAAGCTAATGAGATTTTGACTGCATTTATGCTAAAGTAGGTGGTTAATTAGATGTCCAATTTGTTGGTTAAACCCCCTTATGAGCCGCCTCAGTAATAAACATATCATCCTTGCCATTAGTGGCGGCATAGCAGCCTATAAAAGCGCAGAGCTAGTAAGGCTGCTGATCAAGGCTGGCGCTAAGGTTCAGGTCGTCATGACCTCTGGCGCCACAGCATTTATTACCCCCCTCACCCTTCAAGCATTGTCTGGCAACCCTGTGCATCAACACCTACTCAATCCTCAAGCCGAAGCGGGTATGGGGCATATACAGCTGGCTCGATGGGCAGACATAGTGCTCATTGCCCCGGCTAGTGCCAACGTTATGGCACGCTTAGCTCAGGGCCAGGCAGATGATTTACTAACCACTCTTTGCCTAGCCACTGATGCTCCGGTGCTATTGGCCCCAGCAATGAATCAAGCCATGTGGAAAGACCAAGCCACACAAGATAACCTGCAAACATTGCTAAAGCGAGGCATACAGGTGCATGGTCCTGCAGATGGAGAGCAAGCTTGTGGCGATACTGGCGCCGGGCGTATGCTTGAGCCAATCCAACTGCTAAGCGTATTGAACACTCAGTTTGACCAAGGCTTATTGGCAGGTCAAACAGTGGTCATCACTGCTGGTCCCACTAGAGAAGCCATAGATCCAGTTCGATACATTAGCAATCATAGCTCAGGAAAAATGGGCTATGCCTTAGCTCAAGCGGCACGAGATCAAGGTGCAAAGGTGGTTCTTATTAGTGGCCCTACACATCTTGTTACGCCTGAAGAAGTGACCTATGTAGCTATAGAAAGCGCGCAAGACATGCTCACAGCCTGCCTTAAAGCAGTACCTGATGCTGATTACTTCATAGCCACCGCTGCAGTGGCTGATTACCGCCCAGACACAGTGTCACAGCAGAAACTTAAAAAACAACACCTAGATAATAGCCTTTCTTTAAATTTGGTACAAAATCCAGATATATTGGCCACCATATCTAAGCAATACCCCCATGCCATCACTATTGGGTTTGCTGCTGAAACACAAAATTTAATCGCGAATGCTAAGGCTAAACTAAAGCGTAAAGGGGTACACATGATTATTGCTAATGATGTGTCTGATACTCGTATAGGCTTTAACAGCGATGACAACCAAGTGGCATTGGTCACCGCAGATGATGTAGAAGATTTACCCTTATTATCCAAACAAAACTTAGCGCGCCAGCTCATCTTGGCCATTTCCAACCTATCCCACAAGGCATAAACCACATGACTCAACGCCCTCAGCTAGCCGTAAAAATACTTGACCCACGAGTAGGTCAAGAAATCCCTTTGCCGACCTATGCCACCGAAGGCTCTGCCGGCATGGATTTGCGGGCATGTATTGATCACGCAATTACATTGAACCCTGGCCAAACTGAATTAATCCCCACAGGCATGGCCATTCATGTTGAAGACCCAAACCTGTGTGCAATGTTGCTGCCTCGCTCTGGCCTTGGCCATAAGCATGGTGTGGTACTTGGTAATTTAGTGGGTTTGATTGATTCAGACTACCAGGGACAACTGATGGTATCTTGCTGGAATCGCGGTGACACACCTTTTGTCATTGAGCCTTCAGAACGTGTTGCCCAAATGGTACTTGTGCCAGTGGTTCAGGCCCAACTTACCATTGTAAATGACTTTGATGCTAGCCTACGAGGAGAAGGTGGCTTCGGACACTCTGGGCGTCAATAACTTATAGTTTTTATTGCTTAATTTTTTCCAACTTCCATACCCGCAAAGGATATTATCAGCATGGATCGCTTACGCTATACCCCACCAAACCCTCTAACAAGTAGTATTTTTAGAGCATACGACATTCGCGGTATTGTGGATGAACAGCTTAGTGAAGCTATGCTTTACCACATTGGGTTGGCAGTAGGCACCCAAGTGATCCGCAATAATGAAAATAGCATTGCTGTGGGCGCAGATGGTCGATTATCTAGCCCAAGACTAAGCCAAGCATTAATGGCCGGCCTTGCTGATACTGGCTGTAAAGTGCTGCACTTAGGCGCTGTGCCTACCCCTGTACTGTATTTTGGCGTTAAGACCTTAGGCACTGAGTCAGGAATTATGCTTACGGGTAGCCACAACCCTTCTAACTATAATGGCTGTAAAGTTGTCATAGGTGGTGAAACCTTAGCCAACGAGAGCATCATCGCATTACACGACCTTATCCAAATACAAGACTATGAACGAGGCATAGGTAGCATTGAAGATCATGCGATTGACCAAACCTACCAAGACCGAATCAGCACAGACGTGACTTTAGCCAAGCCTTTAAAGGTGGTGTTAGATGCTGGCAATGGCATTGCGGGCGATATTGCACCTAAACTTTTCAAACAGTTGGGCTGCCAGGTAATTGAGCTATTTTGTGAAGTAGACGGCAACTTCCCTAACCACCATCCAGACCCAGGAAAACCTGCCAATCTAGTTGATTTACAAACGGCTGTGGCTGCGCATAAGGCAGATATAGGCCTTGCCTTTGACGGTGATGGTGACCGCGTGGGTGTGGTTACCGAAACTGGAAAAATGATCTATCCTGACAAGCTGCTTATGCTGTTTGCAGAAGATGTGATAAGCCGCAATCCCAAAGCAGAAATTATTTACGATGTAAAATGCACTCGGCTGCTTGAGCCCTTTATCCAGAACATAGGTGGCGTGCCCACCATGTGGAAAACTGGGCATTCGCTTATTAAGAGCAAAATGATCGAAACTGGTGCGTTACTTGCTGGTGAAATGAGTGGCCACATTTTCTTTAAAGAGAGATGGTATGGCTTTGACGACGGCATTTATAGTGCTGTTCGTTTGTGTGAAATTTTGGCAAATAGCTCCCAGCCAGCCAGTGCTATATTTAATTGTTTTCCAGAGGATGTAAGCACCCCAGAAATCAATATCAACGTGACAGAAGAAGAAAAGTTTGAGTTGGTCCGTCAGTTACAAAAAGCTTTATTTCCTACTGGAAAGGTGTCTACTATAGATGGTATCAGAGTAGATTATTCAGACGGCTGGGGTTTAGTAAGAGCCTCTAACACCACCCCAGTATTAGTGTTACGCTTTGAGGGCGAAAGCCAAGAAGTATTGCAGCGCATTCAAGATGAATTTCAACGTCACTTGCACGCCGTTGATGCCAAACTTACCGTACCGGACTATAACCTATGACACTGGATCGCAAAGCTGCTATTAACGTAGCACAAGTATTAAGTGAAGCACTACCCTATATCCAACGCTTTACTGGCAAAACCATTGTGGTTAAATTTGGTGGCAACGCCATGATCGATGAAGACCTTAAAAATAGTTTTGCTCGCGACATCGTGATGATGAAATTGGTCGGCATGAATCCTGTGGTTGTGCATGGAGGTGGGCCTCAAATTGGTGAGTTGCTTACTAAGCTCAATATTGATTCACACTTTGTCAATGGTATGCGCGTCACAGACACAGCCACGATGAATGTTGTTGAAATGGTTCTTGGTGGCTCGGTGAACAAAGATATCGTCAACCTGATTAATCAAAATGGTGGTAAAGCAATCGGTTTGACAGGAAAGGACGGCAAGCTTATTCAGGCCAAACAGCTCAAAGTAACCCACCAAACCCCTGAGATGTTAGCCCCTGAAATTATTGATATTGGCCATGTGGGTGAGGTGAGCGCCATCAATACTGACGTGTTAGACATGCTACGTAACAGTGACTTTATACCCGTAATTGCACCTATCGGCGTGGATGACGAGGGTAACTCATACAATATCAATGCTGACTTAGTGGCAGGTAAAGTGGCAGAGATACTCAAAGCTGAAAAGCTTATGTTGCTGACAAATACCGCAGGATTATTAGATAAGCAAGGTCACTTATTGACTGGCCTATCGACTGTTCAGGTGGACGCATTGATTGCTGATGGCACTATTTATGGTGGTATGCTACCCAAAATAGCATGTGCACTGGATGCAGTAAAAGGAGGAGTGAAGCGCGCCCATATTATTGATGGCAGGGTAAATCATGCTACTCTATTAGAAATATTTACTGATCAAGGTGTGGGCACTCTGATAACTGACACAGACCACGCGACTAAAACATTATAACGAAGCCTTAATCCACTATGACAGAAGCCAAAATACCCCGTAAGCAACAAATCTTGCATGCTCTAATGGAAATGTTAGAAGACCCCAATATTCGCATTACTACCTCTGCACTTGCAAAACGTGTGGGGGTATCTGAGGCTGCTTTATATCGACACTTTGCAAGTAAGGCGCAAATGTATGACGCCCTCATCGAATTCGTCGAAGACACCATATTTAGTCGTGCCAAAATGATTCAGCAGCAAGAGCTAAGTGCCCTGACTCAGTGCCAGCAAATCCTTACTTTGCTTCTCACCTTTGTAGAGCGTAATGCAGGTATCAGCCGAATTTTGACGGGTGAGGCCCTCGTAGGAGAAAACGAACGCTTAGGTAACCGTGTAAATCAATTATTTGAAAAACTAGAAACCCAGCTAAAACAGATTCTTAGAGAGGCAGAAATGCGCGAAGGCTTGCGCACTTTAGACACCCCGAGCAGCAGCGCAAACTTATTACTTGCTATAGCAGAGGGCCGAATTAGGCAATATAGCCGCACTAACTTTCGTCACAAGCCCACTGCCACTTGGGCAGACCAATGGGCTATTGTCAGCCCGACTTTGATGCGCTAGAAGTTATACACCAAAGTCTTCACGATATTTCAACATGGCAGCAACCTGGTGCTGCTTGTTGCCACTTTCTTGCAGAAACTCCAGCACATTGTCAAAGCTAATAATGCTTACTACCTTCATAGCATAGTCACGTTCTACTTCCTGAATGGCTGACAGATGACCTTGACCTTTTTCCATCCGGTCAATAGCTATAAATGTTGCCACTGGGGTCGCTTCATGAGCTTCTATAATAGCCATAACTTCCCGGATTGCGGTGCCTGCAGTAATCACATCATCCACAATGGCGACTCGGCCTGCAAGTGGAGCGCCTACTATCGAGCCACCTTCGCCGTGGGCTTTAGCTTCTTTGCGGTTAAAAGCATAAGGTATGTCGATTCCATGTTTCTCACTCAAGGCCACGGCCATTGTGGTAGCAAGCGGTATACCTTTATAAGCTGGCCCTAGGATCACATCACATTCGATGCCAGAATCTACTAACGCTTGAGCAAAATACTGCCCCAACCTAGCCAAGGCTGAACCTGTGTTAAACAAGCCAAAGTTGAAATAATAAGGGCTTAGACGACCAGACTTTAAGGTGAATTGGCCAAAACGTAAAACATCACGTTCAATTGCAAACTCAATAAATTCTCTTTGGTAGTCTTTCATAGTTTTCTCTAAAGGCATTATGTCTGTTTTTAACTTGCCACATTATACACTACGGCTCTAGCTCTAGGTGGACCAAAACGAGAGTAAATATAAGTAAATCGATATGCATTTTTGCAGCCTCAGGTGGGTCAAAAGCCAAGACCGTGGTACAATTTGTTGGAAATAATAAAATTAACTCTTAATGCGAGATAGTAAGCGGTTTATATGAGCTTTCTACGCGAGTGATCAAACAATACCCATGCGTATTATTACTTTAAATGTTCAAGGTTTGCGTCAGGCAGCCGAACGTGGCTTTTTTGAATGGATGGTAACCCAAGACGCTGACGTAGTGTGCTTGCAAGATATCCGTGAAAAGGATTACCAGCTTGATGAGCCTATGTTCCACCCAAATGGCTGGCACGCCTACTTTTTTGATGCCTTTGAAGATGGATATAGTGGCACTGCAATTTATAGTCGTCACCAGCCAAAAGCCATTATGACAGGCTTAGGTTTTCCAGGCTGCGACTTTGAGGGACGCTTTATTCAGGCTGACTTTGAAAAAATTAGTGTCGCTTCAATATCTGTGCCTTCTGGCTTAGGTGATGAAGACAAACAAGATGCTAAAAATGATTTCATGGACCAATTTAGCAACCATTTACGTAAAACCCTGCGCAAGCGCAGAGACTTTATTTTTTGTGGAACTATCAATACGGCCCATAAGCCTGAAGACTTATCAGGCTGGTATGTAAACCAAAAAAACTCTGGTTTTTTACCCACAGAGCGTGAGGTTTTGGATGAGATGTTTTTCCAAATGGAGTTTTGTGATGCTTTTCGCCAAGTTAATCAAAATGAACGCCAGTTTACCTGGTGGCCAGATTACAACCGCGCATTTAAGCTTAACGAAGGCGCTCGATTGGATTACCAAATTACTACACCTAACCTACGCCGCAACGTGCGTAATGCTGGCATTTACCGTGAGCAGCGCTTCTCTAGCCATGCACCACTGATTATTGACTATAACTGCGACCTGTAAGCGAAGGCATTACTGCCTGCGCATACAAACACATGACTACTGAGCCAATGCAGCAGTTTGCATCGCTGTAAGCTCAGTTATGCCTTTACGGGCTAACGCCAACATTGATGTCATTTCTTCTTGGGAATACGGTGCCCCCTCTGCAGTCCCTTGCACCTCGATGAAGCCTCCTTCAGCAGTCATCACTACGTTCATGTCTGTTTCGGCCTTAGAGTCTTCGTCATAATCCAAATCCAGGACTGGTTCACCCTTATATATACCTACAGAAATAGCTGCAATCTGACGTTTTAAAGGATTACCTCTCATGGCGCCATTTTTATCTTTCTTCAACACATTAATGGCGTCTACCATTGCAATGTATGCGCCTGTAATAGAGGCTGTGCGTGTGCCTCCATCGGCTTGTAGTACATCACAGTCTAGGGTAATTGTGTTTTCACCTAACTTTTCTAAGTTTAGTGATGCCCGTAAAGAGCGCCCAATAAGACGCTGAATCTCTAATGTGCGTCCACCTTGCTTTCCACGTGCTGCCTCTCGGCCATTTCGAGAGTGCGTGGCACGTGGCAACATGCCATATTCAGCAGTGACCCAACCACTGCCAGAACCACGTAAAAAACGTGGCACACCACGCTCCACAGTAGCTGTGCACAAGACGCGAGTGTCACCAAATTCTATCAGTACTGAACCTTCAGCGTGCTTCGTAAAGCCACGGGTGATTTTAATGTCGCGTAATTGATCAGTGGCTCGGCCACTAGGGCGAGTAAAATCGAGCTGGAGGCCCTTAAGCTGATCGGTAATGGTGGAAGTCATGGGAAGCCTTAATTTATTGATGATAAGCCTCTATTTTAATGCACTTGAAGCTAGATGACACCTAGCATTTTTACATTTACCATCAGGCCCATGGCTGTAGCTAGTTTATTAATCATGCTTAGGCTGACATTCACACTCAGCGCGCATATAATTAGCGCTTATTTTTCGTATTTAATTTTACGGCCTTTTTATGTCTAACACTTCTGGCGCACTCTATATTCTTTCAGCACCTTCAGGTGCAGGTAAAACCACCTTGGTCAAAGCGCTCTTGGCGCTAGATAGTAAAGTATGTGTATCTGTTTCTCACACCACCAGATCAATGCGCAATGGCGAGCAAGAAGGCGTAGATTATAATTTTGTGACTCAGCTAGATTTTGCTGAATTGGTCGATAATCAACAAATGCTTGAACACGCTACCGTATTTAAAAATAGCTATGGCACCTCTAGAAAGTGGGTTGAATCTAGTCTAGCTTCTGGGAAGGATGTGATTTTAGAAATTGATTGGCAGGGTCGTGACCAAGTGCTGGCTATTTTCCCTCACGCCATTGCTGTGACAATTTTGCCTCCATCTCAGGCAGCCTTGCAACAACGCTTACTCGGCAGAGGCACAGATAGTGATGCCGTTATTGCAACGCGGATGGCAGAAGCTCATAGCGAGATTAGCCATTACGCGGGCAGTCACTTTTTAGTCATTAACGACGATTTTAATGAAGCACTAGCTGATTTGCAGTGCGTTTTTTCCTGCAGACGCTTAAAAACGCCTCAACAAGCGCTTAATCATCACCAATTATTGTCAGAACTCTTGTCAACAGGTGACTAAGTTTTGTACACTAGCGCGTCTAAATTACGGCCTTACTTCAGCCGACACTTCATTTCTGCATTGAACATAAATAACAGGTAAATACCATGGCTCGCGTAACCGTAGAAGATTGTTTGGAAAACGTTGATAACCGCTTTGAGCTCATCATGGTGTCCACCAAACGTGCTCGTCAGCTTGCAACGGGTGGCAAAGACGCCCATATCGAATGGGAAAATGACAAGTGCACTGTAGTGGCTTTGCGTGAAATTGCTGAAGGTTTTATCAATGCCAGCATTTTGGATGACCATGATGAGATCAACCAACAGTTTACTGAAATCCCAGCAGATCAAGAAGTGTTAGATGAAGTAACACAAACAGTTGCTGAAACCACTGAAGAAGTCGTTCAGGGTAGCCCAGAAATTGACGAGTGATTTTGGGGCTAATTTATAGCCTCTAATTTGCACGATGTAATTGAGCCTGACGGCTCTTTTTTTTGGATTTTTTGTTAATAGATTCAACAAAGTCCAAACAAAAGTGCCACGCTTTGATGGTTTTCCGTTACCATGGGGCATGAGCCTAAAACGATGCTGAACCATGCCTAACATTGACGCCCTCGCTAAGCGTCTGGACGATTATCTTGATCCCACTCAGGTGAAGGCGGTTCGTCGGGCCTATTATTATGCTGAGCAAGCCCATGATGGCCAAATGCGCAAGAGTGGTGAAGCTTATGTAACTCATCCTCTTGCCGTGGCAAGTATCCTTGGTAGCATGCACATGGATCATGAAAGCTTGATGGCAGCCATGCTCCATGATGTAATTGAAGACACTCAAGTTGATAAGCCTGGTCTTGAGTCTCAATTTGGTGAGACCGTTGCTAACTTAGTGGATGGAGTCAGCAAACTAACCCACTTAGAATTTAAAACCCGCGCAGAAAGCCAAGCCCACAACTTCCAAAAAATGGCCATTGCAATGGCCAAAGATATCCGTGTTATATTGGTTAAGCTAGCCGACCGCCTGCACAACATGCGCACTATTGGTGCCATGCGACCTGATAGCCGCCGGCGCATTGCCAAAGAAACCACTGACATTTATGCCCCCATTGCTGGACGTCTGGGCATGCATGATTTGAAGATAGAGTTAGAAGACCTGGCGTTTGCAGCCTACCACCCCATGCGTCACAAATATATTCAGCGTGCAGTTGCCGCAGCACGAGGTGAGCGCAAAGCGCTGTTAGAACAAGTGCAAGTTGCTATGGTAGATTGCCTGGAACACGAACAACTGCCTGGTGTTGTGAGCGGCCGGCAAAAGCACCTTGCTGGTATTTACAACAAGATGCATGAGCAAAAAAAGTCGTTTCGTGAAATTATGGATGTATTTGCTTTTCGCATAGTCACAGACAAGGTAGACACCTGTTACCGTATTTTGGGAGCAGTGCACCACCTCAATTTATATCGCCCTGTGCCTGGGCGTTTTAAAGACTATATAGCAATCCCTAAATCTAATGGCTATCAATCGATTCACACTACGCTTTACCGTGCAGGGTCTGGGGTGCACACCCCTATAGAAATACAGATACGCACCAAAGAAATGGATGATATTGCCAATCATGGGGTGGCTGATCACTGGCTTTACAAAAACACCAATAGCCGCGCTCAAAGAGCTCATAATCATGCTCAAAAATGGATTCAAGAGCTTGTGGAAATGCAAAAACGCTCTGGCAACGCAATGGAATTTATCAACCATGTTAAACATGATTTGTTCCCAGATGAGGTATATGTTTTCTCTCCAAAAGGCGGGGTTTTCTCATTACCTGCCGGCGCTACACCTGTAGATTTTGCTTATGCTGTGCATACAGATATTGGTAATACCTGCATTGCCTGTCGTATTAACCGCCGCCTTGCTCCACTAAGCCAAAAACTAGATAGTGGCGATACTGTTGAGATTGTCACTACTGCCAGTGCCAAACCCAACATGAGCTGGCTTAATTTTGTAGCAACAGCAAAGGCTAACAGCAATATTCGCCACTCCCTCAAATACCAGGCAACTGATGATGCTGTGCATTTAGGACGTCGCTTACTCAACCAAGAGTTGAGCACAAATGCTTTAATGATAGAGTCTATCGACACGGCTCAATTGGAAAGCTATATCAACCAACAAAAATTGACAAATTTGGACGGCTTGCTAGCCGAAATAGGCGCAGGCAAACGTTTGGCCTACATTGTTGCTTCAGCCTTAACCAGAGATTCGTCAGATACAGAAGGCCAGACCAGCGGTATTGGTCCTATGGAAATTCATGGCACTGAAGGCATTATGATTCGCTACTCTCGGTGCTGCAGGCCTATTCCAGGTGACACTATTGTCGGTCATCTTAATGCTGGCCATGGTATTGCAGTGCATAGAGGCTTCTGTAAGAACATTCAAGACATTGGCAAGGATAAAGACAAAACCTTGGCTTTAGTGTGGGCGCAGACAGGGGATCGTGACTTTGACGTGTGTCTAGAGATTGAAGTGTCTGCTAGCCGTGGCATTATTGCAAGCTTGGCCACAAGTGCGGCGCAAGACGATGCCAATGTGGAAAAAATTGATGTGAGTGAAAAAGATGCTCGCCTGTCTGTGGTAAACCTGGAAATTTCAGTGCTCAATCGTGTTCATTTAGCGCAAGTTATTAAGTCTATGCGCAAAATCCCAGGCGTAATTCGTCTTAACCGTACCTAAGGCGTTTATGCAGTGGAAGTTAATCAACTCAAAGGCGTTGGCCCAGCACTGGCTGCTAAACTAGGCAAACTGGGACTATATAAGATTGAAGATCTTCTATTTCATTTACCTAGCCGCTACCAAGACCGAACTAAGCTTGTTCCACTGCATGGCCTTAGGCCTAAAACGGCTTGTTTGGTAGAGGGGCAAATTACCAGTTCAGCTATACAGCGAGGCCGCCGAGTAAGTTTGTGGGTTGGAATAGAACACAATGGTGCAACACTTGGCCTGAGGTTTATGCACTTTCATGCTAGCCAAGCAAAGAGCTTTACTGCAGGGCGCAACATTCGTTGTTTTGGTGAAATCAGGCCTGGGCCACAAGGCTTAGAAATGGTTCACCCTGAGTACGTCCTGTTTGACTCAAAACCCCCAGCTTTGGCAGATCAGTTAACCCCTATCTACCCCACCACTGAAGGGTTAGGGTTAACTCGTATGGCCCAGCTTGTTGGCATGGCCTGGGATCAGCTAGAGCAAGGGAGTCTAATATTAGATGAACTTCTTCCGAATCATCTTATTACCCAGTATCAGTTGCCGAGTCTAAAAGAAAGCTTAAAGCAACTGCATTACCCCAGTTTGACTCCAGACGTAGAGCAGCTGCAGCACCAAGTAACACCAGCAAAATTGCGCTTGATACTAGAGGAATTGCTGGCTCAGCAACTGACTTTAAGCCAAGCCAAACAGGATAGTCAGCAGCTGCCAGCACCCGTAATGGCCAAGCATAAAAATTCAGAGCAGGCACTCATTAACACCCTTCCATTTGTACTCACTAGTGCCCAAGAGCGCGTATGGCAAGAAATTTTAACAGACCTTGAGACTCCGGCACCAATGGTGCGGATGGTACAGGGCGATGTGGGCTCAGGTAAGACTGTACTAGCAGCCTTAGCCGCTTGCCGCGCCATTGATAACGGCTGCCAAGTGGCCATCTTAGCACCAACGGAAATTCTAGCCGAACAACACCTCCAAAGCTTTAGCCATTGGTTAACTCCTCTTGGCATTAATGTGGTTTGGCTAACCGGTAAGCAAAAGGCGCAAACAAGAAGGCAATCACTAGCGGCCATTGTCAGTGGTGAAGGCCAAGTGATTATTGGCACCCATGCACTTTTTCAGGAGGCGGTACACTATCAACATCTTGGCCTAGTAATCATTGACGAGCAGCACCGGTTCGGTGTGGCTCAGCGCCATAGCTTAGTAAAGAAGGCGCCTGAAGGTAGCGGACTTCACCAGTTGGTAATGACGGCCACACCTATCCCTCGTACCCTAGCCATGAGTGCCTACGGCGACCTTGACCATTCAGTTGTTGATGAGCTGCCTCCAGGTAGAAAGCCTATTAATAGTGTATTGCTTAATAATACTAAGCGGGCAGATGTTATTGAACGCATTCATCATGCCTGTAACAATGGCCAACAGGTGTATTGGATATGCCCTCTAATAGAAGCCTCAGAGGTATTACAATGCGAAGCCGCACAGGACACTGCCACCCTTCTTACCCAGCAACTTGATCACATTGATGTGGGTTTAGTGCATGGAAGGCTGACTGGCGTCGAAAAGGCTGATGTAATGGCTCGCTTTAAAGCAGGTGACATACAAGTGTTAGTAGCCACCACTGTGGTAGAGGTTGGCGTTGATGTACCCAACGCCAACCTGATGGTGATTGATAATGCTGAACGTTTAGGTCTAGCCCAATTGCATCAATTGCGCGGCCGCGTTGGCCGCGGGCAAGCACAAAGCCATTGTCTATTTATGTATCAGGCACCTTTATCAGCCATGGGGCGAGAACGATTAGATATTTTACGCCAATCTAGCGATGGTTTTGTGATTGCAGAAAAAGACCTACAACTTCGAGGGCCTGGGGAAGTGCTTGGCACACGACAGGCTGGTGCCATTGGCTTAAAAGTGGCCGATTTACTGCGTGATGCCCATTTATTGCCTGAGATTAAGCACATTGCTGCAAGCTACACAGCCTATCCAAACAAAACAGCTAAGATTATCCAGCGTTGGGTGGGTGATAAACAAGCATTCGCTAAAGTATAAATCAATATTTGTGGGAAAAATTTACTATAGGAAATATTTTCCATTAATGATCTGCGCTTTTTATCAAAAGATGGTCGTTTTATTGATGACTAGTGATTTTATTAGTTTACAATCTGTCAAATTCGTCTATCATCACATTCTGAACTGTGATTTATTGCTTCAATGAATATTGAAGATAAAGTATCCACTGTTTTCAGTAACAACAATAAAAATGTGTTTCAATTTACTGCACTAAAATGACAAAGCCCTTAGGAGGCTCTTACTATGAAATTAATCAATAAGGTTTTAACTGGCGTGGCTCTAACAGCCATGACTGCAACTGTTGCCCAAGCTTCTACTCTTGAAGATGTGCGTGCGGCAGACGAGCTAAAGTGTGTTGTAACTACTGGCTTGGCTGGTTTTGCTGCGCCAAACGCTGCTGGCCGCTGGGAAGGGTTCGATGCCGATTTCTGTCGCGCTGTAGCTGCTGCTGTACTAGGTGACGGCGACAAGGTTAAGTTTGTACCTTCTACAGGTAAGACTCGCTTTACTATGTTGAACTCTGGTGAAGGCGACATTTTGTTCCGTAACACCACTGAAACTCTAAGCCGCGACGTTGACTTGAAGCTAAGCTTCTTACCAGTTAACTTCTATGATGGTCAGGGCTTCATGGTTCCTGCTGCTCTAGGCGTAACGTCTGCTCTAGAACTAGACGGTGCTTCTGTATGTATCCAAACAGGTACTACTACAGAGTTGAACTTGGCTGACTACTTCCGTACTAACGGTATGTCTTACGAGCCAGTTGCAATCGAAACTAACGAAGAAGGCTTTACAAACTATGTAGCTGGCCGTTGTGATGTTTACACAACTGATGCTTCTGGTCTTGCCTCTACTCGTGCTAAGTTCGAAGATCCAACCCAGCACATTGTACTACCTGAAATCATCTCTAAAGAGCCACTAGGTGGTGCTGTACGTCACGGCGACGACCAGTGGGCTGATATTGGTAAGTGGGTTGTTAACGCTTTGATCAACGCTGAAGAAATGGGTATCACTCAGGCTAACGCTATGAACCTAGCTTCAAACGTTGGCAACAACCCTGGCATCAACCGTTTGGTTGGTTCTGAAGGTACAATGGGCGAAATGCTTGGTCTAGGACCTAAGTGGGCTGCACAAGCAATCGCAGCAGTGGGTAACTATGGTGAAATCTACGAGCGTAACGTTGGACCAAATACTCCTCTAGAAATTGGACGTGGTCTAAACAACTTGTGGAACAAAGGTGGCGTTCTTTACGCTGCTCCAATTCGTTAATTAATACGAATTAGCAAGGTTAAACTGGGGTGCTTCGGCACCCCAGTTCATATCTGGAACTTAATAATTTGTGGTTGCTAAATCACTAATTAACAATCAAACGTTAATCTTACTTTTGCATTAACTGCTGATATCTACACAACACGGTTCACACTATGAGTACACCTACTCCCAATCCTTTGTTACGCGCTTGGTATGACAAAGACACTCGCTCAGTCATCATTCAAATTATTGCCGCTGCGCTGATTATTTCATTTTTTGCCTACATCATTAATAACGCAGTAACAAACTTAGCTGCAATTGGTAAAGATATTAACTTTAGCTTTCTCTGGCAAAACGCCAGTTATGACATTAATCAACACTTAATTGAATACAGTTCCACGTCGAGCCACTTTCAAGCCATGATCGTGGGCCTGATTAACACCTTGCTAGTTGCAGTTGCTGGTATTATTTTGGCGACAATCCTTGGATTCCTCCTAGGTATTATGCGCCTATCTAGCAACTGGTTAACCCAAAAAATTGCCTATGTTTATATCGAATACATACGCAATGTACCCGTGTTATTGCATATTTTATTGCTTTATGGCGTAATATTAAACGCTCTACCGCGCCCTAAATCTTCCTATAACCTAAATGATACCTTTTTCCTTAACAACCGTGGCTTACAGATGCCTAGCCCTGAGTTTGAAAGTTTATTTTGGGTAGTGCTCGGCTTTTTGGCAAGTGGTTTGGCCTTTTCATTGTGGTTCAAACGCTATGCCAAAAAAATCCAAGACGCTACTGGAAAAATTTACCCCGTAGCTATGATTAGCATTGGTGCCATCATATTATTGCCTATGGCTGTTTATTTTCTTTTAGGTAGCCCTATCGTTTGGGATGTACCCGCACTTAAGGGCTTTAACTTTAAAGGTGGTATCGTTCTTCGTCCTGAATTTATCGCTCTTTGGTTAGCATTATCTATGTATACTGCGGCCTTTATCGGTGAGATAGTACGTGCTGGCATTATTGCAATTAGTCATGGACAAACTGAAGCTGCCCAAGCTCTTGGCTTATCTAACAGTCTGATTTTAAAGCTTGTGGTGATACCCCAAGCACTGCGGGTAATTATTCCACCTCTAACTAGCCAATATTTGAACCTAGCTAAAAACTCATCTTTAGCATTAGCTATTGGTTACATGGACGTTGTTGCCACCATCGGTGGCATTTCCCTTAATCAGACAGGCCGTGAGATGGAATGCATGCTCATTGTAATGGCTATTTATTTGACCATGTCTTTGCTCATTTCATCAGGTATGAACTGGTATAACGACCGTATACAGCTAGTGGAGCGATAAGGAAGATCATGACAATGACTAAACAAACTTACGTACCAGGCACGCATCCGAGCATGCCACCACCAAAAGGTTCCACGGGTATCGCCTACTGGCTGAAGAAGAATCTTTTTTCATCAGTATCTAACTCGATTATTACCCTACTAGCTATCTACCTGCTGTATTTAGCAATACCCCCAGCGATCAATTGGCTGTTCTTTGATGCTACGTTTGTTGGCACATCGCGCAAAGACTGTGACCCCAACGGGGCGTGCTTAGCCTTTATCGGCGAACGTTTTAACCTGTTTGTATATGGCTTTTACCCAGCGGAATTGCGCTGGCGTGTTAACCTTAGCGCTATTCTTTTGATAGTAGCTGGTGCTGCAGTACTGTGGGATAAGATTCCCGCTCGTAGATTTATGCTTTGGTATGCTTTAGCTTACCCACTTATTGCAGCTTGGTTGTTGCTTGGTGGATTCGGCTTAGAAAGCGTTAGCACCCATTTGTTTGGTGGCCTAATGCTCACCTTAACCATTGGTGTGACCGGCATTGTATGCTCATTACCAATAGGCATCTTGCTGGCTTTGGGTCGTCAATCAAACCTGCCTATTATTAAGTATTTTTGTATTGGGTTTATCGAATTTATTCGTGGCGTGCCACTAATTACTTTGCTGTTTGTAGCCTCAACGATGCTGAGCTATTTCTTACCTCCTGGCAGCACATTTGACCTTTTGTTGCGCGTTTTAATCATGGTGAGTTTGTTCGCTTCTGCTTACATGGCAGAAGTGGTTCGCGGTGGTTTACAAGCGTTACCCAAGGGCCAGCTAGAAGCTGCAGAGTCTTTGGGTCTAAACTATGGTCAATCCATGCGTTTCATTATTTTGCCGCAGGCGTTAAAGGTGTCTATCCCAGGTATCGTTAACACCTTCATCGGGCTATATAAAGACAGCACATTGGTAATTGTCATTGGTTTGTTAGATCCTCTAGGTATTGGTCGTGCGTCTGTCGCCGACTCAGCCTGGTTAGGCTTGTCCACTGAAGTTTACCTATTTGTAGCCATTTTCTTCTTTATCTCGTGTTTTGGTATGTCACGCTATTCTCTATACTTAGAGAACAAGCTAAATACCGGCCATAAGCGATAACAACTAATTTTTAAGGGTTTCTCAACATGTCAGAAGCACAAAGTAATTCAACCAACGATCTGTGTATTGAAATTCGTAACATGAACAAATGGTACGGTGATTTTCACGTTCTTAAGAACATTAACCTTGAAGTTGCCAGAGGTGAAAAAATTGTTATCTGTGGGCCTTCTGGTTCTGGCAAATCAACCATGATTCGCTGCATCAACCGTTTGGAAGAACACCAAGAAGGTGACATCATCGTAGATGGCACTGAGCTTACCAATGACCTGAAAAATATTGATGCTGTGCGCCGCGAAGTGGGTATGGTATTCCAACACTTTAACTTATTCCCTCATCTAACTGTGCTGGAAAATTGCACTTTGGCCCCTATTTGGGTGCGTAATACGCCAAAACTTGAAGCTGAAGCCACTGCAATGGAGTTTCTTGAGCGTGTTAAAATTCCTGAGCAAGCCAACAAATACCCTGGACAACTTTCAGGTGGCCAGCAGCAACGTGTAGCGATTGCTCGTTCTTTGTGCATGCGCCCAAACATTATGTTGTTTGACGAGCCTACATCGGCACTTGACCCTGAAATGATCAAGGAAGTGCTAGATACTATGGTGTCATTGGCTGAAGAAGGCATCACCATGCTGTGTGTAACCCACGAAATGGGCTTTGCTAAAAAGGTAGCAGACCGTGTTATTTTCATGGACGAGGGTGAGATTATAGAGTCTAACAACCCACATGAATTCTTTGATAATCCACAACACGATCGCACTAAGTTGTTCTTAAGCCAGATCTTAGGACATTAAGACACTTTAGTGATGTGATGTTATCTTTTCGTTATTTTTAGGAGCGTAGCAACGTGACACAAACTGCATCATTGCGCTGCGCACTTGAAAACGACACAGAGCTTGACGCTAAGCTTGACGTCATCACACAGCAATTAGGCCGTACCCCTAAGAGCTTAAAAGGTATCGCTGCAAGTACTGCTGATGGCGTACCCTTAGTGCTTAAAATGCGTCCTTTGATGGATGATAAGCCCTTTCCTACTTTGTATTGGCTCTCCTCTAGAGACCTTCATAAAGCCATTAGTCAAATAGAAATGATCGGCACTGTAAAGCGGCTAGAACAACGCTTGCAAGAAGATCCCATTTGGATGGCTGCTTATCAGGAAAATCAACGTGAATATGTAGCGCAGCGCTGGGCAAGCTGCTCGTCAGAAGATGCAGCTCAGCTGGTTCGCTTAGGTTATGCGGACCTACTGGATTCTTATGGTATCGGTGGATTGCGCGACTGGGAGCAAATACGCTGCCTACACATGCACTATGCTCATCACCTTTGTGGTAATAATGTGATTGGCCAATGGCTAGATGAGCACTATCAGCTTAATGAACTGGTCATCACTAACTAACATCCTTGTCAGAGATCCTGAAACTGCTCCTGAGCACGATTTTTAGAAACCTTGTCAACATCATATATCCTTCCATTCATGCACAGATACACCCCTTCTGGGAGCGCCTGTACAGCAGCCACTGCCACACCAAGATTAAAGTCAGAATCGCTCAGCTTCATTATCGCAGGCTGCATCGCACCCATGATAACGATGGTCTTACCTAACGCTTGCTTGAGTATTCTACCTGTGTCCACCATAGTGTCAGTGCCATGTGTAATTATTATCTGACTTGATGGCAGCGCCTGTACTGCTGCGAGAATATCCTCACGATCAATGTCAGTCATCTCCAAGCTGTCTTTGGATATCAGCTGGCTCACATCATAATCAAAGTTCACCTTAACTCGTTGAAGTATTTCAGCAGCAGCTGGTGGTCCAATTTTATAATCACTTAGAGCGTCAAAGTAAACTTTATCAATGGTGCCACCAATAGCTAGAACATGTAATTTCATAGACTTATTCCTACTTGCCCCAGGGGCACAGTAATTCGACCTTTTGACGGCCGAGTTTATTTAGGGTTTCAATATTGTCTTGGTATATTTTTTGAGGGTCAGCCACTTGTGCCAGCACTTTTGTCATTTGAGCCTGACGAAGAAGATGGATAATAGGATAAGGTGCGCGGTTGGTAAAGTGGCTTAAATCATCAAATTCAACACCTTCAAATTGGTACTGGGGGTGAAATGAAGCTAATTGCACGTGACCTGTGAGATCGGCTTTCTCCAATAGCTGTTGAAACCAGTCCAACACATCAAGGTAGTCATCAAATACCTCCAGACCCAAAGGAAATATCAGCAGGCTTGTCGCTATAGCGTGTTCATCAGCATCAAGTAAGGCTTCTAACTGCATCACATAAAACTTTTTTAACTGGGCATCGCTAGATCCGTCACACACAGCATAGTGCACTTGGTTTTGAGCCACCACACTATGGGAGAATGGGCATAGGTTAAGGCCCACTACCACTTGTTCAAGCCATTGCTGAGTCGTTTTGATCACTGCTTGGTGGCCGGGTGATAGTGTATTAGAGCTAAACTTATTGATACAATGGTCCTTTCTATTTTGCTTAACTGATGAGCTTACTGTGCCTATTTCTTTAGTTCATTCCCAAATGCCCTACCCCCCTTCATGGCGCAGTTACAAGCGCCCACTTTGCCATAGGATACCTAGGCATTGGCAGGCTTGGTTGCAGGATAGCGGCTCTTTAACACAAAGACTTGTGCGTGCAAGCAGTGGTGATTTTTCAGTGCGTGTAGTGTGCAATCAATGGGGTATCCCAAGCCCATCAGAAGCCCAAGCACTGAACCTAAAACCACGCCAAAAAGCGATTGTCCGCGAAGTTGAACTTCTTTGTCACAACCAAGTATGGGTGTGTGCCCGCAGCATTATACCTCACAGCACCCTAACAGGGCGTTTACGCCTGTTGAAAAATATTGGGGCTAAACCGCTTGGAGCCGTGTTGTTTAGACATCCCAATATGGTGCGTGGGGCACTAGAGGTCACCAGCCTAAAGCAAAATCATTGCCAACAAAAGCATTGGGCACGTCGTTCAGTATTTTATCTCGACAGAAAAGGCATTCTTGTTACTGAAGTATTTATGCCCCCCATGGCATCTATACTTCCTCAAGACGTTTAGGTAGTAAGATTCCCAAGGTATCAAAAAGCTCCTCATAGCGCTCAAGGCCGGCATTTAACGGGTCGGATAACTCTTTATCACCTGCCAATAGTTGATAGCAGGGCCTACTTGTTTTATGTAACTCCCTGCCCACCTGGATTGCTATATCTAAGTGCTCCTGTGTCATGCCCCACACGTAATCTGCCCATTGTAGGTCTTTTTCTAGCAGTGGCTGACTTCTACCATGCCACTTAATTTGGGCTTTGCAGAGCACGCCAAGTGCATGGGCTGTTGTTGGCTCACCTGCCTGCACACGAATACCTCGTGACTGTATTTCTATGTCCTTATCATTAAGTTGAACCCATTGCTCAGACATAGCATGCGCCATCTGAGATCTGCAGGTATTTCCTGTGCATAGCATTAATAGCTTACAGCTTTTGATTTGGGTTTTTGTGGACATTTTAGTGGTCATAGTGACAAATTTCAGCAGCGACAGTAAAGACGCATATGTTAGCATGGGCCTTTGATATAAGTTGAAACATTATTGTGATGTCATTACTTCTGCGTTGGCCCCAATTTAAACATCTCATGCGCCTGGATAAGCCAGTGGGCACTTACCTTCTTCTTTGGCCCACCCTTTGGGGCCTTTGGTTAGCCGCACAAGGGGTGCCAAGGCTGGATGTGTTGGTTATCTTTATAGCGGGAGTCTACATAATGAGAGCCGCCGGCTGCGTCATTAATGATTATGCTGACAAAGACGTAGATGGCCATGTTGAACGCACCAAACTAAGACCGCTTACCACAGGAGAAATCAGTTCTAGAGAAGCTTTGGTGTTGTTTTTTGGTTTATGTTTAATGGCTTTTATTTTGGTGCTATTTACCAACGGATACACCATTACACTGTCAGTGTTGGCGTTGGCCTTGGCAGCTGCCTACCCCTTTATGAAACGTTATACGCACTGGCCCCAGGCCGTTTTGGGGGCTGCTTTTGCTATGGCGATCCCAATGGGTTTTGCTGCCCAGACTCAAGGCACAAACCTAACGGCCTGGCTTACCTTTTGCGCAGCGGTATGCATGACCATTGCATATGATACATATTACGCCATGGTGGATAGGGAGGATGACGTAAAGATTGGGGTAAAGTCTACTGCTGTGCTCTTTGGTAGTTTTGACCTTGCCATCATTGCAGTATTTCAAGCCGCTTGTGTGGGTGTATTGTGTTTGGTGGGTGTTATCAACCAGCTTGATAGTCCTTTTTACGTCGGTGTAGCAGTCATGTCTGGACTATTCGTTTATCAAAACAAACTCGGCCGCAGTAGGAACACAGCGAATTACTTTACCGCTTTTGTTAATAACCACTGGGCAGGTTTAAGTGTATGGATTGGTTTACTGGTCAATTATTTTTAATCTATTTTTGTCGATCAACATTCTCATCTGAGGCTAAATGTTCATTGACGTATAACGCGGTTGCACCGGCTACTGCGATTGGCATTGTGAAAAAGTTAATCACTGGTATTAATAGTAACATCGACACCGCACCACCAAAACCTAGGTGCAACATGCGCTGCTGACTCAGGCTGCGTTTCATTGTCTTAAAACTCACCCCGTTGTTATCCATTGGGTAGTCAACATACTGGATTACCATGATCCATGCGCCAAAAAACAGCCAAAGCCAAGGTACGATGATATTGATTACTGGCACTATCGTCAGCACTAAAAGTAGTAAAATTCTGGGTAGGTAGTAGGTTAATTTGGTTACTTCCCGGACAATTGAGCGTGGAATGCTAGACACCAGGGAACCAAGATTAGTGTCGCCTAGTGGTTGGCCAGTTAAGTGTTGCTGCACTTTCTCTGCTAATAGACCGTTAAGTGGCGCAGCAATAAAGTTAGCAATTAGATTGAAGCTAAAGAACACCGCCATGCCAAAAAAAATCACGAACAATAACCACAAAATAAAGCTTATACCACTCATCCATAAAGGCAACCAACTTACAACATCTTCCATCCATCCGCCGATAAAAAATATTAGCACCCCAAGACCAATAGCGAACATTATAATATTGACCAAAAGCGGAAGTAAGACAAACAGCCTTAGGTCTGGGTGGGTAAGTATTTTTGCGCCATTCAGCAAATAGCCAATCCCTTTAACCAACTTCATAACAGGCTTCCTTTTTTGGTGTAAGTGCGTGACAACATCGTGTCGTTCACTATCACCTCTCTATTGGGCTATCACACTGCACTGCATGCGGACTTGCTATTTAGATCAGTTTTGTTTTGGTAAAAGATAATGTACGCCATAATAAATGGAGCCACGGTGTTAGCAACTCTAGTATTACTTTGGCTAATGTGGATATGGTCGCGCTGGGGAGCGCCTAGTAAAGTTAAGTTAATCTAGGCCAAATCGCCATTAGCTATGACTCATGCTGATGCCAATATTGCTTACACCATCTGCCATCGCCATTAATTTCAACTGGTCAATCTGAGACGATTTAGCTACATTTTGGGATACTAGAAGCTGCATTACGTCAGATTGGAAAGCCAGCTCTTTGACCATAAGCTCATGGGTTGAAATGTGGCGGATCAGCTGCTCATCGCTCAGGTCATCTTCTGCATGTAGTTCGACAAATTTGGCAACACTTTCTCGTGATAAGTGGGCCACGCTAGCGGCGTCTTCATAGCTAGCATTATCCACGCAGTGTAAGGTGGCCATTAGTGCCACAAGTGCATCAAACGCTAACCCCGCTCCGAAGCTTTCGTCTTCTTCACCATGGACAATGGCTTCAATTTTAGTAAGCTGGGTGTCTGCGTTCATGTTGCCCCGCAATGATAGTTGCTTCCAAACTTGATCTAGCGCTGTCCTGGCAATCATGGCTTGGTTAGTTTCTGACAAACTATCAAATAAGGCGTAGTGGGGAAAGATGCGCTCACACAAAGCCGCAGAAAAGGCTATTTGCTGCCAGTCCTGCATGTCCTGCAGTGGGGCGTATAACTCGTCGAAGTACATTTTGTTTCACCAAATAGCTATTATAGCCTTAGTATAAAGGGTTATGTGGCTAGGGTCATGGCCACTAATTCAAATCTGTCTATAATGAACCAATTTATCCCCTGGCCACTGCAATAGCCGCAATAATAATGCCACCGCCTAAGACACGAGAAATGGTATTGGCCCATGATGATTCTCCCATGTAGTTAAACAAGTGACGGCCCATCAGAGCATAAGTAGTCATCACTACAGCTAAACATAGCATTTTAATAAGACCAAAATAGACAATATCATGTGCAAAGTATTCTGGCCTAGTAAACTGGGGAAACAAAGCCATAAAAAACAACAAGGCCTTAGGGTTTGAGAGTGAGGTAAACATGCCCCGTCGATAGCTGGACCAATTGCTTTTGAATTGTCCTGCATGAGTATTTTCGTCAGCATGAGGCTTACCAATACCATAGCGGATAATTTTATAACCCAGGTAGACCAAATATGCAGCACCTATGTAACGAAGACTATTAAACACCATAGGTGTTTGGGTCAACACAAGCCCTAGACCGGTAGCCACCAAACTAATCCAAATAACGTTGGATGTGAGTAAACCCAAAATGCCAGCAAGCGCATTACGAAAGCTAAATGCTGACTGGTATAAAACAAATAACACAGCAGGACCCGGTGTTACTTCCAAAAATAGGGTGATGGCTAAAAATTGTAAGGTTAATTCAAACATAATTGACTTCCTTTTTTTGCTTTCAAGTTCTAGCAGCTGCGCCTGGGTGAATCTGCACACAAATGCCAACTCCTTGTTCATCACTATCATTGCGAGTCACGCAGGGGCGGCAGTGCCTATCGTGAAGGCACATAGTATTTCTGGCGCCCAATAAAAAACCCCTAGCTTTTTGGGCTAGGGGTTTTTTAATACTAAATGAGGTGCTTGGCGAT